>Ga0265780_10006755_pt1 | contig 14183 bp, 17 predicted proteins | sample P1T30metagenome_FD_192432 | JGI IMG/M metagenome (GOLD analysis project Ga0265780, IMG submission 192432) | Plant litter microbial communities from East Loma Ridge, Irvine, California - P1 T30 | ecosystem: Environmental > Terrestrial > Plant litter > Unclassified | place: USA: California... | reverse complement strand
ACTACCCACACGCTTCGATGCGGAGCTGGTATGAGACATGGCGTTTTGGGTATAGGAAACTGCAGCCATGCATGTTGGTCGCGGTAATAGACAGTATGACAGTATGGACCCTGGATAATGGGTGGCAGAGAGGTGTTTGTAAATAGGAGCTGGGTCATTATAGAATATTTACCTAATATCATCATCACGGTCGTTACGTTGAACGTTAATCTATTTCATCACTTTCCGATTTCATGTCATTTGATCAGTATGTAGATTCTGGACGTGAAGATGTGTCAAATGGAAGTGGCAGCAGGCCGAATGTATGTTAGGTGAACGGTGAAGAGGCCCCTGGTGATAGCGCGGAAATGCGTCTTGGCGCGGTGAGTTCTGGCGCGTCGACATCCCGAGCTCATCAACTTTCTTTGACCTCACCAAACCGCGCAATCACCTCCACCACCCCAAGACGACGGCGCGCGAAAGTACGGAATCATGAGCTCCGGGCGCCCTGTTGTCCACCAGGACTACATTGCTAAAATCCGATATTCGAATGCGCTGCCTCCTCCACCCTGTCCGCCAAAGCTGCTGGACATCCCCAACACTGGTCTTTCGAGCGGTCAATACACATCAGCAGGCTTTGCGTCAAGATTGGCGCGAGAGCAGTCGCTGAATATTGAGGCTGATGCTGAGCTGGGAATGCCCATCGACTTGGTCGGTATCCCCAAGGTATTCGATGGAGACGAGTCTGGTAAGAGCGAACCCGTGGCGCAAAGCCCTCGCAGCGACTGACGCGTCCAATAGCTATCCAGGCGATGCCTCACCCGCCACCGCTCAGTACAGCAGACAGGGCGCTGATGCGACCACCGAATCAGCTCGGCAAGACGCAGACCAATGCCTCTGGCGCGACTTTCCTGCGACGAACCGAATATGTCACCTCAAGCACAACCGGCGGCTCCAAGTTCGAGTCCAGTAACTCGTCCAACACGATGCGCCTGCGGAGGAAGCGAAAGCAGGTAGAGACCTCATTGGACGACCCAACCAACATCGCGAGACACATCCTGAAGAGCTTCAACATCGCATACCCAGCAGATTCCTACAATGGCCAAGACGGCGCCGAGAACATCAGGGCAGCGGAATCGACGCCCGAAGAGCGACTAGCATGGAACAAGCCCAAGAACCCCCGGAACCCCAACCTGACACTCGTGGACTCCTACCCACTCCTCCCAGACTGGGACGCCATGCCCGACACCGGCGGCTACATGGTCTTCAAGTTTACCGCACCGCCCATCAACAACCCGCTCGACCCATCCTACGACCCACGTCTCGACGTCGCCCTCCTCCGTCCTGCCGGCCAAACAATCCAAGACCAAGAAAAGTACATGGAAGACCGCGAAGCGCACCGCCTGGACCCCACAGTCCCACCCCCGATCCCACGCTGGCAATTCGAATACTTCCTTCCCTCCGACAAGAACAAGGTCCGCGGCATCAGACGCAACTTCACCACGCACGACCCCACCAACGAAGCAGACATCGACTTCGACATCGCTGAAGACGACGAAGGCCAGCCGCGCAAATGCTTCAAATACGATAACGTACGTACCTACGAGACGAGCCAGCAAGTTGGTGACCCCAGCGATACCTACGGCGACGTCGTGGCGCTTGCGCTGCATGACCCGGAGAAACATGCGAATGAGCCGCTGCGTGACAGCAAGATGCAGCGTGCGGCGTACTTTTACCCGATCACTCAGAGGACTCAGTTGAGGCCAAGGAGGCCGGGTCGCATTGATATGACGGAGGAACAGCCGAAGGTCGATATTATCGAGGCGGCGGGTAAGGAGCCGGAGAGCTTGGAGAGGAGGGAGGGGTATAGGAAGAGGGCTGAGGGTGTGGAGTAGGTCTGCAATATGAGGGTGAGAAAGGGAATGGAGAAGAGGGAGTTTGAGTACTCCTTCTCATTGTCTGGGTTGCAGAGCCAAGGATGGTGAGCATAAGTTGAGATTGAACCGGTTTGGTATTTATCATCAGCGTCGGCGTTAATTGAGGTACAGAGATGTAACAACAGATAGCGTGGGCAAGGCTATACAAAGGAGGAGTTTCTCGACATCCGTTTCTTCTTCCTTTTCTTATACACCAACATCTCAAGAGGGTATCTCTTTGGTCTGTCTCAATCACCCATCTTATCCGTCACACTTCACAGGATCATTCATTCTATCTCCACGTTACTTTATGAGGGCGACAATCACTCCAATCAAAGCCAGCACGACGCCAATGACGGTAGCATTCTCTTTTATGTAATTGAACCATATCCCAACCCAAGGTCTCTCGATATGTTCGGTTCGAGGTGGTATCGCCTGGGTTTTATAAGGGTTGGGGTCGAACGCGAGAGGAAGGGTGTTGGCGCGTCGGTGTTTGATGTGTTTAACTTGTTTAACGTGTTTAACGTATGTGGGTAATAAGGAATCCTTGTTGACTCTGACTCGCGAGATCTCGTTGATCGTTGAAGACATATGGCGATGGCGACTGGAAGGGCGCGTTCGGTCAGGAACTATCATAGTTAGTAACTTGATACAATTAATGAAGTGTTGGAGATTAAACTATACATAGTAAATAAAATAGATAGCAGTAGTGTCCTTAATAGTCAACTAGCGAATTGTAAGAAACTTGAAAGTGTGATGTTGTTTCTCTCTCTCTTATCCTCGACAATCCAAAAGGCAGGCTGATGTGAGTTGAGAATGTCTTAACTCTCGAGAGCTTAAACCGCAAGGGGTGTAGCGCACCTGGACCATGCGTTGCGGGCATCCAGTCACGAAGGTGGCACCGTTATTAGACTACCTGAAAAGGGTAGTTATGTGCTACGAGGACCACTTTTACGGCTGGCAGGTGGCGTAGGCTAATTGTTGCGCCAAACTGGCCTAGACATTGCGAAAATTATGTATGATGAATGTTCTTCGACCACCTGGGCAACAGCATCTCTCCAAACTGCTGATAGATACTGGCCCCCTCCCCCGCCACCCGGTCCTGCTCCCGCATTGACCACGAACCCCTAAGATTAGACCGCAGTCTAAGTCAAAGGCGCACTCTATTCTTTCGGACTATCAAAGACATGTTTCTTGCACCGGCAGCGTCGAGAGACGTGCAAAACGAAAAGAATAATATCTAGATATACTCACAAAAAAGGCTACTGTCAAAAAGAAGATCAACATGAACATGCGCCGGGCCCTTTGGGTGTGGCAGAGGCCTAAATAGTCTACCTAGATGCCTACGTCATGCGACAGTAGGTATGTTTGCCTCAGTAGCCTATTCTGGTGTACATCTTTATCTATCACGTCCGCTAAGAAACTTCTATTACGAAGCATACGAACTCGTCTACAGAATTCTAACCCACTCGTCAAACTAGATGTAGCTGATGCTGCCAGCTTATCCAGAGTATTTTTCCCTCCTCCAGTACTCATCCGATTCTCTACAGGTCAAGCTCCGTAGTCCCAGCCTGTCAGATTCTCCGAAGAAATCCTATTATCATGAGCGTCAAAGCCGCACAGCAAATGCGACGACGTCATGGCACACGAGGGGGCTCACTTCTATTTCGCTTCTTTCCTCTTCCTTCAGACCGCAACATTAGCAAGTCAGTCTATTCTTTATTGTTTTCTTTCTTTAATCTAGTCTATCGCGGCGATGATTCTGCACATCGTGTTCTGACAGAACCATCTAACAACATCGCCAACTCCTACTGCCCAACCACTGAGCACAAATCACCCATGGACAGCTAACGAGTGTCATGTCGCCATCAGCGACCCAATACCAACAACATTCCTTGCGAACGCGCGCACTTCTTTCCTCCCTTTCTTTCCTTCCGCTACCCAATGATAGGCAGTTCCTGCGTGGTGTATTCGACGAGCATCGGCTCGTAGACACCCCAACCACCATCCAATTCGTGCTATTTTTTGTAAAAATACATAGCCATAGCCACGGCGGCCAAGATAAAAGAGCCAAAGCCACCAAGTTCGCCAAGATGTTTACACACAATCGCAAAGGTGGACGGTTGACTTGATTGGCGCTGCTCATTCATGCTGACCAGCAATAGTCGGAAGCTCTCGAGTTTGTCGGGACAAATTTGAGCTTCAGCTGAACAATCATGTTCCAGGTTGCATGTGGTACTATGACTGCGCTGCGTGGATCCTCTTGAATGGAACAATGGCAGTTCAGTGTTGGTGTTGACATCTGGGGCTGGAGTAGTGTTGGAGCTACGCGAATCCATCGCTTTGACGATCTGTGTGGGTTAGACTGACAACCAATCAGATACGAGTGGCGAAGATACATAGGTACACACCTGAATGCGAACGAGTCTTCGTGCTATTGCTTAAAACAATTAGTAGTACACCCCGACCAAAGTAATCAAAATCTGTCCGTCTCTTCCTCTCCTCCCCGTTCCTGCTTCTCACAAGTTCGTGTCTGCTTCAGACGAGTTCTTAAGCCTTCGGGGCTCAGTCTGATCACAACCCCGGTCATTTCTATGTAGCGAGTTGCCCTCTCGCACGTTCACACCCGTTGCCCACTCAGAGGAATCTACAACCTACCGATCAGATAGCCTCGGCCCAGCCATAAAAGGATTAGGGCTGACTGGGCCTTGGGCTAACCCGATTGTCATCTAAGATAATTCTTTGTAACTGCTGCGTAGATACGGGAGCGTGTCAAAAAGGTTCCTTCGTCGCGACACTATATTGAGTGTCTTTTCTCGACCTATCTTCTCGGCAATCCCATCCACCGCCTTCATTAAGAACATCCCCCTTGCTTACATCACCTGATAACAACAGTAATGATAGCGACAATAACTCCGATTATACCAACGAAAACACCGATGACAGTGGCATACTCCTTAACATAGGTAAACCATTTCCTTGCACGAGACGCGGCTAGGACGTTGTCGGTTGGTGAACGTATGGTTTGGTGGTGAGATGGACGGGATTCGAGGGTGGGAAAAGTATGAGCGCGTCGTAGTCTGAAATGTGTTGGTAATAGGGTATCTAGGTTGACCTGCTCGGCCGCCGTAGTGGCTGGAAAGGACATGGCGATGCGGCGGACGCTATACTGGATTATCATTGGTTAGCAGTTTGACATAGCCGATAAAGCCTGGCGACTCAACTGTGAAAGATGACGAAAGTAAAACGCAGTAGTATTTCCTGTCAATCTTGCGGAAGTGAAAGGCAGAAATACTGAGGTCCTCAGCAGGCATCGTAGTGAATCCTAAGCGCAGTGGTGTTCATCCATCTTTTAATCATCTTCAGTCTCCAGAAGGCTGATGCGAAGCCGAAACACTCCATTCTCATACCCAATCACACTACGTGGTGCTGACTTAGTCGAGCCAACCCAACCTGACATTCGCCATGCACGGTGCTAGGTGCATTTGACAATACCCGATCTTCGGTAACGGCTGCAATATTGCCTGTCTCTCGACGCCAGCAACACCACACCACCGAGTCTAACCTTCCCGCCCGGACATCTGACTTCACGCCTAGTCTTTCTAGATGCAGGACGCATCGGACGCACTGCCCTGTCACTTGGTAAGAGCGCTCGCTCTCCAGCGGGTGTTTAGAACTCCAGCAATCACTCATGACCCCGGCCTGGCAGCATTGTATCCGTCTAGATTGTGTGCCAAGGGATCTTCCCTTGTCATTGATCACCGCATTATGCTTGACATAGAATCCGACTACGAGCCTTCCCTACTTAGTTTATCCAGTGCTCCTCAGGAACCGTCTGGGTGTCGTGCCATAGCACCTTTTCCACGGTCGGCACGGACGACGCCTTTCCCTGCGTCACAGTAGCCCGCAACTCGACTGTCGAGCTCCTGGGCATTTGGGCTCACCAATCACAGGTACGCACCCAAACCGCCTCGCAAAAAGGAAAGTTCGAGAGCAAAGCCCAGAAGAGAATTGGGGGCCGCGTTCGCGCCTGCCAACATACCTAAGTCCCTGACGTCATGTCCGGGGCTTGCTTACGAAGTACACCATCATGATTTCACAGCCAACATTTCCATCGCTACAACATACACTAGGCGTGTCGACTCTTTAATCTGCTGCATGATTCTGTGTCAATACATATGGAATCTCTGGAGGCACGCGAACTTTCTTTTCTTTTCGCAGAGGTCATATTGGCAGCTCATTCGAGTTTATCTTAACAACAGCCCTATTCATGACAACAGCACGGATACTCTTTATGTATAACTCTTCCCTGTCTACCTTAACCACCAATCTAGTCTATCACAATCCACGAGGAACCTTTATTGGTAGGTGCAAGGTCTCGCTATCTTCCGTCGCACACATCTTTCGGCACTGGGTAGATGCGACGCTGCTTAGTATCGCAAGTCGTCTCCCATGTGGCTCACTTGACCAAAACAGCGACAATAACACCAACGATGATTCCAAGGACGGTGACGGCGATTGCGACAACAGCGATAACGATCCCGATGACGGAAGCGTATCTCTCGACATGGAGGAACCACGCTCGCTCAGTAAGCCTAGTTGTGACAGCAGCTTTCGCCCTCGAGGCTATCGTGCGATCGTTGTTGTTGCTGTAGGGATCGGAGTCGTAGGAAGGGGATAGGGTGTGGGCGCGTGGTGGTACGCGATGCGTGGGTAGCGTTGAGTCGAAATTGACCAGCTCAGCTAATCCAGTGTCGTTGTAGACATTCTGAGTCGTGGTACTGCTGGTGGAGAATGACATGGCGACACGGTATGGCATGTGGTCTAACTAACTTGATTCGGTTAGCATAACTTATGGTCACTACCTGGGGCAGCATGCTTTGATGCGAGCACGGACAGCTACGTACGTTGCAAAGGTCTAGGATAGAAAGAAGCGTTCATATAGAAAGGTACTGCAGTCGACAATGAGCTCAGGGGTCAACTGATCTGCTTGCTTGTTTTTCGAGAGCATCTTCTGGCGCTGGGAAGTTCATATAGTACCTTATGAACACACCAAAAAGTAGGCTGCAGTCGTGTATTACTGTTTTCGATTACCCCGCGGCGCTTGATCGGGGTTGGGCAAATGAGGATCCCTGAATGGCGAATTGCGACAAGGCTGGAAGCAGTTGAACAACACAGCCTCTCAATTTTCGGCGCTAGTCGAGGTCGCTGGCTTCACGCGCCGCTACTCGGGTTGGAGCCACTAGGGCAGCGACATTTGCGCCTCCAAATCGCATACTAGTTCTCATTCCTGCCCTAATGTGTCTCACGGCTCGAGGGACTGGAATATTGTAGGCATGCAAGTTTTCGAGCAGCGGCTGCGCCGTACATCCCACGTTCACTTCTACATGATAAGCGTGGCCTTGAGCCTGGAAAGATGCTTCCTCTCATCGGGAGTATCCACGGGTTCTTCTATCGATTCTGGCAAGGCTGGCGACACTGTTATCTCCTGACGTCATGCTTCATTTGCTTTTACACCATAACACGGGCAAAAGTCCACAGCCGACATCGCCATCACCATCGCTATCGTCGTGACATTCTTTTGCGTGTCTTAGTCCTGTAATGAAGACGTTTTCATATCTGCCTTCCAAACTTGCATATGCAGAAGCAGTCGTATGACTCCTGGAAACAGATGATGAAGTTCATGGGAGTAGCTAAACATGATCGTATGCGTAACACTTCTATTGAGTACATGTCTCACTCCGGTCTGTGCTAGCAATAGCGCAGTGGATCAGATTCTATCAGGGCTCTCCGTGGACACCCAAGACAGCTTTGCCCTCTTCTTGGACATGCCGTCTCAGCATGAACAGCTGGTATATAGCCCGAAGGCTTGAACCGGCTCTTTTCACTGGCTCACTTGACAGCGACAGTGATGATAGCAACGACAACACCGATGATAGTGCCAACGACTCCAACAACAGGTGCGTACTCCTTCATGTGACTGAACCATGTGTTTGTCTGATCATGAGTAGTAGCGGTGTTGTTGGTACTTGAGGCTATTGTTTGGTTGTGGAGAGGATGGGTACTGAAAGCGTGAGACTCGGTATGGTTGCGTGGCGGTAGGACATGCGTAGGCAGCGTGGAATCAGTGTTGACCAACTGAGGTGGTTGAAAGTCGTTCTTAGGTAGCTCGGAAGATTCAATTTCTTGATCGAATTGCTCGACAGCTGTGGTGCCAGTGGAGAATGGCATTGTGATGCGACGCGACGCAGTACTTGGTCTAGTCACGATCGGCCTTGTTAGCACGGCATCATGATCCACGGAGCCGTTGTTGGACTTGTTGGAGGCTAGAGGAAAGCTACGCACGTTGGTAGGAGTAGAAGGTGATATATGCTGCAGCGCGTAGAACAGAAAGGTGTTCTAGAGTCAGATAGATTCCCCGGTGCGATATGGTTGAGGACAAGCTGCTCTTGTTCCCCCAAGAGCCTTTGTCAGGCACTGCGAAGTCCATATATATATACTACTCGTAGTACATGATGGCTAATCCAAACGCCTCTTCGTCTAGCTGAAAGCAGCTGGAGAGATTGCACATCCTGACGAGGCCCATTGCGAGCCGGTGAGATATACATCGAGCCAACCAGACGTACGCTGCGAGTGATATGTTGAATGTGAGGACTGCAAACACGAATCTAAGTTGAAATCTGCAGGAGAGCCATAGCAGCCGACTAGGATCCGGTCTCTCAAGGCGGAACCGGGGTACAGACCCTAGGTGTGAACGGACGCATCATTTTGCCGTCTCATGTGTAGTGCAGGGTTCGTGTATACGGCCACAGTTCCTCGCTAGAAGACTGTCCAGGGTCGAGCACGAATAGCAAAAGAAGAGCCACCGCAGCCGGCCAGGATGCGGTCTCAAGGTGGAACCGGGGTATGGTACCAGCTGTGGGCAGACGCATGGCTTCGCCGTCTCATGTGCACTGTGGGGGTTCCATAGGACAAGACACTCAAGCCACACCCAATTTGGCAATAGACGTGGACGTTGCTGTTGGTCGTGTACTATGCTTGTGGTGCGCTAGCCTCGAAAAGCGGTTAGATTGCGAAACGGCAGCGGCAGCGCGATGGTGCGCCCTTGACTTCCGGCTGGGACGACGAGCTGACTGGTGGGTAGTGTGGGCGGCTGTGTAGACGTACATCCATCATTGCCTGATGGTTAGCCTTCCACTAAACCACCACCCCTGTAATTCTTGGCTGCATCAACATCACCGTCTGCTCGTCAGCCTTCCACTAAACCACCACCCCTGTAATTCTTGGCTGCATCAACATCACCGTCTGCTCGTCAGCCTTCCACTAAGTGTTCACCCTGGTAATGCTCAGATGCATAATCATCATTGTCTGATGGCTAGCCTTCCACTAACCTTCCAACTTGAATGCTCAGATGCATAATCAACACCTTGAATACACGTCTCCCATGCCGTTTGATACCTGGGTACTCGCCATGTCGCCTGCGTCGCCTGACACTCGCGCGAGTATTGATCGGGCGTTGGGTCTGGAGGAACGCGTCGTCCCTTGGGGGGTGTGACTCAACAGTACACAGCTTATTGGACTGCATCCTTTACATCTGTGGCGGTGAAAAATCAAGCAGAGCCTCATCACCACGGCGCCTGGCAAATGACCGATGTGCCCTGACGTCATTTCTTCTAAACCCTCACAACAACCGCGCGATTCCGCAGCCGACATCGCCATCACCAACACGCGCCACTGTTGACTCTGCGAAAATGAGCAACTCAGTATAGATGTCGCAGAGGCGTGTATACACAGTTTTCTGATCAACATGTCCGTGCCAAACGGACCGTCCACCTAACGCCCTGACTCAAGCGACGTGATGCTACCGCAATGATTGACGGATTTAATTGCCGAACAGTCGCATCACTATCGCCGATTCATTTCCTGTACTAAATCAATGCATTTTTGCGCAACCCCTCTCTTTTCAACGTCTGTTCTCTTGTCGCTACAACACCGTTATTCGTCGAGGACTTGCGCCATGGCCACTCGCGGCACCACAGACTCACAACCGCAAGAACCATCGCGACCTGACAACTCAATAACACTGCAGGATAGCAATGAGGTACCGTCTTGGTATGCGCATAACTCCTTCATCCTTACAAGCTACCGGCCTGTCACGAAATCCATTCCCCTCTGCCTCCGCAGCCTACTCCAACTGCATAACGAAACAGTAAACATCTACACGCACCTCATCCCCGGCATCTTCGTCCTTCTAGCCAGCTACTCCTTCGATCGCTATTTCAATGCAAGGTTTCCTCAAGCAACATGGAGCGATCAACTTGTCTTCCGTATCTTCCTTACCGCCTCAGTAGTCTGCTTTGGTACTTCGGCGGCATACCATACGCTGATATGCCATTCAGAGGGGTACGCAAGCCTGTGGGTTAAAGCAGATTATGTCGCAATCATAGGGCAGATTGTAGGATCGTTCATACCTGGCATCTATTTTGGGTTCTACTGCGAACCTGGGTTACAGAAACTGTATTGGTCTATGGTATGTTGATAGAACGGCGTTGATGAGATGTTGTATGATTGGACTAATCCTTCTAGATCATCACACTTGGGACACTAACGGCGACCACGGTCATCAACCCCAGTCTTCACGGCCCGAGATGGAAGACGTTGCGCTTATCAACATTCGTCGCAACAGGCTTTTCGGCGTTTGCGCCGATCTTGCACGGCGTGTCGATCTTCGGCCATGATCAGCTCGACAAGCAGACAGGCTTACGGTACTATTACCTTGAGGGTATCTTGATACTGATCGGAGTTGGATTCTATGCGGTAAGGCTAGCATGTTCATCGATACGTCCTTTTCCTCAAGACCGAACCTTCGTTGACTGGTACAATAGACTCACTTCCCGGAATCCTGGAGACCGAAGAGATACGATATATGGGGCGCATCACATCAGCTGTTCCATGTATTTATTGTTCTAAGTGCCATCGCTCATTGGTACGGTATCATGAGCGCTATGGAGTGGAACTATGTGAACCAGCGCTGTCAACGGTCTTAAAGACTCATTCGCTAGATTATGCGTACCTTCAAAGCCTTTCTCTCACCTTCAACTCACATAATGCCCTACTACAGCCGCGCCATATAAATTAGACTACCCATCTAGACATCCCACCGTTAGAGAAGAAGAGCAAAAAAGAATAGACACAGCAAGACTCGAACTTGCATGTCCCGCATCACGCCCCGACACGCCCGGCTGATTCCTTGAAGTCATTGATTCCTTGAAGTCGTTGATTCCTTGAAGCCATTGATTCCTTGAAGTTATTGATTCCTTGAAACACCGTCGGGCAACGCTAGGCTATTGTGTGCGGGCGCCTTACCATTAGGCCATGTGTCCTGTGTGGTTTTGATGGAAGACTGGGGAATTGTTGGATATGTGGAGAAGCATAGCAGATGTGGTAAGAGAGAGGTTGATGCTGCGAAGTGTAGTATACTTCCGACTCCCGTTATTTGTAAAACTATCTTTTGGTCCAGGTCTCTAATGTTAGGGAAGTTACAAGTAGCTCGCTTCGCTCTGCATCATCGCAGTACAGTAGGGTGAAGTCGATGGCAACCAAAATACGAAACCTCACTCCATCAACCCACATTTACGAGCGCACTGAACATGGCTATCCTCAACACACATACTATCAAGTCTTAACAGCCACCATTACACCGCCACCGCTTACTCCCAGCCATTAAGAACAACAAAAAGAACCCCGATCCGAACACAGTAAGCCTCGAACTTACATGTCCCGCTCCACCAACCGCCCAGTATGACCAGTGAGTCAGTTTGCACCGTTTCACTTTGACTCCCAGGATGTGCATCACGAAATAGCCCAGCAAGCTCAGTTCCAACGGTAGCGACCCATTTCACCAATCTCACCAGGCTGCTCGCATGCCCAACAACCAGCCTTCTTTGTTATTCAATATTCAATGGAGAACAGAACCTCTAGGGTTGCCCCCAGTCGGCCCTTTACTCCCGGGGACGAGAAAGCTGGTGCTTGATCAGAGCTAGAAACGGCCCCGTGCCGGAACTACGTCAGCCGTGCGTTCGCTAGGTCTTTTGTGTGCGGGTGTTGTACCGATCAGCTATGTGTCCTGGGTGGTTTGTTGATGATGTGACGAGGAAATAGTGGATATATGTGAGGGGGGAGTGGGATAGGGTAAGTGTCAAAGGTGGTCAAATTATACATTCTGAAATCAATCCAAGAACTCACTCTATCCCGCAAACTGAATCATAACATACACGTCCTCATCATACCCATCCTACTTACCGTATCATCCTCCCCCTAACCCACGCCCCAAACCCCCCCTCATCAACACTCTTACTAAACGCAATCCAAAACGCCTGCTTCTCACTAACCGGACTCGCACACCTCTCCACCATCGCTTTGACATTAACCTCCTGCAACCCTTTAATCGCCATGACCTGCTCCACCCACTCTAGATCCACGCCGCCGAAATCGCCGTTCCCACCGAGCCACTCGTTCTTCATGCGTAGCATGGTGTCGAAATCAGAGGGTGTGATGGGGGTGATGGCGTCCCAGCCGTGGTCGGGTTTGCCGGATATGACGTTGAGGTTTAGGGTGCGTAGGGAGATTGGGGGCACTGCTTCTGAACTATCATCGTCGGAAGCAGAAGATGGTGTAGCGAGGTACTCGCATAGACTTGCCCATTCTGCGCGGTCGAATTCCTTGCTGTATGGCAATGCCTTTTTTGTTATGCTTATATGTCGTATGGACGCTCGGCTTCTGGGTGTCAGGTCGGAGAGGAAGGGGACGGCCGCTTCGATGCTGGTGTGGAAGGCGAAGGTGTAGGTTGAGTAGAGGATTTTGCTGGCTTCGGCGTGGATTTGCTGGTTCAGGGAGAGGAGCGAGGGGACGGTGTAGCGGAGGTGCGATGTGTAGGGCGAGAGGAGAACGCGGTAGGTTGTTGGTGTTGTAGTTGTTAGGAAGGGACCTTTGGGGTTGTCAGTATGTAGTCAATAACGTCGTTTGGAAGCAGTATCCTAGGCCACATCTCTAGGTTTGCCCCAAGCCTGTCATTCTGCAGACGTACCGGTTCTGATGTGGTATGTACTCCTTCGTCTCCACGTCTTCGGGCCTTGTGACCCTAGCCATGGATCCATAGTCCGTACGCTCAACGTACAAACATCATTGTTCGTGTCGTCTGAAAGGTATGTGTGAAAGTCGGGGATCAAGTTTGCGACGGACGTTCCGTTTCCGGTCGTTGGGGTCGTCGAGGGTAGAAGTAGGTACTCGTATATCATGAGACGGATCTCGAAAGGAAGGCGAAGTAACGGCGAGGCTGGAAGAGCATCGGCTTGGTAGGTTGTTGACTCCATGGTGGAAGTTTGCCAGTTGTTGGGTTTGGCACGGTACGAACGTAAATTGAAAAAGGCGCAGAACGTGTCGGGTCGCTTCCAGATACTGTGTGCACTCCCCTTCTTGAAGTACAGTCGTTGGCGTTTCTCAGCTTATGCACTTGATCGGTGTATCGCTGCAGCCAACAACACGTCTTCCCAGTTAAACGCGACAAGACACTGCACAATCGACAAGACTCGACTCAAAAAGAAAAGACGCAGTCAATCAGCGCACAACGACGACGCAACGTGGTTTTGCTTGTGTGCCCGACAGACCATGAAGGTGTTGCGAAATGGACGCTTGGAAAACAACGCGTGCACTCGCCAAAAGATAAATTCTGGCCAGCACCATGATGACCTTGACGCATTCGCCGAGGCAGCTTTGCCGGAAGAGGTAAGATGCCAGATTGCTATCCTCGCAACGGCTTAGTCGTGGATCATGGCGCTGGTAGCGCGCCCGGGCGTAGATAGATGGATGACCGTTCCGAGACCGTTATCGTTGATATTGGCGGCGGTGAGCAATATCCGCAGCGCTGATTTGACATTTGACACATGTGCCGGTGCCTGTATCGCTGTATATGATTATTGATCGCGCTCTTCGCCAATTTCTAATCTCAGTCAGGTACCGAGGTAGTCTTGTCTGGTGATGCAAGCAGCGACGTCTATACACCGAGACAACGCATAACGACATCCCGCAAAATCTCTCGTCATATCGAATGAGAAAAGCCTGCCTATCGCGCAAGACCCTGATAACGTGAACGCACGCCGTTCCAAGGCCGGCCGACCCGCGATCACTTGCATAAACTGCTTTCTATCGGCCCTTTCGGAAACGACTCGGAATACATGCCCTGGCCTGAGCGCAGTGTGTCATAGCGCGCGCGATGGTCAGGAGAAGAGA
>Ga0265780_10006754_pt1 | contig 14183 bp, 13 predicted proteins | sample P1T30metagenome_FD_192432 | JGI IMG/M metagenome (GOLD analysis project Ga0265780, IMG submission 192432) | Plant litter microbial communities from East Loma Ridge, Irvine, California - P1 T30 | ecosystem: Environmental > Terrestrial > Plant litter > Unclassified | place: USA: California... | reverse complement strand
AACAACAGTTTCTTTAACCACATGGCGCTTCTTAAAAAAGAGAACATAGGTGCAATAAACTGGGGGCTTGTTTCGGGCAAAACCAATACTATTTATGCGTGGGATACTCCAATACCATCGGGCACAGAGCCCTATATCTGGTTCCACGATATCTTCAGAAAAGACGGTACACCTTACCGCCAGGACGAAGTAAACGTAATCAAAAAACTAAACGGCGTAAAGTAATATGAAAACACCTAACGTTATTGCGGCATCAATACTATCTGCCCTGCTTATGGTTGCCTGCAAGGAAACTAAAAAAGAAGAACCTATCGTTAAAGAGACTTCCACTACAGATACAACCTTAGACACGCATCTTAAAAAAGAAGATTTTGATACAACGGTAGACGGTAAAAACGTAAGCCTGTCTTATATAAAGGCTGATAAGATAACTGTAGCCTTTACCAACTATGGCGCCCGTATTGTAGGGCTATGGGTTCCGGATAAAGACGGCAAAATGACTGATGTTGTAGTGGGCCCAAACAGCACTAAGGCATTCCAAAATTCAACCGAGCCTTACTTTGGTGCAACCATTGGCCGCGTTGGCAACCGAATAGCTAAAGGTATTTTTACCCTTGATGGTAAAACCTACCACATACCATTAAACAATGGTGTAAACAGCCTGCACGGCGGTAAGAAGGGCTTTCAGGGAATCGTTTGGAATATACAGCAGCCTAATGAAAAAACACTGGTGTTTACCTACGCTTCTCCTGATGGCGAAGAGGGTTTTCCAGGTAATTTAAACGTTAAGGTTACTTATAGTGTAGATGATACCCAAAATTTAAAAATGGAGTATGAAGCCACTACCGATAAAAAAACACCGGTAAACTTAACTAACCATGCATTTTTTAACCTAAATGGCGAAGGTAGCGGCACCGTATTAAACCACAAGGTTAAGATAAATGCCAATAAATATACTCCGGTTGACGATGGCCTGATCCCTTTAGGAAATTTAGCAGTTGTAGCAGGTACGCCATTTGATTTTACAGACTTCCACACCATTGGAGAGCGTGTTGAAGTCAGTAACGAGCAGCTTAAGAACGGCAAAGGGTACGACCATAACTTTGCACTTAAGGCAGGAGCTGCAAATGCAATGAACGAAGCTGCAACTGTTGTAGGCGATAAATCGGGTATTGTAATGAAGGTCACCACACAGGAGCCGGGCTTACAGTTTTACAGCGGCAACTTTATGCAGGGCAAAAACACATTTAAAAGTGGCGCGAAAGACGATTTCCGAACTGCATTTGCAATGGAAACACAGCATTTCCCCGATGCTCCTAACCAAAAAGATTTCCCATCTATTATTTTAGAGCCGGGAAATACGTATCACACGGTGTCGAATTATCATTTCAGTACCGAAAAGTAAGCTTATGAAACTCTTCAAATTCCTATTTTTACTGTTCTTTTCTACATTACAGGCGCAGGAAAATAACCCGCTATTAGCAGACCCTACTATTTTTGAAAATAATGGTACGTATTATTTGTATGGTACGAAAGGCGCTAAAGACATTGATGGTGAAGGTTTTTTAGTATACACTTCTACCGACCTTATCCATTGGAAAAAACCGGAAGGCACTAAAGATGGCTTTGCTTTTAAAAAAGGTGATGGCTTTGGCACGAAAGGCTTTTGGGCACCACAGGTGTTTAAGTACAATGCCAAATTCTATATGGCCTATACGGCCGATGAGCAAATTGCCATTGCAAGCAGCGATAGTCCGGTTGGGCCGTTTACAAACGATGGTAAGGCTTTAGGGTCAGATGTCAGGCAGATTGATCCCTATATCTTTTTTGATAACGGCAAGATTTACCTGTACCACGTTCGCTTAGAAAAAGGCAACCGCATTTTTGTAGCCGAAATGGAGAACGACCTGAGTGCTATTAAGCCATCTACCCTTAAAGAATGTATAACTGCCACAAAACAGTGGGAAGATACCGAAAAGGTACAATGGACCGTTACCGAAGGGCCTACCGTACTTAAAAAAGATAATTTGTATTACCTGATCTATTCGGCTAACGATTTTAGGAATAAGGATTACGCGGTGGGTTATGCAACCAGCAAAACACCTTACGGGCCGTGGGAAAAGCAGGACAGCGCATTTATTTCGCGCACTATCTTAAAATACCCAGGAACCGGGCACGGCGATGTTTTTTATGATAATAAGGGAGATATGTATTACGTGTTCCATACCCATTTTTCTGAAACAGAGGTAGCTCCAAGAAAAACGGCTATAATACCTGTAACATTAAAAAACAAAAATTTATCGATACAAAAAGGTAAGGGTTTAATTTGGTTAGTTCTATAGAGTGCACATGGGGTGCACACACTTCATTTGAGAGCCATTCTTTACGAATGGCTCTCTTTTTTTTACCATTTTTACCATTTTTAGCTTTTGGGTTATGATGTTATGAACTTGCCACCTGTTGTTGCATAAGTTAACCAATACAGCTATATTAGCTTAATTTTAACAAAACAGCTTTTATTTATTACGGGAAAAGCAGGCAAATCATAAGTTATTAACCAACCAAACCAATGAAAAAAAATTTACTATTCTTATTGCTGTTGTTGTTTGCACTGCCTGTTTTTTCACAGGGAAGTTGGCCGGAAGCCGTTATTATAAAGACCGATTCGCTTACCGATCAGGAATTAAGCGATGAAAACTGGCAGTATGTTAACACCGGAGAAAAAATAGTTAGCTTTAAAGATATTATTACGCCCAAATATTCAAATCGGTTTTTGCCTGCCGCTAATCGTACAGTAACTTTTCAAAATCAAAATTCGCATGTTTGGCTGCGTTATCGTTTAAAAAACAACGAGACACATTCTAAAATTATCACATTTACATCTATTAGAGATAATGAGCATATTTACATTAGCAACAAAGATAAATGGCTGCATTTTAAAAGTGGTAATATGGTACCCTGGAGCGAGCGCAACGGTATTAAAGGACTAACGCAGGTAGTTTATACAGTTGCACCTAATGAAGAAGTTTTGGTTTATTCAGATCTTGGCGAAGTTGTTTTTTATAACTCAGTAAATCCGTCAATTGGTAATTATCTTAAAATAATCCGGAATAATTATCTTAAAACACCTACCTACACTACCGATGACATTGTATCGTTTGGCTTTTTCGGATTTATACTTTTTGCGGTAATCTTTAATCTATTCTTTTACTATGTAAATCGCGAAAAAGTATACTTAGTATACTCATTCCTATTAATGTTCTCGGCTCTACTGCTCGCAATGGAAGTCTTTTCTTCATTAATATTTGCTGAGTACAGAGAAGCCTACCCGTTTTTTATAGGCATTACCATATTGGGCTTCATTATAACGTTTATACATACCATCCGCTACTTCTTCAGGATAAGTATACACTTTCCTAACTGGGACAGGTTTTTAATATACTCATCTGTAACAATAGGCATTATTGGTATATTAATACTTGTTGGTTATGTATTACGTGAGTTTATTTTCTTAATAATTGTGGCTGGTTTCTCAATACTTATTGTGCTCGCATTCCTTGTGGCTTCAATAGTAATGATCATTTCGCTATTACGTAAAAAAGATAAGGAAGCCCGAATTTTTGTAATTGCCGCAGTACCCTTTTTAGTAAGCCCTATTATTGCATTAATAGTGCAATGGGACTGGATAGTAACCACTTTTGGTATGTGGACAATACTTGTATTATCGTGGGGCATGTTTGCTCGTTTTAAATCGCTACAAATTGCAAACGCACGTGTAGCGCTTGAAAAAGAAGAAGAAAGAACCCGACTTATAGCTGCCCAAAAAGTAGAACTGGAGCAGCAGGTGGCCGACCGCACTGCCGAATTGCAAAACTCTATTGAAGAGCTTAAACTAACGCAAAACCAGCTTATACAATCAGAAAAAATGGCGAGCCTCGGTGAGCTTACCGCCGGTATTGCACACGAAATCCAGAATCCGTTAAACTTTGTAAATAACTTTAGCGATGTAAGTGCCGAATTGCTTGAAGAACTTAAAGAAGAGCTTGAAAAAGGCGACATTGAAGAGGCTACTGCCATTGCTGATGATGTAATTGGCAACCTTGAAAAAATTGCACATCACGGCCGCCGTGCAGATGGTATTGTTAAGGGGATGCTGCAACACAGCAGGGCATCATCCGGCCAAAAGGAACTTACCGATATCAACACGTTATCTGATGAATACCTGCGCCTTGCCTACCACGGGCTCCGTGCTAAAGACAAAAGCTTTAATGCCGAACTGATCACTAATTTTGAACAAAACCTGCCTAAGGCAACCGTGGTACCGCAAGATCTTGGCCGTGTACTGCTAAACTTATTTACCAATGCTTTTTATGCCACACAACAGCAAAAAAACAAAGCAGGAGAGGGCTTTAAACCTACGGTGTCTATTACTACCTCTTCAAAAGACGGGCTTATAGAGATACGCGTTAAAGATAATGGCACAGGAATCCCTGATGCCATTAAAGACAAGATATTACAACCTTTTTTTACTACCAAGCCTACGGGCGAGGGCACCGGCCTTGGCTTAAGCCTAAGCTACGATATTGTGGTAAAAGCGCACGGAGGAACAATTGATATAATAAGTGCTGAAGGTGAAGGGTCCGAATTTATAATCAGGATACCGGTATAAATCATACATCCCGCTTTTAACCACATGATAAATTGTTATATTTAACCAAATTATAAGACAGCCATGAAAATACTTGTAGTAGATGATGAGGCCGATGTACAACCCCTTTTCTTGCAGCGCTTTAGAAAAGAAATAAAAAATCATGAAGTTGAATTTGATTTTGCTCTATCGGGTGAAGCTGCGCTTGATTATCTAACGGAACATCACTCTGAAGTTGTACTTATATTGTCTGATATAAATATGCCGGGTATGAGCGGGCTGGAACTGCTCTCTAAAATCAGGCATGATTACAGTGCACCGCCCCCTGTAGTAATGATGGTAACCGCTTATGGCGACGAGGAGAACCACAGGCAGGCTATGGAAAAAGGCGCTAATGATTTTTTAACCAAACCACTTGACTTTAATTTACTTAAAGACAAACTAAAACACCTTACCTGATGGCCAAGATACTTGTTGTGGATGATGAAACGGATCTGGAAATACTCGTAAAGCAAAAGTTCCGTAAAAAAATACGCGAAAATATTTATGAGTTTGTTTTTGCAATAAATGGCGAAGATGCTCTCGAAAAAGTTAAAGAACACCCTGACCTTGATGTCGTGCTAAGCGATATTAACATGCCGGTTATGGATGGGCTCACACTTCTTAGCCGCCTGCCCGATGCCAACCCTTCGCTTAAAGCGGTAATGGTTTCGGCTTATGGCGATATGGCTAATATTCGCCTTGCCATGAACAAAGGCGCCTTTGATTTTTTAACCAAGCCTGTTGATTTTGAAGACCTTGACGTTACCATACAAAAAACGGTAGATTATTCCAGGCAGGTGCAGGAAACCATAAAAGCCATAAAAGAGAACAACATACTTAAAATGTATGTAGATGAGAATGTGCTTAATTTTATGGCACATAAAGAATTTGAAGCAAGCCTGTTAAAGAACGAACTACTGGATGCTACCGTAATATTTATAGATGTTTGCGGCTTTACATCCATCACAGAACAAATTCCTGCTAATACAGTTGTTACTCTACTTAACGGGCTTTTTGATAAAATTGTTACCGAGATCATAGCCCAAAACGGCCACGTTGATAAATTTATGGGCGACGCCGTTATGGCTGTTTTTAGAGGGGAGTTTCATTTAGACAGGGCTTTAGACGCCGCCCTTTCCATAAGGGAGCAGTTAAAAGACGAAGATGAGATACCTTTAGTTGACACAACTTTTAAACCTGAGGTATCAATTGGCATTAACTCAGGAGAGATGGTATCGGGCAATATTGGGTCGGCATCTTTAAAAAGGCTGGATTATACCGTTATTGGCGATGTTGTTAACCTGGCACAGCGCTTACAATCGGCAGCCAAGGCAGGACAGATATTGATTACGGAAGAAGTATACCATAAAATAAAGGAATCGTTCCATTGTAACTATGTTGGAGATTTTACACTAAAGAACAAATCGAAGCCTGTTGTTACCTATGAAGTGAGCGAGTAGCAACTGCGAAAAATATAATATTAACGATGCCTTTGTAAGAATTACAAAGGTATTTTAGTTTTATAAATTTTTAATTTGAGTAATGAACTTACTATCTCTTATTATTTTTAAAAGCTAAAATATAGCTAATCAATGGTCTATCAGCACATTGAAGTAATTAACACAAAATAAAGTTGTTACGCAAAACATAACAAAAACTGTAATAAGTAATAATTAATTAAATCTTTATATAACGTATATTAGTAGGTATAATTTAAATTACAAATCTAAAAATTAATTTAACCTCTACATCTTTGTGCGTATGATAAAAGACTACAAAACCTATGCTCAGGATCTATACAATATCAAGGTAAGCACGCTTCCCAGGATAACAAAAGAAATTAATGATCCTGAAAAAATTCTACTGAACAGGGTAATTGAGTTGCGTTCAGAACTCCGCAAAAACCTTGATGAACTTTCGGACGAATTTATGTTAGAAATCAAGGAAATGACACCCGAAACAATTAAACAAATAAAAAGTGTAAACAATCGTCTATTAGACAAGTTTTACATGATGGCAAATGGGCTTAGAAACAGGAACAAGCCTCAAAATAAGCCAAATGATTAGCTAAAAAGCCTTCTTAACAGAAGGCTTTTGCTCTTATTATTTATTTCTCCACACTATACCCTTTCACTTTTGCAAAGGCAATTATAGAGCTGCTAAGGGCATGTCCTAAATCATCCTGTGATTTTGTTTTAGTTTCCTTATCGATATATTCCTGGCGCTTTTTTGCCAGTTCACCTATTTCTTTTTGTATGGCTTCACGCTCTTTGGCTTTAGTATCTACAAAAGCTCTAATCTCGGCAGTACTTTTATTTTGAAGCTCTTTAGGCAGCTCCTCTTTTTTAATTTTAGAAATAGCATCCTTGTCCTGCTTAACCTTATCTACCAAATCCCAGCTGTCATTTTTATAAACCTCTTTAGACTTGCTCACAGCGCGCTCTGCATAATTTGATTTAGATACCGTCCTGGCGTTATTATCCTGTACTTCCTGGTTCATTTTTTTGCTTTCGCCTTCACGACCGTAATTAATATAGGTCTTGTTCATCTTCTCATTACAAATGGTTATTTTGTCATCATACGGTGTTTCTACATATTGCACCGCCTTATCAGAATCAATGTTAAAGAACTTTCCGCTACCCTTATCGGCACCGTCTTTCCAGTGCAACTGAACGCCCTCGGCCTGGCTGCCGCAATAAATAGTGTTTACATAAATATTGCTTTTTAAAGCATCGGATATCGCCTCCTTGTAATTGATCCCACCCTGGTCAAAACCTTCGTTACCGGCAATGTAAAGCAGCTTCATATCGTTAGTGTTGGCTCCCCATTTTAATTGCTGTGTGGCATCTTTAATAACAGCCCCACAATATTCAGATCCTCCGTTGGTGCGCAGCGTAAACAGCTTTTCAGAAATAAGGTCCAAATCAGTAGTCAGCGGCGCCACCTGCCTAATGTAGTTGGTTTGCTGCCCCAAGCCATCATTACCATATTCGTATAGCGCAATTTCGATATCCGGCGTTTGCCCCGAATATTTAAGGGTAGTTAGCGTGTTAACGATATTCCATAACCTTGCTTTAGCCTGATCTATAAGGCCGTCCATACTGTTGGAGGTATCCAGCAATAAGGCAACCTGAATTTTGTTGGCAGCGTTTGGTTTTAGGGGTTGTTGCTGGAGCTCGGGTTGTATAATATTATTCATAGCTACGACGGGTTCCTGGTCCTGTTGCTTGCAGCCCGCAAAGCTTAATGATGCTGTTAAAAGCAATACAGATAGTGTGATAGTTTTCATGATCGATGGTTTTATGATTATGAAACAAATGTATACTGCAATTAAAAGCGCATTTTGGAGAAAGGGTAAAACTGCTTTATCACTTGGTAAAAACAGTAGGAAAAGCGTTTGAAAATAATTTACTTTACATTTATAAAAAATTTGCAATGCGCTTTACGTCAGCCTTCTTTATAGTCCTCATAATGCTATTGGTGCCAATGGGTATAATGGCTCAGGATACTATTAAAAAATCTAAAAAAGATAGTCCGCAAAAGCAAATTAAGTCGGCGGCAAAAAAGCTGGAGAGCTCATTTGAAGTGAATGACGATAATGCTATTGCCAAAAACTACGAGTTGCTTGCCGATGGCTTTACCGAAAAAGGCGATTATGCTAAAGCTGAAGAATACCTTGGCAAGGCACTGGCACTCTATACCAAACTAAATAGCAACAATAGCAAGACCCGTGTGTTCAGGAGCCTTGCTAAGGTGCAGGAGTTGCAAAATAAAATAAGCTCAGCACGGTTCAACTACAAGGTTGCCAGCGAAAACGCTACCAGCGAAAGCGCCGAGCAACTTAATAGCAACGACTTTAACCGGTTGCGCCAATCTAACAATCCGGTGGCGCAGGATAAATATGTAAAGGATAATATACAGTTGCTGGATAAGGAAAACAAAAAGGACGAAGTTGCTGATGCATACGTGCAGGAAGCAAAGATAAGCCTGCAAAACAGCGACAAAAAGATGGCGATTGAGAGCTATAAAAAAGCAATTCCTTACGCCGAAAGTGCCTCTAAAGAAGTAAGCATTAACAAAGAGATCGCAAAAATATATACCGATGACAACCAGTTTACCGAAGCCATAAACATTACCCGAGAGCTGCTACAAAAAGCTGAGGAGAAGAACGATTATACCACGCAAATTACCCAGTTGCAGTCGTTAGCTTCCATTTATTTTAAACAGGGCAACCCTGACAATGCCGTTAAAACCCTGCGGGAAGCCTATACACTTGCCTCACAAAAAGGGCGCACTACAGAGGTAAAAAAAAGCCTGGGCGAACTTGTACAGTATTACCGTTCTAAAGGCAACGATCTGGCTGCAATGGCATTATACGAAGAGTTCTTTAGTGATTTTGAAAGGCTCATTCATGCTGATAGCACACTTACCGATGCTAAAGCTCTGCAGGTTACCGAGGAGAAGATCCGCCAACTGGAAAAGGAAAAAGTACTTAAGGATGAGCTTATCTCACGCAAAAATACATTTAATTATTTCCTGTTAGGGTCGGTACTATTGCTTATTCTGTTTTTTGGGTTTATCGTTAAGGCATTGTATTCAATCAAAACAAAAAACAAGGAAATTGCATTGCAATCGCTGCGCCGCGAAATGAACCCTCACTTTATATTTAACAGCCTTAACAGCGTAAACCAGTTTATTGCGCAAAATAACGAGTTGGAGGCTAACAAATACCTCACCTCCTACTCTAACCTTATGCGTAATACGATGGAAAATTCTAACAAAGACTTTGTTACGCTTGCCAATGAAACCGAACACCTAAAAAAATATTTGGGGCTGGAGCACATGCGCTTTAAAGATAAGTTTGACTTTACTATTACCGTTGATGATAACTTGGACCCGGATACTACTTATATACCCAATATGATCATACAGCCGCACCTGGAAAATGCGATTTGGCACGGGCTGCGTTATAAAGAAGATAAAGGCTTGCTAAAGCTAAGCTTTGCACTAAAAGGCAACAAAGTAATTGCTACTGTGGAGGATGATGGTATTGGCATTAGACACAGCAGCGAGCTTAAAACCGAGAACCAAAGGGTGCATCAATCCCGCGGGATAACCAATACTAAAGAACGTATTACACTGCTTAGCGAACTCTACAAAAAGGAGATAACGTTTAGCGTACAGGAAAAAGAATTGCCGCTTACCGGCACCATTGTACAAATCGTTTTCCCACTAATAAATAAAATATGATGGCGCTGCAAAAAATAAGGAGTGTAATTGTTGAGGACGAAGCCGCCGCAAGAGAGGTGCTGCGCAATTACCTGTCGCGTTACTGCCCGCAGATTGAAATTATTGGTGAGGCAAAAGAAAGCCGCGAAGCGGTTCCGTTATTGTATGAATTACAGCCCCAACTGGTTTTTTTAGATGTTGAAATGCCTTTTGGCAATGCCTTTGATGTACTGGAAGCCTGCAACGGCCTGCAATTTGAGACCATTTTCGTAACGGCTTTTTCAGAATATTCGCTTAAGGCGCTGAATAGAAGTGCAGCATATTATCTGTTAAAGCCTATTAGTATTGAAGAGCTTATCGTGGCGGTAAACAAGGTGCAGCAGCAAATTGTAAACCACGAGCTGTTTAACCGCAACAGGATTATTGTAGAGAATTTTAGGGAAACCAAACCCGAAAAGCAACAGGTTATACTCCCTACCCTTGAGGGATTTGAAGTGGTTAAAATGGAAGATATCGTTAGGCTTAAGGGAAACGGTAACTTTACTGACCTTTTTCTTACCAACGGTAGTAAAAAAATGGCGTGCCGCTTTTTAAAGCATTTTACTGAGATATTGCCCCTGCCTTTTTTAAGGGTACATAAATCGCATATTGTGAACCTTACTTTTGTAAAACTATATAATAAAGGCGGTTACCTTACCCTTCAGGATGGCAGCGAAATTGAAGTTTCACCAACGTATAAAGAAGATTTCTTAAAGAACTTTAAGTAGCTATTTCTCTACTTCTTTTTGCATTACTTCTATTTCGGTTTTCTCTTTTTTGATAGCCTGGCGCAACAGCGCAAAAATACTCATGTAAAAGTTTGCCAAAAAAACCAGTGCAAACCCGGCAATTATGTAGCCTCTCCAGTCGGGCAGCAATAAATGAAAATCGGTAATTATTATAAAAAACGCGGTAACGTAATGGCTAAAACAATACTCGCAGGTAAAAAGATAAAAGAATTTTCGCTTTAGTAATGTTTTGCTGCTCTTGCTGCAATTAACACAGTACTCCCGTGGTTCGCGAAATACCTCTTCGTGCGTTACCGTCCAGGCAACGCAGCCAATAGGCAATGCCAGTATAAAAAGCCAGAACAGCTGGTTAGCAATTTCCATATCTGTAGTAAATTAATTACTTAAAGGTAAAGTAAAAATCAGGGTGCTGCTATTGTTCTTAAGATTAGTATAACACAAAAAAATCCCCCATAGCCTTAGCCATGAGGGAATTCTTATCACTATAACCAAACGTTTATTACGCTTTTTTACGCGCTATAACCTTTTTAACTGCTTTAATAATATGGTCGGCATCCAGGCCATATTTAGTCATCAGCTGTGCAGGAGTGCCGCTTTCGCCAAAACTGTCATCTACAGCCACATATTCCTGTGGTGTAGGGTTAGTGGTTGATAGCAGCTGCGCAATGCTGTCGCCCAGCCCGCCAAGCCTGTTGTGCTCTTCGGCTGTTACCACGCAGCCTGTCTTGGCTACCGATCGTAGTACCGCCTCTGCATCCAGTGGCTTAATGGTATGTATGTTGATGATCTCTACATCAATGCCTTCTTCTGCAAGCTGCTCTCCCGCCTGTATGGCTTCCCAAACAAGGTGGCCTGTAGCAAATATCGATACATCGGCTCCTTCGTTTACCATCCATGCTTTGCCTATCTCAAACTTCTGGTCAGCATCTGTAAACACCGGCAGTACGGGGCGCCCAAAACGTAAATACACCGGGCCTTCATACTCTGCAATGGCAATGGTCGCTGCCTTGGTCTGGTTGTAATCGCAGGTGTTGATCACCGTCATGCCCGGGAGCATTTTCATCAGGCCGATATCCTCCAGTATCTGGTGGGTGGCACCGTCCTCGCCCAGGGTTAACCCGGCATGGGAGGCACATATCTTTACGTTCTTGTCGGAATAGGCTACACTCTGGCGGATCTGGTCGTATACCCTGCCGGTGCTAAAGTTGGCAAAGGTACCTGTAAAGGGGATCTTGCCCCCTATGGTCATACCGGCAGCAATGCCTATCATGTTGGCCTCGGCAATGCCTACCTGTACAAAACGCTCCGGGAAGGCATTGATAAAGTCCTGCATTTTTAGCGAGGCCACAAGGTCGGCACACAGTGCCACCACATCCGGGTTGCGCTTACCGGCTTCTAAAAGCCCGTCGCCAAATCCCGAACGGGTATCTTTTTTTTCTGTATATGTATATTTTTTCATTTTCTTCAGAATTGAGTAATTAGTATTGAGTATTGAGATAAGATCCGGACAACTTTTCGAAGTGTCTGATATCTCATATCTAACATCTCAATTCTAAATTAATAATCACCTAAGGTTTCTTCCAGTTGTGCCAGTGCCAGTGCGAGCTGTGCATCGTTTGGTGCTGCGCCATGCCATTTGTGGCTGCCCATCATATAGTCTACGCCGTGGCCCATGCCTGTTTTAAGCAATATCATGATCGGGGTGCCTTGGCCGGTAAGGGCTTTTGCCTGTGCAAGTACATCAAGCACCTGTGCCATATCGTTACCCTCGCCTTCTAAAACCGTCCACCCGAAGGCTACGAACTTGGCTTTTAGGTCACCTAAAGAGAGTACCTGGCTGGTGGGCCCGTCGATTTGCTGGCCGTTGTAATCTACCGTGCAAATAAGGTTATCTACCTTGTTGTGCGGGGCGAACATGGCGGCTTCCCATATCTGGCCTTCCTGCAGTTCGCCATCGCCATGAAGGGTATACACGGTACTGCTGTCGCCGTTAAGCTTTTTGGTAAGCGCCGCGCCAATGGCAACGCTCATGCCCTGCCCTAACGAGCCTGAAGCGATACGTACACCGGGAAGGTGCTCGTGGGTGGTAGGGTGCCCCTGCAGCCTTGACTCCAGTTTACGGAAAGTGGCTAACTCCGACTTATCAAAGTAGCCTGAATGGGCCAGTACGCTGTAATATACAGGCGATATGTGCCCGTTGGAGAGGAAGAACAGGTCTTCGCCCTTGCCGTCCATACCAAAACCTTCTTTGCGGTTCATGGCTTCAAAATACAAGGCTACCAAAAAATCGGTACATCCAAGGGATCCGCCCGGGTGGCCACTCTGGCAGCCGTGTACCATCCGTACAACATCGCGGCGCACCTGTGAGGCCACCTGCTCTAAATAGGCTATATCGTGTTTCATAATTATACGCTTGCTGTTGCCGCTGCCTTGGCGTGGTCTGCCAAAAACTGGGCAAGGCCATTATCGGTCAGCGGGTGTTTTAATAACGATTCTATGGCGCTCAGTGGCCCGGTGATAACATCGGCTCCTAACTTGGCGCAGTTTACTATGTGCATGGTATGGCGTACTGATGCCGCAAGGATCTCCGTTGCATAACCGTAGTTGTCATAAATAAGGCGGATGTCCTCAATAAGCTGCAGGCCATCGGTAGAGACATCATCCAAACGGCCAATGAATGGCGACACGTACGTTGCCCCTGCTTTTGCGGCAAGCAATGCCTGCCCGGCAGAGAATACCAGTGTTACGTTGGTCTTAATGCCTTTTTCTGAGAAATATTTAGCGGCTTTTACGCCGTCTTTTATCATCGGAAGCTTTACAACGATGCGCTCATGCAGTGAGGCAAGCTCTTCGCCTTCAGTTACCATTTCATCAAATGTTGTGGCTATTACCTCGGCGCTTACATCGCCATCGGTTATGTTGCAAATGGCTACGTAGTGCTTTAATATATTATCCTTACCCGTTATCCCTTCTTTTGCCATTAGCGAAGGGTTGGTGGTAACACCGTCAAGTACACCCATGTCATGGGCTTCCCTGATCTGGGCAAGGTTGGCTGTGTCAATAAAAAATTTCATATTCTTTCTTCTTTTTGGTTGTCTGTTTTAGTTAACGGTTGACGGTTAACAGTTGTCAGTTGCCGGCAGCTTCGTTTGTCATTGCTTTCTGGCTTTTGGAATTTGGTATTTTACCAGAACGTTATATAAAGGCCTGCAACACACAATAGTGTTACCACGATAAGTGCAAGGGTAGACGGCGCTACTTTAAACATCGTAGTATCCAGTTCGAATGCTTTAGGGTTGATCCTTGGCCCGGCAAGGCTCATGATGATCATCAGCAGCATGGTAAAGGCAAACGACCAGCCCATACAGATAAGGAACGGGATCTCATAAACGCCGGCCTTGTTAGGATACGCTGTCCATAACCAGGTTTCAGGGCCAAATGCATCTGCAGCGTAGTTGTTGAAGAATATCGACAAT
>Ga0265780_10006753_pt1 | contig 14185 bp, 8 predicted proteins | sample P1T30metagenome_FD_192432 | JGI IMG/M metagenome (GOLD analysis project Ga0265780, IMG submission 192432) | Plant litter microbial communities from East Loma Ridge, Irvine, California - P1 T30 | ecosystem: Environmental > Terrestrial > Plant litter > Unclassified | place: USA: California... | reverse complement strand
GACGGACGCCGACCCCGGCCGCCCCCACGAGGGCGAGCCCGGTGCCGACGCCCGAGAAGAAGGCGAGGGTGGTGCGGTGGCTCATGGGTGCGACGCTACGCCGCCCGGCAGCGCAGGAGTCCCGCCCGGCCCGGCAGCGTGCCCTGAGGCCCGCCAGTCCCTCCTGTGGAGGACCGGGAGTGCCCGTTCGGTCGCTTTTGGCCCGATCTGGTCACATGGTCTACACTCGCTCTCGGTACCGTGTCCGAGCGGCCGAAGGATCATGTCTCGAAAACATGTGTGGGGGCAACTCCACCGTGGGTTCAAATCCCACCGGTACCGCAAGGAAACCGCATGAGCTCGCCTGGTTGTGAATTCTGGCGAGATCATGCGGTTCTTGCGTTGTACGACACTATTACGTGAGTTGACTTCACGATCATTGGGCTCGTGTACAAGTTCGACGACGACATGATGAAGAAGCTCAATCAAGCAGGCTTAAGGAAGCTTGGTCCCAAGCGATAAAGAAGCCCGGAAAAGCGTGCCGAGGGTGAGGGCTCAGTCTTCCCAGTCACGCGGGCTCGCAAGGATGGCTGCCCGACTCTTCCCTGCTGGGCGATGCGGACCGTTAAGTTGTGGGCGAAGCGTCAGAAGTTCGCAGCCCAAGGGCGTGGCCAGGCGCGAGGCTATCGACCGTCGCGACCTCCAGTCGAGGAGACGAAGCACCGACGAGGTGACAACCTGCGGTACGAGGACCTCCCCGTACCAGGGCAGCCGACCATAGAGCCAGCGAGCGACCGCTTGGGCTGTGTCTTTAGGTTGGTAGCCGAGCGATGCTGCCGTCGCAGCTTGCCACTCGTCCAGGGCGAAGTAAGGCTGCTTGGCTCCCTCGAGGCAGAGCGCATGGAGAATCTCACTCCGACATACGCTCCACTCATCTCCGAGCTTCCGGGGGCTGCACACGGGTCGTTTCGTGCCGAATCCCGAGGGAAACGACCTCGAGCTTGACTCGAGACGCTCCCGGAACGGACCAAGCCTTCAATCAGCTGTCACACCGTTGCATCCGGGTCGACCGCGTAGCTCGCCACTCTTTCGCGAGCAGCTCACCCTGGCCTACAACCTCTGTGAACCGGACAGCGTCGCCCGGTTTGAGCCCTCCCCCCGCTGAGGAAGCGAGACCCGTGACCCATTGCGGGCCCTCAATTGTGTCGACATGGATTGCTACCAAGCCAGTGGCCGCCGCCTCCATCCTGCTGATGACGCCTTCGACGCAATCGGGGTCCTCCCACGCCGACGCGGCTTTCCAGTGAGGTTCGCATCGCAGTCGGCGTCGGCAGAACTTGCATCCCGCAGGGTCGGGTAAGGCAAGTGACGGCTGACTTCGCGCCACCTGTAACCGTTCGAGCAACCCGTCGATGTCCCGCTCGGAGATGTTAATATGCACGGCGCCGTGCCTAAGGCTAAAGGCGACGAGGGTGGCTGGAAAGTGGTCCGCCTCCTGACGGAATAGGTGGGCGTAGACGAGCAGTTGTGTCCGCACGCTCTGGGTTTGGCTGTCTGTTCCTGTTTTCAAGTCGATAACCACGCCGCCATCCTCACGATCAACAACGATGTCGGCCTGACCGTAGAGCAGGTGAGCGCTGTCCCGTAAGAACACCTCGGAGCGCGCACTCCCGCTGGAGGATGGGAGGAGCGCAGCAAGTTCGGCACCACGCGACCGCAGTCGAGACCGAGTCATCACCGATTCATCAAGGCTCCTCGCGTCAACTCCCCACCGCACCGCTTCGCTGTCCCAGCAGTCTCGGAGAGCTCCTCCGGGGTCGTTTGACAGCCAGGCCTCGCTTTCGACCCATGCACTCACCGCGAAGTGGGCCAGAGTTCCTGCGTTCTCGGGTGGCGATGGCGGGACGGGGTCAGACGCCGACGTGAACGAAGCGGACGCAGGGCAGTGCAGCAGACGGCCGGCCGACGTTGCGGACAACCATGTCGCCCCCGGCGTCATTGCAAAGCCTGGGCCGCAGCGGCGATGAGCTGAAGGACGCGTCGTGGGTCGCGGTCAAGCGTGAACGAGTCGACGAACACGACACCGTCACAGTTTTGAGTTACTTCAATGTCTGCTGCAACGTCCGCGAGACGCTCGGACATCACGTCTGCGTCGGACCCTTCGAACGGGTGGCGAAGAACCACCCCGAACTTGCCATACTGAGGCGTATCGATCACCGCCGCTGACGCGCCCAGGAAGTTAAGGACCGTCGCGCCGAATGATTCAGCCCACCGGCTCAGCGCTTTCGCCTCGTCCGCGCGATCGAAGCGAAGTTCGCCATCGCGAAGTAGACCGAAGAGGTCCCTGGCCAGGCGCCAGTCCAGCAGCGCGTGGTATGCCATGTTTCCGTAGTCACGCAGGCACCGGTAGCACGACGAGTTACACGTCTGCGGGTGGTCGTCACTCTCCAGTTCGCCGAGGTACCGCTCGATTGCTTCGAGGAACTCTGGGAGGAACTGCTCGGACCCGAGGTGCGTGCTAAAGCCTGCGCCGTTCTCGAGCGTGTCCGCAAGGAACGCCTGAACGGTCGGCTCGCCGGTTGCCGTGACGCCAGAGTAAATGCCGGCATTCAACTCGAGAGGTTGGATGTCCAGCGTTGTCGCAGCCACCGTCCTCAGCAAGAAGGCAAGCGAATACCAGCCAGCGCGGCGGCCCTCGGTGACGTCGGGCGCCGAATTGGGCTGGCGAATGCCCGATACGAGGTTGAGCCTTACTCCCCGGCGTCGGTCAGTCGGGGCGACAGAACCGATGAACAGGAAGTCGGTGTGCTGCACCGCACCGAGAGCGACGTGCTGAACGTCGCCTGAAGCGGAGGAGGCGGGAATTAAATCCTGCTCGATGGCCTGCACCGAAACATACCCTCCCCAGTTACCGACGCCCGCAGCTGCTTGCCTAAAAGCAAACAGGTGCCCGCCGTTGTCGTTAATGACATAGCGTTCGGCCGGTCCTGCCAATACCAGCGCCCGACCAAATGCTGACTCGGTGAGTTTCTTCGGGTCGGCCATGGCACGAGCGGCCATCGCCCGCGGTGACCACGAGAAGTTCCCATCGAAGTCAGTGGCAGATCCGCTCCGGAAGCCGAGCGGTTCCCGGAGAGGAATCTCACTGAAGTAAGTAGGCCCGGCGCCGCATCGGGGGCATGTGTCAGTGTCGTCACCGGCACGCTCATCACCAAGATAGGAGCAGGTGCGGCAAATGAAGAGCGCAGTCGCGTTCCCCAGCGGCCCGGGGATCGGCTGCGGTGCACCAGCGCCCGCAGGCTGAAACTCGGTGATACCGACGACCGGGTACACCTTGCCATCTCGGACGACCTCGCTCAGTGGTGCGAATGCACTGACCGCCATGCTGAGGTCACGGTCAATCACGTCCTTTGGCGGCCACGGATTCGACGAACGCGGACGGCTTAGGTATAGGTAACGCGCGGACGTCGGGAAGCCGAACATTGGCAGCAAACCGGCTTCCGCAAGCAGTTGACTGAGGTCATCGTGCTTCCGTGCTGATACCGCGGTCGCGATGTCATCAACCAGCCTGCTGAGAACGGCGGCTGCCTGTTCCACAGCTGATTCATGGAATGAAGTGCCCGAGCTAAGCGCGGTGGCAAGTTTGTCCACGGCCTCTCTGTTGCTCTCGATCCACGTCTCGAGCCGCGGCCGGATGGTCAGGTCCCAATCGCCGGTCTTGCCGAACTCTCCGTGCACATTTGAGGACAGGTCGTCTCCATCGGCGGCCGATAGATAGTTCGCCGACGCGAGCCGCAGTATCTCGCTTCGTAGGGAGCGAGCGAAAAGCTCAGGACGGTTCAGAGTGAGATAGGGCTTTGGTGTTGGTTCGTTGGTGATGCGGTCGGGGCGTTCGAAGTAGTACTCGTCGTGGCTGCGACCTCGGCAGATGGTCAGCGCAATCGCAACCGGAGAGCCCCGTCGGCCCGCACGCCCTACACGCTGCTGGTAGTTAAACCTCGTTGGCGGCATGTTGCCCAATACAACGGCCGAGAGGGACCCTATGTCGACGCCAGCCTCCATGGTGGTCGTGACGGAGAGCAGGTCGACGGCGTCCGTCTTCTCGTTTTCGTCGCCTGCAAGGAATACACCCTGGAACCGGGCCTGCCGATTCTGCGCGTCGACCCGGTCGGTCTGACCGGTTAGTTCAGCTGTGTTCAGCCTGAACCTTCCGTCGTCACTCGTCGCTTTCCAAGCGTAGTAGTCCGTCTCGTTGACGACCTCGCTGAACTCCGACGGAAGCTTCCGTGCGCACTTCGTGCAGTAGCCGTTACCAGTCGTCAGGTGCTGACGACGGCACTTCTCGCACGTCCATGCACGTCCGTCGCTGAGCCGAATGGATACCTTCGACGGGTCAATCAAGTAGTCGACAACAGCGCTTCCGAAGCGACTCAGCGCATCGTGACGCAGTGCGTCCGGGTCGCCTTGCGTCTCGTTGGCGACCTTCTCCCAGAACTTGCGTAGTCGCGGGGTCGGTTCGCTGCGGACGGTGCGAATCTTTCTAAATCGTCGCTGGTCCGCGAGGATGCGAAGGGCAGACCTCGCCTCCGCATTGCTGCTGGTGCCTGGCATGTCCGCGGGGGCTACGTCATCCGCGAGGGTGAGCCAGCCGAGACCGGTGGTCTCGAAGTCGCGGCCGCCGCCGGCATACAAGCCCTCCAGGATTTCGCTTTCAAGCGATGCGCTGATGTCTTCGATGAGTGACTGTCCGCCGGCGGAGAGTCCGCTGCGCGGCATGACCGGCCTAACGTTCCAGTTGAAAAGCGACGACCAGCTGTCTCCGCCACGCTCCCGCAGGCTTGCGTGAGGGCCACCGGGGTTCATGCCCAAGTCGAGCAAGTCAAGGGAGACGAGCGCCGAAAGCTCGCTGAGGGTGAGCCCGTTCGACAGGCCGGCGACAAGGGCTGGCTCAGCAGTGGGGTCAGCGTCTGGCACTCCTTCCCAGATATCCCTTAGGGCGTTGAAGCTGCCAGGGTCCCGCTCACGCAGCCGAGCGACTGCTTTCCACCGCTCGGGAGTTCTCAAGCCCTCCGCGAGGCACTCGCGGGCGAGCGTGACATCGGACGCGGGGTCGCCCGCCTCCTTCAGCCGGAGATACATAAGCTGGCGAAGGAGGTCCTGGTAGTGCCTAAGTCCGAGGCCCGCCGAGAGCTTCGCGGCATCTTGACGGCTATCGGTGAAGACGATGAGCTTGCGTTCCCGTTCACTCAGGTCGTTAGCGAGCTCGGTCGTCAGCACCTGATTGATCTTCTCAAAACCGGTGCGCATGGCCCGGATGGGTGAGCGCTGCGTTCGGGGGTCCGTCGGCTTGAGACGCTCGGGCCCCGCGTACTGCTGCTCCCAGTCATCTCCGCATGCAGGGCACTGCGTCGGGAAGGGGCTCACCGTCGCCATCTCACGCTTGAGTTCTCCGGTGCGGCTGTTCCGCGCGACCTTGGCATGGAAGCTCCAGCCGGTGTGACCGTTCGCGCCGTTCTTCAGTTCTCCGGAACCTGGGTTGAGTGTGCTCGGTCGGAATGAATATTCGACGGCCTGGCCGTCACGGGTCCAAGTCCGCGCGTCGAGGGCGTCGAGGTTCTTCTCGTCCCGAGGCCAGTAGACGATGTAGTTGTCGGCGGTTCGCTGAAGGCTGACCTGATCCGGAAGTTTGGCTAGCTCCGGGACATCAGCCAGCAGCATCGTCTTCACGCCCTGCTGCTGAAGTTCGCCCTCTGGCGCGAAACCGCCGAGGAAGACATCGCCGCAGTTCTGGCAGTAAAGGAGCTCGAGCACGCGGGCCCCACACTCGCAGCGCGTTGCGGGCTCCGCGTGAAGCTTCCCTATGGTGCGGCCGGGAGACGGGTCTGGTACTGCCGAGCATGAGGGGTCAGAGCAGGCCCACATGCCGGCGACGTTGCGGAAAAAGAGGTGAGCGCGAAGCTTGGGGTCGGACTCCTCCGGCTCAGCCGCAAGACCCTCAAGGACCCGCGCGACAGCCGCACGCGACACATCAGGCTGCGCCTCGGGGAACATGGCGGCCGCGACGTCACCGAGACGTTTCGCCCTCCCGTTGTCAGCGTGGAGTGAGGTTCTCAGAGATTCCACCACTCCGGCCGCGCGCGCCTCGACCGCCGCCTCCCCCGCTGGAAGCGCGGCTAGTACGGACGGGTCCTTCGGCGACGCCGGATCCTGGGAGGAGGGCACTGTGTTTGTGCCCTCGATGAACGCGAACGTGCCGGGCTTGGCATCAAAAAACTGGTGAAGGTAGTCCTGGTCTCGCTGGGCGTCGAGAGAGGCTGACGCAGCCAGCACGCGGAACTGCTCGGGGTGCTCGTCGAGCCCGAGGCGACGCTTGAGGCGCCGGAGGAGGTAGGCGACTTCGCTCCCTGCGGTGCCACGGTATGTGTGGAGCTCGTCGACGACGAGGGTGAAGCGATTCGCGGCATTCTCCAGCCATCTACGAGTGGACTCGAAGAAGTGCGCGTCGCGGTCGCGGAGCAGCATCACGTTGAGCATCGAATAGTTAGTGATGAGGATGTCCGGCGGCGCGTCCACCATGTCCCATCGCGAGCGCATCTCCGCGCCGTCGAGACGCGGTACGAAGTATTGGAGGTCGTCGTCTCCGAGCTGGCCAGCAAGCTCACGCGCGCGATCGCCACGCGCTTGAGTGGCTTGCAGGTACTTGGCGAGCTCCCGCACCCTTAAGCCATTCGTGCGTGTCCCGGTCACGGGGGTTGCCCCGGTGTAGCGGCCAAAGTAGAAGCGGTGCCCGTTCCGATGCTCGTCTAGCCAAGCGCGGACATCATCGCTGTCGAGCGCACGTCGGAGACGGATGAGCTGGTCGTCCACGAGGGCATTCATCGGGTAGAGGACGATGGCGCGGACCGCGGCCCGCCCGGAGTCGGACTGCCGTTGGGCGACGAAGGAGGGACTCGCGCTGTCCCACCACCGCGCTCCGAGACTCGAGGAGCCCTTCCACGTACGGGACTCTTCAAGCAGTGACGACATCAGCGGGAGCATGAACGACTCGGTCTTGCCCGAGCCGGTGCCGGCGGTGATCACCATGTTCTTACCGGCGGTCACCCCAGCAGTCAGCGCCGCTTCCTGGTGACCATGGAGTCCGGGCACGCCCTTGAGGAGGCCGCGCGAGGCAAACTCGGCTAGCTCGGGCGCCGCCCCTGCAGCGAGCACCGACTCCGCGAGCGAACGTCCAGTGCCGTTGTACTCAGGGCGTAGTTCGAGAAGGGGCTCACGGAAGACGCCGCCATCGCGGTCGAGTAACTTCTGACGTTCCGCCTGGAGGCTCGGATCGGCCAGCCCGAATGGGGTGTTGTAGTACTTGAAGTACGCCTGTCGCAGGTGCTCGAAGGTCTTGACGGCGTCGAGGTGACGCGGAGCAGGGACGTTCATGTGATGGCAGGCCTTTCTTCGATGACCAGCGACTGGCCGAGGGAAGTACACACGTGCTCCGCGACGTCGTGGGGCACATTCTCATAGATGGCGGTGGTAGCGGTGATTCCGAATCTCGGAGGGAGGCCGGTGCAGAGGACGAGCGCGCGGCTGTGCAACGGAGGAAGCGGAGCACCCCAATCCACGACGAGCGTGCCCGTGCCCGTGATCTTCCGGCCGACATCGGGGCGCCATCGCAGCGCCGACTCGTGCCGTCGGGCAAGATCCGCGAAAATACCCGTAGACAGGTCGCACGCAAACCATTCGCCCTCACGGCGTGTGATGTGCCTCGTCCTCCCATCGACCTGCTCGGAGTACAGGCCATCTGGCGGATTCACTTGGGTAGCCCTGGCAATCTGCCATTCCCGCGGATGCATCGCCTCGAGGCGCTTGAGCTGGGCACCGTGAGCAGGCGGCCCCGTCGCAACGTGCGGGAGGGCGGAAGAAAGGGCGCCTGCAATACGTTCAGCTGAGTGACCGGCAAGTATCATCCCGGCCGCTTCCGCGACATCGACCAGGTCTGATTCGCGCGTGAAAGTGACATAGAAAGTAGTGGGCAGCGGCACCTCGCCAGCGGGGGGTTCGCGCCGCGCTGGAGGAAGCCAACCGCAGAAGTCGTCGAGCGCGCGCATCATTCGGGGTCTGCGGGCGCCCGCGATGACCGCCAGCCCGCCGGCCAAGGGGAGCCGGACGAGTGCTGGCGGTGCTACAGACCAACGCCCCCTCTCCCAGTCGACTTCGCAGTGACCGAGAGATGAGAGGTCACGGAGCCAGCGGCCACTGGTGTAGGAACGGGGTTCGATGTTCGCCGTGCGGGCAATCCAATCGATGCGCCCGCGAACATCGGCAGTCGTCCCCGCGCCGACCTCACTCATCCAACGCAGAAGAAGGTCGCCGATGGTTTCATCCATGGGCGAGTCCCAGCTGTATATGCCAGAGCATGGGCCCCAAAGGCTCGGAGTTCCGCGCCCACGTGGCGAGAACATCGAACGAAGCTTTCACCATTTGAGGGTCGCCAAGGCCCAGTCGAGTCAGGTGCCAGCTTGTTCCGCTTCGCTGCGCGAGCCACTGTGCGGCCTTTGGCGCCGGGGCCTCGAAGTACTGTGACGCGAACGTGAAGCCAGCTGCGTTCGTAAAAACGGGTGGGGTCGGTTCGGCGACGGGCTGTGCCGCGCCGCCGTCTAGCAGGAGCCAGGTCTCGTCGCGCCCGCGTCGGCACATGACGGACGCGGCTGTGAACGCCGCGCTGACGACGGCGCCTATGACGTTCGGAGCGCCGGTCGCCGCTGACAGGTTCCCGTCGTCATTCCAGCCGAGCGTGGCCGTGCCGTTCGGCATGGCATCGATTACCGACTCCTTGAGGAGCGTGAACGTGAGCTTCTGCCCGTCCGCGATGATCTCCGTCGCGCCTTCGGGGCTCGGAAAGCGTCTCACCTCGAGCGGGAAGCCGTTCGAGGTGACGATTTCCTCCTTGCCACCGAGCGAGAGGACGACCAGTTTGGGTTCCTCGTCGGTTGGCAGTAGAAGGTCTGGCTCGCCACCCAGCAGATAATGGCTCGGTGCGAAGTCACGATCTAGCGGGAGGCCACGGACGAACCTTGCCCGCGGGATGAGCGTAGGGGCGACGCCGAGAGCCCGCAGCCCGGGCTCATTGGCGAGTGCTTTCTGGAGTGCTGCGTCGTCGGTGAATCGCACACCCTCGTAAAGGACGAACCCAGCGAGCAGTGGCCGAGCCCCTTGTCTTCTCGGTACCCACCCTTTCTCGGCAGCAGCAGTGAGCACGCGCGATACGGCTGCCGACTCGGACGCCGTCACAGCAATCAGGTGGGTTTCGAAGGGGCTGATGCCCGACGTGGAGGACCATCCGCCAGTGTCGGCGTCGCGAGCGAAAATGAGCACTTCCGCTCTTGAGAACTCTGCAGCGTATGCGGCCCCCCGCAGACGAAAACCACGCGTGACGAGGTCTCTGTTCACGCCTGGGGCGTTCTTCGCGACGTAGTAGTTCGAAGGCGGATCACTGACAAGATGAACGGGTGCATCCGCGACGAGATGGCCGCCGAGGAGGATCGGTTCGGACGATTCCTGAACTGGAAATAACCATGCGGTCGTCCACTCTTCCAGATCGATGCCCAGCCGGATGGCTATGCGCCGTCGGCCGTCCTTCGTAAGGATCCGGCCGTCCCATGCGGCCGCGCACGCCAGCACGACGGAGGCAATAAGCCCCTTGGTCTCTGCACTGGTGAGAGCTGCCATGAAAGTGTCCCCGAGGCGATTCGAGCTGGCTGACGTCCAGATCTCCAGCCCCCGCAGCATGGATGTCTCGTCCGGAAGGCCCGCCTCACCGATGCTGAGTGCAGCAAAGAACCGCGTCAGTTCAGCCCGGTCACTCCTAGTGAGCAGGGCTTGCGATTGCGGGTATCCAATACGCGTCAGTCTCTCGTGCGTCCGGATGGTTGAAACGCCGACGCGGCCGTCTTGTTCGCTAATCCACTCGTCGAGGGAGCACCACATGTCGACGACGTCCAAGAACGCAGTCCCATCCACCTCGGCTCTCAGCTGCGCCACACGCGTACCACTGGCCCCTGGCTCAAGCGATTCAGCAAGACGTCGGTAGTAGTTCGTCGAGAGCGCCTGCCCGTCAGAGCGCATGCGAGTCGCTGCTAGCACGGTGATCGCTAGCACCGGGAGTACGGGTGGGGGCGACCCACGGTCATGGAGCTGCCACTGTCTTAGCGCCCTCGCGACCCGGCTGAAGTATTCGCCCGGCGCCTGCGAGCTCGCGTTCCTAACCGCCTGTGCAAGGTCGGCGGCGGGGTCATTCATCCCAGGCGCAATCGTGCGTAGCACGTCGTCGTCGATGAACACCACGAGGGGGCCGGCCTGCGACGTGAAGAACTCGCCAATGAGCGCGTTCTGCCACCACAAGTAGCGGTCATCGTTCATACGTCGGCCTCCCCAGGAGACACCATACATATGACCATGCGGCGCAGGTTCTAGATCCTGATCGAACGTCCTCGTCGGCCACGGGTCTGCCACCCGGATTCTTAATCAGGCCGCACGTCAAGCCCACGGAGTAATACCAGTACCTCTGTCCCGACGAAGCCAGTTCTCGCTACTGTTACGGCGTGCCCCTTGACGCTCGAAAGGATATGCAAGCCGACCCGGCACGGGATGCCGTGATACTCGAGTTAAAGAGGCTGGATCCCGGCGCGCAGGTGACGGGTCAGGTCCTCCGTGACACCTTCGATCAGCTCTACGACGGGGTGCGGACGCAGCGTTATCGGTGGGACCAATTATTTAAAACCGAGAAGACTCATTTCGGCACGCTGATTGAGATCAACCTTCAGCGACAGTTCGCATACGCCGACGGGCGCAAACTGGATTACAGGATCAGTGGCCATGAGGTCGATGCTAAGTACAGCCAGTCCGTCGGCGGTTGGATGCTCCCTCCTGAAGCTGTCGGCGAGCTGTGCATGGTCATCACGGCCAGTGATTTGCGTTCCAAATTCTCGGTAGGTGTTGTCCGGGCGTCCGAAACCCTGCTCAATGGCGGCAGTAATCGGGACGCCAAGCGCACGTTATCCGCAGCTGGGCGGTCTGCCATTGAGTGGCTCCAAAAGGATGCAGCGCTCCCGCCCAACACCCTGCTGCAGATGCCGACTAAAGACGTGGCGGCGGTTCTTGCCGCCGGGGCCGGCACGTCGCGAGTGTCGGAACTCTTCCGCCGCACTGTTGGCCAGGTCGTCGGCCGTGCGGCCGTGGCTACGGCGGCAGCGCAGCTCGACGTGACTCGTCGCGTGCGGGGTGGGCAGAGTGGCTCGCGAGACCCGCTCGCTTCGGAAGGCATCGTGATCCTGGGCGGCGCTTACGACTGGCAAAGGGAGGCCGCACGAGAGCTGGGCCTTCCTGTCCCAAGGAGGACCGAATATGTTGCAGGGTACGTGTCGGCTCCGTTGCCAGGACTGCATGGGCGAGTCGCGCGGGGGCCAACGGGAATGCTGCTGAGCGCGGCGACTGAGGAGTCCCGTAAAGGGTTTGACCCGGTCTGGTACGGAGAGCGGCGAGTCCGCGTCTAGTCGAGAGGGACCTGTCGGCGTGCGGGCCGAATGTCGGCGGCTGGTGCGAAAATGGACAAATGACTGACGGCAGCGGGCGCAAACTTACGGCAATTGAGATATGTGCCGGCGCCGGTGGCCAGAGCCTGGGTCTTCATCTCGCGGGGTTTCAGCACACGCTCGCCGTCGAACTTGATCCCGACGCGGCCGCCACGCTCAAACGAAACCTCTCGCGTCTAGCCACTGAGGAGGGCAATGCAGAGCCAATCGTTGCAGTCGGTGACGTTGCAGATCTATCGGTGTGGGACCCCCGGGAGCACCGTAATGTGTCACTGCTTGCAGGGGGAGTGCCCTGCCCTCCGTTCTCGATCGCAGGCAAGCAGCTGGGCTCCTCCGATGAGCGTGACCTCTTCGCTTGGGCTGTTGAGGCTGCAGGCCAGATGAAGCCGGACGCGGTCTTGCTAGAAAATGTCCGGGGTCTGTCGATGCCTCGGTTTGCCGGTTACCGCCAAGCTGTTCTTGACCGTTTTTCCGAGCTGGGGTATCGCGCTGACTGGCGACTACTCGAAGCAAAAGACTTTGGGGTTCCGCAGCTCCGTCCACGGTTCATCCTCGTCGCACTACGCGACGAGTTCGCGCCGTACTTCGCGTGGCCTGAACCGACTCCGGCAGTACCCACCGTCGGTGCTGCGCTGTACGACCTGATGGCGGCGAACGGCTGGCCGGGGGCGGAGGCATGGGCCAGAAATGCGACCCGGATTGCGCCGACCGTTGTTGGCGGGTCCAAGAAGCACGGTGGTCCTGACCTCGGGCCCACTCGCGCGAAGCGCGAGTGGCGAACACTGGGAGTTGATGGCCTTGGGGTTGCAGACGCGGCTCCTGGCCCTGATGCTCCTGTCGATTTCGTTCCTAAGCTCACCAACGAGATGCTCGCGCGCATCCAGGGGTGGCATGGGCCTGGGTACGAGTGGGACTTCGCGGACGGTAAGGGGCGAAAGACGTCCACCTACCGTCAGATCGGAAACGCATTCCCGCCGCCTGTGGCACGTGCCGTCGGTTCCGCAATAGCCTCAGCCCTTCGTAAAGATGGACAGCCCGCTGGAGAGCACGGTGCAATCGGTCAGTACCATGACGAGGTATACCGGGCACTGCGTGAGCAAGACGGCTACGTATCGATCGCCAGGGTGCGTAGGGCTCTCGGCGGCGCCCTGGATGACACCGAGATCCAACGCCGCATTGAGTTCATCAGCAGAGATTTCGAAATTGATGTACGCCGACGTGGAAGCGTGCCAACCTACCGACTAGGTGAATGGCGTGCGTTCCGCGGTCAGGAGGACCACGCTCGTCACGAAGCATTCGCCTCACAGCGGCTGCGTTCTAAGATCAGCTAACGATTTCCAAGGCAGAATATTTTGTCCGCGACGGGTTTCCGCAAGTACGTCTTGCCTAGCTGCCAGCTTGGCCCCGAACCCGCTCACCGGAGTAGGTGCTTAGGCGCGCGGCACGCGCGCTCCCCGCGGCGATATTCGCGAAGTTTGTCCACGCTCGTGGGTGTTTGGCGTCGTGGAGGCGGGCATAGACCCCAACTTCGGAGTTCGTGTTTCTCCGGCTGATACGGATAACCCCGTAGCAGAAGGCGACGCCGTAACTGCATAGGCGTCCCGTGCCCGACTTCTACGTTCAGTAAATCGGTCAATCTCATGGACTTTCCGTCACCCACGAAGAGTTCGCGACGCTCGTCGTCCAGTACTAAACGTGCCCGGTCGCGAAGGACCCTAAAGGCCTTAAGCCCCTTCCTCTTACTGAACTTCGGTAAGGGCCCGGACCTGTCGTCGTTCCTGAGGAAAGCGAGCTCGGCGCAGTCGACCTGTCAGACGTGAATGTACGTCCAAGATAGTTAGGCGCTCCCGGTCGAGGCCTCAGGCGGGTGCGCGTAACTGAGCACCAGGCCCACGTCGTCGAGGCGCTCGTACGACGTGGGGCGGGCGTCGACCGGGCTCGTGCCCGCAAGCGCCTTGAGGACAGCGCAATGTTGTCGAGCACGGTCCTCTGAGGGAACTGGTTAAGGTGCAGATCACCTTGCCGACGCGCGGTGCCGGGCATCGTCGGGACCGGGGTGCACCTCGGCGCCGTCCAGCAGTACCTCGCCCCCGGTCGGCTCCTCGAGACGGTCGACGCACCGGAGCACGGTCGACTTACCCAGCCCCTAAGGTCGATAATTCACGTGGTCGTCCCCGCGGGTACGACGAGATGCATGCCGTAAAGTACGCGGGCCGTTGACGGGCATACCCTGCCCCCATGGGGGACCCACAGCAGCACCAGCCCGCACCACCGCCCGCGCACCCGCCCGCACCACCGCACCCGCCCGCGCACCAGCCCGCACCACCGCACCCGCCCGCTCCGCCGGCCCGCGACTCCGGCCGGCTGCCGCGGTCGCGCACCGTGCTCCTCGGGGCGCTCAGCGTCGCGCCGCCGGCGGGCATCGTGCTCGCGATCGCGACGCGGTGGTACCAGTTCTTCTACGGGACGTTCGGCTGCTCGGTGCTCTGCGTCGTGTCGTTCTTCCTCGGCATCGAGGCCGCGACGCGGGGGCGCAAGGAGCTGCGCTGGCCTCCCGAGATCCGGCCTCGCCTGGGCGGCCTTCGCGAGCTCCTTCTAGGGGCGGGCCGGACCGCAGCCTTCTG
>Ga0265780_10006752_pt1 | contig 14185 bp, 11 predicted proteins | sample P1T30metagenome_FD_192432 | JGI IMG/M metagenome (GOLD analysis project Ga0265780, IMG submission 192432) | Plant litter microbial communities from East Loma Ridge, Irvine, California - P1 T30 | ecosystem: Environmental > Terrestrial > Plant litter > Unclassified | place: USA: California... | reverse complement strand
TCCCAAGCATCTTCAATGTGATCTTGCATCTTCAGTATAGTTGGCAGCCGTCCTGGGAATTCTTCGTAGCCTTGAGCCTTGGCGCCTTGGATGTAGGATAGCAGCATTTGTATGTTCCGGTACCCGCAGAAGCCACCTTCGCTCGGGGTTTTACCAACGTGGAGTGTCGATGGATGGCAATAATATGCTTCCTTCACGGTCCGATCAAGAGCAGATAGTTGCGCAAGGATGGGAATGATGCCTGGCGTCTCGTTCTGCACCTGATCATGCTTGATGAGGCGGCCGTCTCGGCCAATGCGGTTGACGGCAGTGATCTTGGGGCCGGCATCCAGCTGATCGTGCAGCCACCTAGGCATTCGATTCTCCCAAGCGTAGGGCCCCAGTTCGGATTTCTGCGGAGATTAGCTAGGCCCTGCCAAAAGGACAATTAACTTACACCTAGCCGAGCACTTTTGATCGATGGCTTGACAGACTTATCGGGTTTCGCAAAAGGATTAAAGCCTAGAATACTCCTTCCGATGGTACTCTTCTCGCTCTCATCGGTGTCGCGCCGATGCCGATGTGGGTGCTTCTTCGATTTGCGGCCGTGGGCGTCAGTCCTCTTCAAAGCATCTGACAAGTCTGTGCTGAAACTTCGCTCGGATGTTGTGGTCCTTGCCTGACTCGCATGAGAACGACGAGATGAGGTTGTGCCTTGCATAGTAGCGGATGAATGATGAGAATGATACTTTCCTGTAGTCTCGTCAAATGATAAAGTTTCTGCGTTGTGGTATTCGAGATGGTCGTTGAAGTCGGAAAGAGGAACAACTTCGCCGCAGTTGGGGTCAGGGCACACTGTAGTGCTTTCCTCTTCTTCCGAGTCGTCGGAGGAAGGCGTGTCCTCAGTGTCGTGGCGGAGTGGGGAAGGCCTGAGGGGCAACGAAGGGGGTAACGGTTCTGGGTCGTCTTCTATCACGAAAGGAGAGTTTTCGGTATGCACTTGCTCAAAGTGTAGTTGGAGAATGTAGTCATCTTTCTGAAGCACGGTGAAGTCACACATAGGACACTCCAGAAGCTCCATCTTGCTCGTCATCGCTGTGCAGGTGATATCCTGGGTGTGAAGGTGTCCAGCACTTTCCTGCCCCACGGATGTGTGGTGAGTGACAATTTGAGGTGGCTCGTTGTTCACGTGTATGGAAACCGTCACCTCGTGCGTATACGGCTGACTATGTTGTGGCAGTCGCTGTGGGCTTCCGTGGCTTAGCATGACGAACGCGGTTCAGACGCAGATGAAACAGCAACCCATGAGTTTGGTAAACTGCACACATACTGGAGGCTCGCTTATGAGGTAAAGGCGTTGTTTGCAAGTAAACGATGGCGTTGGCGGTGAATATGAAGCCGGGGTGGACGTGAAGAAGGTGCGACGCTTGTGGATAGCCGAAAGAGGAACACAAACAAACACGCCAAGACGCGTGACGCGATATCAGTTGCAAGCTTGAACTTAGGATGCGAGTTTAATGCAAGCTACGTCTATGGTATATCGGTGTGAAGATGATGGGTGTGGCTAACAAGTGGGTCGCAGCGAGGCGGTCAGCCGCGCATGACATTGGCGGTTGGATTGGCATGGCTGCTGCATCTTCACAGCTTTTCAAGCGCGTAGTATATGAAGACTGACACATAATGGAGATCAGCAATGGTTGTTATAGGTGAAGTGTCACGCTGCGTACAAGTGATGGGTATTCAAACGGTCAAGTCGCCTACGTCACCAAGCCGCCAAGACTTCAAGGATAGCATCTGCGGCGGGTCTTGCGATGTCCACAGACCTTCTTCTCAATGCTGCTCCGGACCCCGCGCGCACGTCGGATTGCCTGGGACAACGCGAATCGCACGCAATGGCGAAGAATACCGCTGCGATGCCATTCTTCAGCCAATTCGGTGGATCCGCCATGGTTCCAAGAGCTGCGCACCGAGATGTTGCAGCGAGATGTCATACACCTTCCTGAGTTCATCGCCACTCCGCACGAATTCAAGCTATCGCAAAGCATCACAGGTTTCCTACCTCAAGAATGGTGCTATGCCCCCGGTGTGCGTAGTCGCATGGTGCCGTTTGGCCATCACTTGATATGGTTCAATCCCGCGGTGCGGACAACCGAATTACTCCCAGATGGAACAGACGCGTCGCAGAGCCCGGGCGGGCCGTGGGTGCGGCGTATGTGGGCTGGCGGCTCGATACAAGTACGACCCGGCGAGTATTACGACCGTAACCGCGGCTTTAGAGTCGAATTTCCAATGTCTGGGACGGAGCACATAAAGCATGTCCGACTGCACGGAGAAGGCGACACTGCCAAGATCTTTGTCACTATCGAGCGGCGTTTTGCACGGGTGGACATCGTAGGGAGAGCGTACAACGCGAAGCATGGCAAATTGGGAAAGAATGGGGGTAAAAAACTAAAGACTTACCTCGAGCAGCAGTTGCGAGACGGCGACGACTGGGGCGACGCCATCGTGAAGGAGGAGCGTAACCTGGTCTTTTTCAAGGAGCGCCCCGCTGCCGAATTGGAGGCAGTCAAGGCAGGACAGATGGCCACCGTGAAGTATCTGCAGCGTGCGTACTCTGACAACCCTCTCGACTATCTACTGACCCTATGTAGCCCCTGGGAAGCCAGACTTCTCCCACGCCCTCACTCCCGACCGCGCTCTCCTTTTTCGCTTCTCTGCTCTTACCTTCAACGCCCATCGCATACACCTCGATCCCGAGTACGCTCGTAACGTCGAAGGCCACCGCAACCTGCTAGTTCACGGTCCTCTTTCCCTGCTCCTCATGTTGAAAACCATAAGCCATTACGTGTATGCACAGACCGGGGGAAAGCATGATCTGGAGTCGATTGAATATCGCAATCTAGCGCCGCTGTACTGCGACGAGGAGATGCGCATATGCGGCTTGGAGAAGAAGAAATTGCAACATGGCAGTATATACGATGTATGGATTGAGGGGCCGACTGGAGGTGTTGCTGTCAAGGGCACTGTTTACACCACAGTAAAGAATACTAAGGCGAAACCGCTGGGACCCGGGTCTAGGAGGCCAGACATCGTAGCACTCAATGCTGCCGCCAAGAAGACGCCAAAAACGCAAGGCAGTGATCAAGATCACGTCGCATCAGAGAACAAGCGGCCATCCCAAGACTCGCCCGTACCTACAGAGCCTGTATCTCAACCCCAAGGTGAGACTCCAAACAAATCTACTCCCAATGAAGCTACTTCTCAAACATCATCTAGAGAAGTAAACCCACCGACCGTACAAACAACAAGCCGAGCGTCCCGTCGCAAGCGCGCCTCCAACACCACGGCCTACAACTTCATTTCCATCCCTCCCAGCAAAGCACCGCCTGCTCGCGTCGTCGACTCGTACAAGCCAGTGAAACCGACGATATCGATACGTTCGAGGGAAATCATACGGCGCGCTCGTCGGCGTGCCCCGAAGGAGATTCACATCAAGCCTATACCGCTGGTTCGCAGGTTCGATGCGACACCATACACTCCAGACCCTGTTCGCACGGCTTCGAGACACAGCAGATATTTGAGGGAGGGTGCCAGGAAGATCGAGAAGCCTAGTGTGCGCTTTGTTGCGGAGCAGCTGTCGGAGCGTGCGGCGCTGAGGAAGAGGATTGGCTTCAGATATGTGCATCACTGAGGTCTCCAGTGGATACCCGCTTTGAACTTGGACATGTGTGATTAGGTGTATATAATACGGTTTATTCCACCCCATTCCTGTAATACGGGCTCTTCTCCACAATGAAAAGCACGCGTCCGAACTCACTGCCAATCTAGTTCACTGATCAAGCCGTGTTATGTTCCTCGACGTACAACGTAGCTTAATCACCAATGCATGCAATTGTCGCTCCCGCCAATGCTGGATCCGACTCACGCATTGGTAAGTCGAGTCAGTATGCCGCATCTGCCTGTAGACATGCCGAACATCAGGCGAATGAATCTTGAAATCAGGAACGCCAATCCATGGGTATCTTCCTCCGTGTATCCTTACGCCATGCCATGGTACCCAAATAAGATTACAAAATGTCAGCGTGAGCTTCCCAACACTAACGCCAATTGCGAGTCCAAAAGAAGAAAAGAAGAGAAAGCCTGAGGAGCTAACAGCTAGACCTTGAGAATAAGGAAGCAAAGAGACACTGTCTGTAGCGGTCGGTCGGACGCGCGGTGGGGTTTAAGGCGCATGATATGCGCTGGTGTTGTTGATGTCGCCAATACCGTCCAGCTCACTGCGAGAATGGTCTACGATGCGAGCTGTTCTTGCGGAGTAACGTCGTTGGTGCTGACTGATGCTTCTCGCGATCGGAAGATCTTGATGACCGACTCAGAGAGCGCATGGGAGTTGATACCGTTGGCGACTGAGGCGACAATTGCGCGTTAGACGTGGTCGTGGAGTTTGAATCGTTGTAACTTTCAAAGAGAGCGACTAGACTCGGGTAATCGTAAATCATGTCTTGCTCATCCGCGTCGTTTTGATCCTGGTATCCTATGATGCTGCCCTTGAACATTTTTTCTACACTCGTGCGCCACGAACAGTGATCTACGATATCTTTGCACCGGTGTATCTCGCAGAGATCATCGTCAAGATAGCGTAGTCTTTCAAATCCTTTAGCGGCGTTGCCGAAACGAATGAATTGAATGCTGAATGAACGTTTGCCGGTTCGCTGATTTGCGGGATCCTGGGCGACCTTTATCAAAGCGTCATCGAACGAGTCCTTGTTCGTCCGTTCCCAAAGGCCATCGGTAAGCACGAGAAGAGTGGTTGCTGGTTTGCCTTTTGCCGACCAATTCTGGGAGATCTTGCAGAAAGTGTCCCACATATCTGTTTGGCAATCTTCGCTCTCAATGTGATCTGGCGCCGCGTTCACCAGAGCATTTCGTAGATGCTGCCTTCCGTTTTCTCCAATTAGACCTTTCCGATTGTGCATTTCGCCATCAACCGTAAAGTAAACGTCCATGCCGTCTTTGTCCAAGCCTGCAGCTTTCATGGCAAGTGTCTCTGCTACGAACATGGCAATCGACCAATGGTGAAACATTGTCGCACCGTTGTCGATGACCAAAACCTTCAGTGATGTTAGCCTAGGCGAGATCGTCCTCTTGCTTTTCTAGACTTACCAGATCTCGGGAGACATCAAACGTTTTCGCAAGGTTAGGGTCTGGCTTTCTGCCCTCCAAGCCAATTGTTTTCCTGACCTTCGCTCGTACGCCTTTGGGCGCTCTTTGTTCAAGCAGCTGTCGCTGATTACAAATGTCGTATGGTAGATCGTAAACCTGCGCTGGAATCGCTTTGAGGCTTTTGAACGACTTGTGAGCATGTTGCTCATGGTGAAGCCTTGTAGGTGCGTTCGATATCCGCAGGCCTTCAAGGGGGGTGATTTCCTGCGGGCTCGTCGCACTATTGTCGGGATGTTGGGTGACTTTGATCTCGGGACTGGATACCAAAGGCATCTCACTGACGAATCCGACTGGGTTTGGCGGAGTGTATCTAGCGGTACCCTCTTGAGGGTTGCGTGCGGGGGTCTGAAGTAGCGGCACGTCTCTTGTTGTAGAATCTCGGCGATGTTCGTAGACCTCATTTCGAAAGCTTCGCTGTGTCATATCACTGTATGATGCCTGTAACATTTCGGTTTGACTGCGTTCAGTTACTTGATTGGCACCTCTGAAGTAATTGTTGGGTGGCCGTAGACTTGGGGGTGCTGATGAAGGCCCTGAGATGTCTTCAATGGCTCGGTCTATACGGCCATGTGAACCTGAAGGAACTGTCGCATAGTGTGATAGCTCTGAGTTCACCCCACGATTCTGATTCGCTGGCCTAGATGTTGGTGTTGTCCTACCATTAGCATGGTATGCTTTTGGATGACCTAATTCAAGACTCCTTGCATGAACGTCGTATTCTTGAGACGGTCCTGAACGCGATCCATACATGTCGTTGATCATAAAGGAAGGACCTGGCAATGTGTAAGGCGACATTGTTGATCCGCCGTCGTTGTTGGTATCATACCGGCCTATAGCCCCGGTTTCTGCGGACGGCGCGTTCGAAATGCTTGGATTGGCATGAAACCCAGACAAAGACTCTTCCTGTATGGGACTCTCAGTCGTAGCGCCGTCGTGATCATTTCTGGCGGATAGGCTACTCTTTCCAGCCACAGTGGACGTCAGGCATCCGAGCTCGCTTTGAAGTATCTCTCGTCTGTATAGTGTCTGACCCAAGCGCCGACTCTTTCTCTTTTCTTCCTTCTTGACCTGCATGGATGCTCTTTGACGAGGATCAAGCGGTGTTACATCAGCTGTGGTATCCAGTCGCTGTTGCAAAGGGTTAGTCATCTTCTCAGAAGACCTTTGGTTCTGTGCGACCTCTTCCACATTGAGAAGTGCCCGCAACACTGTGTCATCGGTGTCTTTGGAGTTCGTCTCGAGATTGCCGATCTCTTCAGTAGCGGCCATCAAAAGCCGCGCGAGCTCCTTGCACAGTTCGTCCGTGCCCATTCGGTGTTGATGTTGCATTTGAAGCAATTCGCGTTCAATAAGATTCAATACTTTCTTGGTGACAGTATCGGAAGGGCGGATATGGCCACGTAGAAAGTTGTGCCATTTCTTGACCTCAGGCAGCACATCAAAGCCGTCGTGAAAACGGTCGTAAGTCACTCCTTTGACTGTGTTGGCAGGTGCTAAACTCCGTAGCGTCTCATATTGACGAATGCCTTGGAAACCTAAGACGATCCAGGTAGCAGCTACAGATAAGACGCATCCAAATGACCAGATATCAATGGATTGGGAAACACTGGTCAGGGTACCGTTTGGCTGCTTCATTGAGACCTCAGGAGCACCTTCAGATAATTAGCGACCGCTTGTATGAGTCGAACTATGATCGCTCACCATAAGTATCCGTGAACCCCGCAATTAACTCCCTCGGTACAGATCCATCAGGTGTGCTTATGGCAGGTGAAAAGCGGGAGAAGCCAAAGTCCGCTAACTTCATACGCCCACGTACGAGAAGGATGTTGTCTGGTTTTATATCTGCATGCCAACTGCTTCTGTTAGTATGTCTCTCGAAACTTATAGCACTGTGAAACCTTACCCGTTGTATCTGAGCGGCTTCTCCTTGCCACGTTGGACCTCAAGGTTATGTATGTGTTTGATCGCGTCAGCAACTTCAAAAAGCGATTTCCAGAATCGGGTAATCTCTTTTGCACGCACTGGTGGCACGTTTTTCTCGTCCTCCCAATATCCGTAAAGATCCTGGTCGCCGTATTCGAGAAGAAGATTGTATGCCTTTCCGGCGTCGGTACCTTCTCCGTACTCATGGGTATAGCAACCTAAGTAGCCTACTATCGGGACGGATCCGTTGTGTTTCAGGCCTGAGAAAGCCTTTTTCTCGAGTTCGTAGGCGCTTTGGTGCCTTCCGTAATAGGATTTCAGGACCATCCGGTAGCACTGCGCTGTAGTTAGCATCGGGGAACTGTACACTGAGTGTCTAGCCTTGTAAACTCGACAACGTACTTGTCCAAAAATCTCATCTTTGTAAAGGGTCTCTTGTATAGCACTCCTGAGACCTTCGTCGGATATCAGATCCTTTTGGACCACGACCAAATATGTCGAAGCGGTACCCCCTTCACCGAGGCTGATCTTGTGGCAGAATGGCGGGATGAGCCTTGTGGTACCAAGTGGACAATTCATGTTCAGTTCAAGTCTGAGTGGGCAGTATGCCCACCGCTCCTTCTGGAAACTTTCGAGAATTTGATCCACTTCGTTGCGACCAGGTGATCTCTCCAGTTCGGTACGTAATTTCGAGTCGCTGAGCTGTGTTCTGGTCTCGAAGTTGCTGTCGTTTATCCCGGCTCTGTGAAATGCTCCGAGGAGGCGATGGCGTTTCTGTGAAAACAAGAAACTGAGTACAGTCAGACAAGAGTATTTTCCGGACAAAAGCTTTATGTCGAGGGGACCCAGCTCATCTTCGGCTGGCCCGAGTTCATCAAGTAATCGCTGCAACTTCGTCTGCTTTGTTGTTTCGGATGCTGTTCGCTTCCACCATGCTCTAAGCGCCTCGACATGGACAATGTGGCGCAAGCAGCGACAAGCCTCGGGGTCGCATTGCTTCTGACATGCTACCGGAAAGGTCCATTTGTTCTGCAGAAGGTTTAAAAACTCAGAGAGTGTCTGGGAGGAATGTGTTTGGGAAGGGTGAGCCATTGTGACGTGGTTCCAGTCGTCTACAAGCTAGACCGCTGAGATCGCATGGGACGATACGGCAGGAGTTGCCGGCGCTAGATATGCTGTACTGGCTTTCTAGATTCGTGGACCAAACATGCTCAAGACAGGTGCGCGAATGACGATAGACGGTGCGAGATGAGCTAAAGGCGAAGGAAGAGCTATGAGTCGAGGGTATGGAGCCTCATATTGCTCTAGAGCGGGGTACATCATTATTATCATACCTGCACGGCTGAAGCTCTGACCAAGCAAATCGACAAGGCTACTCGAAGCCTTGCCAATTCAGTGGATGTGGATGAACTGTGGCTGCAGGGAGCTGACAACCTGGATAAGGCAAACAACCTTGGAAGGCTGAATACTGGAGGCACTTTCGAGTAGGCTGAGCACGAACTTCAAACGTAGACAGGAGGGCCAGCAAAAGTGGTATGAAAGAGCTTAGAACTATGCGTGACATGTGAACACGTGCTCTTAATATAAATGTAGTTGTGTGATGTTATGAAGCGTGTATGAGCGCGCTGATGAACGCCTGTTCGCTAGCTAAGCTTGGACCCCGCCCCGCACATGCTGGCATCCTCCCGCTCCGCCCGGGCCAAATTGAAAATTGGGGCGTAGGTCGGTGACATCCAGTAAATCAGCCTCAGAAGTTGCGGTCAGCGCAAGCTGTGTATGCATGTGTCCCAACATGCGTCGCATTTGACTGCAGCCCACGGGCGGTGGAGATCTGCAGTGGAGTGTTATTTGCCTACCCGAGTCCACCGCTCATATACCTCACCCGGCTGCGGCTTGGCTGATGTTGTGCGAAGGCAACACCTGGGGGTTGTCCAGTTGCCGTGTCCCATTACGCGGTGAGAGCTTAGAGAGCGCGATAGAGATGACGTCTCCAACCCGCCTCGTGTGTCGTCGGTTCCTGGCCCCGGAAACATCTGAATCGTAATTCGAAGCTTCTCGTGTCCGAGAGCTTCCGCGGGAAGAAACAAAGTTAGAGAGACTACGCATTATCTGGGCTGCAAGAGTGAAACCCCCAGCTGACGTCGTATACAGTCTTTTTGTCGACCACGCGCCGAAGAGCGTCAGTACGGTCAGAGGTATCGTTACCTCTAGCCACCGCGTCAATGCAAGAGAAGAAAAGTATGTTTGATTCTGCGAGTCGATGAGTCGGTCCTGATTTTGATTCTGGTTTTGATCCTGATATTTGACAACATCGGTACTAAAGAAGGTCTAGTTTGATCAGCAATGGAGCCGGCCTCGGAGGGTGTAACTCACCGAAACAAAGGTGGCTGGAAGATATATCAGAGTGACGACGGTGATGATTCGCATGACAACGGCTTCATGCTCGAGGTTCCTGTTGAGCTGCTCAGTCCTGTCGGAGGCCTGGCTCTGCAAGTGCTGCAAGACAAGCTCCTTCCTATCGCTGATTATGTTCGCTAGGAGCTTCGCTCTGGCAATCTGCATATCGAAGTCTTCGATTATACCTTTGAGCTGTGAAAAGAAAGTGTCCAGGTCGTCTTCGCAGGCGTCTCGCAAAGGCAGCGGGAAGTCTTTTCTCACAACGAGATCCGAGTAAAACTTGCGCAGGGAGCGCAAGATCTTCGAATTAGCTTCCAGAACCATGACTACCTCATTTGTCTTGTCTTGCCAGTGCTGCAAGTCTTGTATGTCCCAGGGCACATACACTTTGTGTGCGTAGCCTTCGCCACGGGGACCATCGACAGCCATACCACTCTGCGGAACTCAGTCAGGTTTTCTGATAAGAAGCTTTATGGTCTCAATGCTCACCTCTCGGTCTACGATGTCCTCCAGCCAGCCAATATACCACCTCCAGTCTTCTGTCGACCAATGGCAGTACAGCAGATGCGTTGCAAGAGTTGCACGATAACATGACGCGAGATCGTCATAGTGTATGTCTCCTGACCGCGCACTCGGGTTGATCAGTTCTTGATAGCGGTCTAGTATGTCTACACCGCCTTTTGTGACGATCCAGAGCGTAGTGCCGTACTCGATGTCGAATTGATGGTAAAACGCTGCATTGCGGATGGACCAATCATCATCTTTACGACTTTTGTCGCTTCGCTTCTTCATGTATACGTTCTTGAGGTTGTAGCAGAGCTGGAAGCCTTTGCCGCTGCGCCCTAGCTCTCGTATCCCGTGCCGTCCGCTGGCGGAGGGCTTCAGCTGTATCTGATCACGGAAGCCGCTGAAACGCAAGTCTCTATCATTCCACTTCGAACCAAAAACGAGAATGAAATCCAGATACGCTGGCATGACCTGGTGATGGGTCAATATCTGGCATAGACTATCCCGGGTGAGCTTCAACTTGTCGCGTGAATGTTGTGCATAAAGATAACTACGATAATTAGTACAGCTATCATATAAATCGAGAGTTCTACCTACATGAGCCGACATTTGGGATCCTTCTTCTGGGCAATAACCTGCTGAACAGCAGGATCATTGGTGTCGGGTAACCCTTTGACGCCGAGCCAGTTATCGAGTTTTGCAGGTGAATGTAGGTATTTCGGAATAAATGCTATATGTCATCAGCAACGGTCAACCTGATTTTCTCAGCAAAATTCACCTCTTCCATTGTCATTCCCGATCTCGATCATCGGGATCTCGAAGATTTCATCAACAACGTCTTCACTTTCGGTCAGACAGAGATCTGGTTCAGCCTCAGTGAGACGAGTAGTGTAGGACGTAAGCTTCGAATCAGAGGTGAACATCCCACTGGGAATGAGGTTTTTTGGATAGTCATTGCGCTGTCGGTACGAGTTTTGCAGTTCCGGGGGTAAATTCATCTTGCGCAGGGAGTGAAGACGATAGCAGTACCTGGATGAGCCGGTGATATTTCTGATGACAACCGTGAGAGAGTCATACTGAAGTAGTTATAGCGGTTGAACAGCCTCATCAGGCAAAATTCCAAGATTTACTGCGGTCGGTTTCAACTGCGTACATGATGGCTGCAGCTGAGATCGAGAGGCGAACACGGGCCAGGTGGTCAGTGCGGGTGCGCCTAGGTAAGCCCGGCTGCGCCAAGGTTGAAAGCTCTCGAGGTCCATGGGCCAGGCAGTAAGAACGTACACAAATAATCTAGAAAAATGAGATATGCATTGAACTACAAGATAACAGCCCCCTGGGATGCTTGGTACATGGCTACGTAGGGGAACTAGGGTCCGACGGTCGCCTGGTTCGATGACGCGCATTCCGCAGGTTGTTCAGCTGCCTTCGATCCGCCTGATGCATCTTAGTGGACTTGTTACAACACAAATAGCTACAACAATTTGGTGTAAACCTACATCTGACAACTTTTGCGGTATCTCGAATAGCCATTTGTCGTTGACCTGCGATAGAAATCAGCAAGGCTCTTACACGATTATGAGAACAAGCCACTTACCTTTCTTGGGTTGAAGTTCTCCCAGTAGGGCCACTTGGTCCTTAGGAATCCCTGAATGCTCTCCCAGGGAAAATCGTCATACGCTGAGTATCTGTCTTGGACACGCCCAGTGTTTCTCTCCGTAGGAAGTGTAGGGCGACGCGTGGTGCGCCTCACGCGTTCTGGCGCGGGTTCCAGTTGTGGCTCGTCTGACATTCTCACCACTTCTCGACAGGGCAAATGATACTCCTGAAACCCGTAAAGTCGGAAGTAGCGAAAGTGGCGATGAGCGTGATGTTGCTCCAGGCTTGTGAATCTAGGCGTCGGGCTGACACTTATCGTGAAGGCTTTCCAGGTCATCGGTCCAGGGCCAGGGGCAAAAGGCTATATACTCGTTCTTGAGCGACATCTGGCTTTTGACTCGATCTAAACCGTATGCCGGCACACGCCAGTCGTTCCTGCGGGCACGTCGCCATCTGGACTTATGCATGGGGACTGTAACACATCCTCAAACCGACGAATCGCCCAAATCTACGTGTCGATATTTCCGAGGGGACTCTAGGCAGCCGCCCAGCTGCAGTTGTAAGATTTGCCTTCTTTTGCCTACTCGTGAACGGTGCGTCGCACAGCCAGCTCATTGGTTGACCGACGCCGCAAGCTGTCGCAAGGATGCCCGCAATACGCGATGGCGGCGATTGCGCCACGGCGTAAAGTGCACGACGTCTTCTGACTGTCGCATACACTAGAGCCGCATGGTTGGTGGCCGTTGCCCTTCATGCGCGATCATCCGACAAACGCGTTGCTTGTCGATTGTAGAGAGCTGTGAATGCCCGTGTTCAAACTTAGCATGTAAAATGCGTGAAGGATGTTGTCTTCAACCACGAGGAGATCCGCCCGAGAATTAGGGGCGAGTGAATCGCACAGCTACAAAACCTGCTCAACAGCAAGCATGCAACTTCGCGAGGACCGTTTCCGACGACAATAATTACCTGCGCCTGAGCCACCGTTCACGTCTACACCTGTGCGGGCTCCACAACATATGGATTCAACTCGACTTGCGCCTCTAGTATCTGATTCAGGTGGAGGGGGCGACGGCGGTACTGCAAGTCAGAAGACCTTGACGGCAGAAGAGAAGAATCAGTGCCCATACGGCGACACACGCTGGCCTCCTGGTAACGTATCGATATCCAAGCCTCTACACCTGTTGAGCGACAAAGGTGAGGAGCCAATATTCTACCACTTGCTCCACGAAAACAACAGCCCTCAAGTCGAGTTCTGGAAGGGCCCGGTCAAGGCCCAAGCCACGGTCGCCTACGCAGAGAAGGGCCTTGCTTTACCAATATCGAAGGAAGGGAAGAGCAAGAGAGAGATCAAGGCCGCAAAGGAGAGAGCGCTTGAAGATGAAGCGCCGAGAGCGAAGACGGAAATTGAGCAGGCTAGGGATACGAAGATGCTGAAAGAGCTGAGCAGTGGACCGAGGGGAACACTCTGGCAGCTTGACGAAGAGCACCTACACGTTTGGAGATGTATCGAGGTGGTCCAGAAGGTGCATGGGGCGGTGAGCCTTAGTGCCGAGCGACGTGAAATATTTTCGATGTTCGGTGTTGGCCTCAAGCGCATTGATGGTGATATGTTGATGGTCAGCCAGAAGGCGTAGGCACCTAGCTAACCTAGAGGGATCGGTTGTAGTAGGGTCAATGCACACAACGCTCATCCCTGATAATTGAGTTCTACGCAAAACCTTCGTGTACCTGCGCTCCAGTAGAAATATCAGGCGCTGACAAACGTGAAACGTGAGGCTGGCGATGGAGTTATGGATCGAAAGCCGAGGCTAGCTCGCGGATGTGGTCATAGCGCCTTCTCGATGATTCCAATCGTCGAGCGACCCAAATTTTTAGAGGCATCGAACATCTGCGACCACTCTTCTCCGCATCCTCCTCTACATCCACACTATTCCTGGTTATCTTGCATAAAGCTGGAGTCTAGGAGCAACATCTGAGATTCCTTTTTCCCTACTCACACATCCCAATTCCGTCACAATGCAAAGAGCTTTCGCATCGCGGGCGCGGACTTCGGCCCTCAACTCGAGCTCTAAGCTCCGGTCCACCAGCTACAACCTCCAGCAGCAGAGGTTTGCGCACAAGGTACGGCAATTGCATATCTACATCGTAAAAAAAAAGACGCAAAACTAACAACTGGTAGGAACTGAAGTTCGGCGTCGAGGCACGAGCCGGACTGCTGAAGGGTGTCGACACACTTGCAAAGGCCGTATCAACAACACTGGGTCCCAAGGGTCGCAATGTACTGATCGAGTCGAGCTACGGCTCGCCCAAGATCACCAAGGGTATGCACGAGTTCCGCCGCCATCCTTAACATTGCCCGCTGACATCATTCCAGATGGTGTAACAGTCGCAAAGGCTATTTCCCTCCAAGACAAGTTCGAGAACCTCGGAGCCCGCCTGCTCCAGGACGTCGCCTCCAAGACCAACGAGGCTGCCGGTGACGGTACCACCACTGCCACCGTCCTTGCCCGCGCCATCTTCTCCGAGACCGTTAAGAACGTTGCCGCCGGATGCAACCCCA
>Ga0265780_10006751_pt1 | contig 14186 bp, 8 predicted proteins | sample P1T30metagenome_FD_192432 | JGI IMG/M metagenome (GOLD analysis project Ga0265780, IMG submission 192432) | Plant litter microbial communities from East Loma Ridge, Irvine, California - P1 T30 | ecosystem: Environmental > Terrestrial > Plant litter > Unclassified | place: USA: California... | reverse complement strand
CAATGCACTCATGGGGGCTGGGGCGGGTGGGATGGGGGCTGGGGTAGGTGTAGGTATGGCGGAATTACTGCTCAGGGGGTGTGTGGAGTTGAGGGATGGGACAAGGGCTGGACGGGATCTTTTGAGGGGGATGAGGTTGAGTGAAGTGCAGGAGGGGAGTGGGGGTGAGGAGATGGGGGATGGGGTAGGGATTGAGGGGAATGGGGATGGGACGGTTAGATTGGTTGGGAGGGGTGGGGGGAGGGAATGGGGAGGGAGTGGGAGTGGGTGAGTGGGAGTGGGGTGTGGTGGCTGAAGATGAAGATGAGGATGAAGATGCACGCACATGAAAGCGGCTTTCAAGACCGTTCCATTCCACACGTGCCGTAACGCTCTACCCATTAATTGCATTGCACTGCCCAAACATCACGAAACTTCCTTCCGTAGATAGTCGGAATTGCAACACATACATACGCCTATCCTTTCCCATCCCTCCCATCCTTCCCATCCTTCTCACTTTCCACCACACACAGCACAGCAATGCCAAACCAAACCCAAAACAGCAACCTACCCTCACACCCCTAGCTCCATACCCATACCCATCTCTTTCTCAAACTTACATTTACTCCAATACTTCATTTCATGTCTTAGTAGTGCTGGGCCCGTCAACGTCGAATTCGAACGATACTTTCTTGGGCGTTTGTGCCGGGATGGCTGGGCGTGGGGAAGTGGTGCTTGGAGACTGAGTAATAGTGCGGGCCGATTTTGGTTTCTGGCGATGGGTGAGGGTGGATGTGGATGGGAATGTGGGGGGGTGTTTTGCTTTGTCTTTTGCGCTTGGAGGGTAAGCGTGCGTGTCTGGCGGCGGCGGCGGCGGCGGTGGTGGGGCGGTTTTGTCGATGGGGATTTGGTGGCGTGACGGCTTTTGTTCGACGCTGGGCTTTTGGTCGTGTCTGGAGTCCCACGGATCGCGCTCTGCTTTTCGGCTGCTGGGGCGAGTTAACTGCGCTTCATTGTCTGAGTTGTGTTCGTCTTGCGATGGCAAGTTTTTTCGTCTTGCGCGCTGCGGTGGCGGTGTCGAAGTGTATCTTGGCAGTTGGTGGTTATGTAGCGCTTCCGCTTCTCTGGGGGGCTCGTGCTGGCGATACGAAGGCGGTGCTCGACGGGGTCTGCGATTCGACTGAGCTGGCTGTATCAATGCTCCCATGGTGTGGTAACCTGAAGTCTTCGATGGAGGCGAGATCGAGTAGGCCGGATAATTGTGTCGCGGGTCAAATGCCAATTGAGGTGCAGGTGGGGTCGGCGTGTATCTCGATATAGAGACGGGAGGTGCAGAGGGGAATGGATGCGGTAGTGCATAGATATTAGGAGGCGGAAGGTCGCTCTGGTGGTATTGGTGCACGAAAGGTGGTAGGCGTTGTACTTGGGCCTTTCGCACCTTGTCCGTGTGATTTCGACGGGCTCGACGCGCTCGGGTTGGTGGCTCATCGTTGTAGTCAGAGCTTTCATCCTCGATGGCAGACTCGTCTGGGTATGGCTGGCCGTTCGGTGTGATGAGGATTGGCGGTGGGCCTTGGATTGTGATTTGTAGTCCGACTGCCGCTGCGGCTGTTTGTACCCTGCGCAGTTGGTTTCGTCCAGACGCCGGTAGGGTATCGGTGGAGTGTGGCGGTCTGTCAGGTGGGATTGTTGTTCTCGGATTGACATACGATTGTCCTCTCCTAAGGCCAATTGGCGTAGGCGCGTCGGCAGTACGCGTGCTGCGGCAGGCGCAGTCGTTGAAAAACTTTTGAAACCGCTCGTGAGCGAGTATATTGACCACATCCTGAGCGCTGGGTCTCAGCTGACGGATTGGATGCAGCATGTTGGCAATACATGCTTGCCATATGTGACTCTGACCAAGATATCCTGCTAGCTGAGGGGTTACTTGCCTGTACCACCTAGCTTGTGTATGCTTGCCGAAGAAGAATTCTCGCATCTGGGTCACATCAACTCCGGTGTATGTGGCCTGCATCTCCACGAAGACGAGTCCCAAGGAGTACACGTCAGTTTTCGACCCGTGTCCAAGCAGATTTCCATCTTCTGGCATAGCTTCCGGGGCGGCGAACATCTTACTGGCTAGTGCTGGTGTGTCGGTTGACGTGTCCTGATCGGCCTCGAGTCGTCGCGACGAGCCAAAGTCAGTGAAGTAGACATGTTGACCGCAATGGACGATATTGGATGGCTTGATGTCTTCGTGGAACACGCCCTGTGATTGCATATACGCCAACGCAGATGCAAGGCAGCCAAACCATGTCGCAATCCAGCTCTTCTGCTCGACGGAAGCTGGCTTGCATTGCTCGCAGAGAAAATGTTCAAGGTCCTCTTCGGCCGCGGGGAACATGAGGACGCAGAAAGTCTGCCGCTTGCCCATCTGCTCCGCGTAGCATCCCAGCACCTTGACAATGTGCTCGTGATAGAGACTGCGGAGGTTGTTCACCTCGGACTGGATTTGCTTCCGGTCGCGTGCGGCTGCCTGCTTACCTCGATCGATGAAGATTCGTTTCCGCGCCATGACCACTTCTGAGCCGGGCATACTGACTTCCTCTACCTCGTTCTTTGCGCTCCTACCTAGCATGCCTCTTGTGGTTGCAACTGGAGTCACGGCAGGCGACTTTTCATCCCACAGGAACTTGTTGGCTCCGACTTGCCAACCGCGTCTTTCTGCCATTGCTTCAGTGCGCAAAATCGTTCGCTTCACAGGCGGTCTTGCAGGCGACGTGCTCGTGTGGTCCTGTTGTGTTAAGCTCATGTTCCTCAGCTTTCTCGTGTGTTCAGACAAGTGCTCTATCTGTTGCGCAGTAAGGCTACCGTCCACCATGAAGTGGTCTCCGATGTCGTGGACGTGTATCTCCAAATGTTGCAAAGTTTCGGCGCAGACGTGACGTTTTGCAATCAGGACATTGATGAATGCGATACTTTCATTTCGCATACGCTGCGTTTCGTCTTTCACGGGCGTTCCGTTGTTTTTCGGCGACTGACGGCGTCCAGCTGTGGGCCTGGCGCACAGTTGGTTTTTCTGGAGGGAGTCGATGCAACGGCGGAGCTCCTCGACGTTCGTCTCCTCGCCATCAAGAAGGCGCACTGTTTCCTGTCTCTCCCAGATGTGGCACATGACGACCTGGAGCTAATTGCCGACCGTTGAGCGAAAGAACGCGAGTGAAGAAGAAAGACAGACTGTGCGACGATGATACGGAGACGACGAGAGAAGGAAAGAGTCATTATGGTGAGGTTGATCGCTCAGCCTCAGCCTCCCTGCAACCGCCTGCACGCGTTGCGACCAATGAAGCGTGCAGAACACGCGGACGAGGTTGTGGTCGTATCTGCATCTCTGACGCCTGCCTGCTCAGGAACCTGTAGCAAGGTGGATTGAAGTGAAATAGATCTTCATGATATATAATTGATGTGTCTGACGTGCTTCAGAAACGACGAGGACGTTCTAGGTTGTCAGTAATTTTGGGTGAGCCTTTGTGCGATGGAGGAAGCCAAATAGGCCACATCGGCTTCAGAGCGGATATCGAGAATCAATCATACAACGCGCATCGTGTCTGCTGACTTAATTCGCATTGATGTCTGTGAAGGTAGTGAAGTGCTAGCGTTCGCCGGTGAAAGTGAGCTCCACTGAAAAGTTGCATGCCAAGGCGTTAGCGGCTTTCCTGTCGCGTGCAACACTCCCCCGCCTCGCACCGTCATTTTCACAGGTTGCAAGCACAAGCCCAAGCCCATCGCGCCCCTCACCTTAATTTCTTATTCTTCCTGCTTGACCAGATGTAACCCCTTCGGCAGTCACGACCCACCCACCATGGTCTCTCTTGCCTCAACCGTCAATCGCGATATTGCCGCCGCCCCCAGCCTAGGCAACGCCAACGGCAACAGCCTCAAGCGGAAGAACCTCGACCACTCCTCCGACATCGAAAACCTCGACTCCAGCCAGCTCAAACGCCGCCGAGTCGCATTCAACCCGGACGTCGATGTGCGGATACTGTCCGACGACAATGACAAGAGCCTGGAACTTGTGGGCGAGGAGGTGCGGCGCGCGATAGAGAAGCATGCCGCGGGCGAGAAAGGCGCATACGATCTGCTCAAAGGACTCTTCAAGGACAATCCGCGGTCTTCTGGCTCGGCACCAAGTGGCCTGCTGCAGAAGTACGTCATTGCGCTCAGCAACAACGTGGACCGGCTGGACTACAGCTGCAAAGCCCTGGTGCACGCTGTAATTGACTGCGAATGGGCGGCGCGCAACGACAGCTTCGTGCAGTCCTACCGCTACTTCCTGAGATCACTTTTGTCCATACAGCATGGTTTCATGTCGACCGTCCTGCAGGTGCTCGTCACCATGTTCCTCAAGGCCCCAGCCATCAACGCCCGCCATCGAGACGACCCACCAATCGAGCGTGTGCGCATTGAGTCACGGATACACCAGACGCTTCAATCGATACTCCGCAACATCCCAATGGCAAGCGCATACCTCTCGCCTATTCTCTCGTCGACATTTCCCTACCCAGACGACGATGCCAAGACCCATGTGCAGTACATCCGGAACATGCTGAGAGTCGTGTCCTACTGCTCTGAGCTCAAGGGCGAGGTCTTCACCCTCATCACAGACAAGCTGCTGAAGATTGACGTGCAGATCCAGGTGGACATGGAAGAGCTGGAAGACGACCTGGAGGAACGGCTTGTTGGCGATGCCATCAACGAGGCCGAAGACGACGACAGCGACAACGAGTCCGTATCCAGCGAAGAGAGCCTGGAGCCAGACGAGCAGCGACTCAAGGACATCCGCCAGTCCGTCAGCAAGCTCGACACAATCATGGACCTGCTCTTCACCCACTACGACTCCATCTTCGAAGCCAACCGCTTCGAGGCAGACAAGCTCTTCGAAACGCTACTCTCGCAATTCGTCTCCTCCGTCCTACCCACCTGCCGCTCGCGCCACGCCCAGTTCCTCCTCTTCCACTTCAGCCAGACCTCCATGGAGCGCACCGACCGCTTCGCAGGTGCGTGCTCGCAAATCGCCTTCGACCAGAATCGGCCACACATCCTGCGCGTCACCGCCGCCGCATACCTCGGCTCCTTCATCGCACGCGGCGCTCACGTGTCCACCGAAACCGTACGCGACGTATTCGACCTCCTCTGCATCCAGCTCGAGAAGCTGCGCGCCATGCACGAACCGACTTGCAAAGGTCCGGACCTACGGCGCTACGGCACATACTATGCCATCTCGCAGGCCCTCCTGTACACCTTCTGCTTCCGCTGGCGCGACCTCATCGTCACGCCCGACGGCCTACCCCCTACCGACCAGGACATCATCTACCATGAAGGCGACTTCACATGGCACCACAACACCCAAGCCATTCTACACCGCAACATCCTGTCGAAACTCAACCCCCTCAAGATCTGCGCGCCCACCATCGTCAACCAATTCGCGCGCATGGCACATCACCTGCGATTCTTGTACGTCTACCCGCGCATCGAGACGAACAAGCGGGTTCGACTGGCGCGCAGCTTGGCGGGCGCGTACCTGGCTGGCCTCGGTGGTCGTGAAACCGCACTTAGCAACAAGAAGGGCGAAGAAAAGTTCCTCCTTGACGCTTACTTCCCGTTCGACCCGTATGTCTTGCCGCGGAGCAAGCGCTGGCTTCAGGAAGACTATGTGAGCTGGAAACCGGTGCCGGGGATGCCGGTCGAGAAGGAGGATGACGATGACTCGGATGAGGAGGAGGATGAAGATGACGATGAGGATGATGATGAGAGCGAAAATGAGAGCGCCGAAGAAGGGGATCATGAAAAGGCTGTGCTGGACGATTTGGATGATGGGAGTACGGAGACAAGTGTTTGATTTTTTATTCAAGCTTTTGTGGCTATGTAACTTTTCGCGTGGCGTTTCTGGTTGAGGACGCATAGCTTTGGCGTCATATCTTGGGAAAATGGTGATTGGCATATACTGGCGCAAATCTGTCGGCGATATTTGGTGGTTCCTTTTGCTTCTCGTTCCTTGCGGTATTGATGATTGGTCAACGACGGGTTCGGCATGCATAACTTTCGGTGTCATCGTACTTATATGGCGATGTGGGAGAAGGAGGTATCCTTGTAGCTGCAAGGTACAATAAAAAGGTTACATATAAGTTGTGAGTCTGTAGACTTTAGCTCTTCACGAGAGCAAGATGCGTTTTCTCTTGCACGCACACCACGAGCTGATGCCCAGTCACAATGCTCTTTGCATCACAATCAATACCAAGCAGATAGGCAGCTGTACTGTAATCCTCATTCGGAGTATAAACTAAACGAATGACATACTTTCAAGACCACTGTGATCTGCGATATTTCCATCACCAAACACAATCCATGGCTCCCACTCTACCACATCCACCACGAGCCATCCCCCCAATGAAACCCTCCCTCGCCTAACCCGTAGGCCCACAGCTAAACGACCTATACTCCTCCTGACGCCCCGGCTCCACGCACTTCAGCTCCCTCGACGAGCGATCATCATCATACAACCCCTGACACCCCGCGGCCGTCCAAACCGTGCACCACCCATCATCCGCCCCCGAGTTGAGCAGCACAGACGCCGGAAAGATCGCATCGGCATTACACTCCCCGTTCTCGAAGCCGGCGTTGTTGTACTGCCTGCAGGGCACGGCGTACTGGCCGTTGGCGTTGGGCTCGAAGCCGTAGCAGAGGTTGGGCTGGATGTCGCTGAAGATGCGGTACACCGTGTTGCTGTCGGCGTTGCAGTCGTCGACGTTGTTGTAGGCTGTGACTATTGGGGAGGGGATTAGTTGGGTTGGTTGGGAGTGTGGGCTGGTGGAGGGGAGGAGTACTTTCGTAGGCGGAAGATGCGCTGAGGAGGCCTAGGATTGCGGGTAGAGTGAGGGGTGAGATGTACATTGTTGCTGATGATTGGGGATGGAGGGTGTTGCTTGTTTGTTGGAACGGTTGAGATGGTTTCGTTGATGTTGGGGGAATGGGAGGACTTTTATGTCTCTTCTGGACTGTTTTATGCTTGCTGGTGGGAATCGGTAGTGACACTGCTGTGGATTACCTGCCTTGCAATTCAGCTGTACCATCACGCCAATTAGTGAGTGGGCCGTAGCACCGTGTGAGCCTCATGACGTGAGTTGGACCCGTTGAGGATATGAGGATTGACGATCAGTCGAAGAAGACAGCAGTTCAGACGAACTAGTAGGCCGAAGAGCCGGCTTGAAGTCATTTAGTCCAGTGGGGTCAGATCGATGCTTGGAGATATGTCACTTTGCGCTGAGGAAGAGTGGATTATGGAAGCTAGCCATACCGCATCGCTTGCCAAGCATGCTGTCTGTGAAGGAATCACTCTTTCTTACCAAAGTACTCGTTGTTGTTTCCGTTATAGTCTGTCTGGTAAGTACAAATGTCTATAAGCGGAGTTCTATGGTCATACTTTGCCATTTGAGATATCGAGCATCTTCGTACAATCCGACCTTGAAGACTGCCGCAAAGGACCTTGAACACCTACTAGTCTACTTGATGCGGGCATCGTGTTGCCCGCCGCGCGACGAAGCGAAGTCACGACGTCCGTGACGTTACACTAGCGCTTGAGTTTCAATGCATCTGCGTACCAGAAGGATGCGACAAGGCATGCTATCAAACATCTCACTCGATGAATTTTCGCTGGCTGGACACCGCCGCATTGTTTCTCCAATAGACGTTGTTGCGATTGCCGAGCAAGCCAATGAGATTCTTCGTCGCGACTAGTATTGACACCACGAACCCCGTATTTTTCTGATCCTTCCGCACGTATGGAGTAAGATGATATACGCGAGATAATCCCTGTTCGCCAGACTTGTGTTTCCCATCTCGGAAAATGGTCCCTTGCTTCGACATTACAGTAATTCGAAGCATAGAAAGGCGCGTCTGCGTCACGTTGGCGCTGTGCTCTCTCGTGTTCTTTTCAAGTCTTGTGATGCCGTCAATAAGAGCCAGTGACCAGAGCCCCATCAGCCGAGATAACTCTGGGTGAGATCTTGCAGGTCTCACGTGGATCTTCCATCTCCAGATATGTTTCCAATTGGCTTTGACATGAAACGTGTAGATCCCTTGTTATACGCAAGTTCATACAAGGTTCGTCTTGTACTCCATCGTGGGGGTCGAGACCACACCTAGGCTCTCGCGTCCATCGGTGATACATCACTCTGAATGACTGCACACGCTTCATTCGAGCATCTGGAGGAGGCCGCGACATGGGGCTGGGCGGAGGTCTGAATGAAAACATTGTTTCCGGGCTAAAGTCGACACTGTCGACTCGAGAGTGCTTTATACTGCCAACATAGGACCGGAGGGAATTGAAGAAATAGTTCATTGGCTGATTGGGAATATCGAGGGAAACGAACATACATCCTCCTCTTACATGCGACGGTCGAGATGGATGGCGTCTACTTGCCTATCGTAAATTGTGTCGCTGATTGGCGTCGGTTTTTCTCCATCGCTGATTGCATTCAAGGTAGACTGCCGCCATTCTGGTGTTTCTCTTCCAGATGGCGAGCTCATTCCTCCTGAGACACTCGAATACGAAATATCAGAACCTGATGTACGATCGTGTCCGCCTGATCGCATGCTAAGCCATTGAGTAACAAGCATCCCAAGCACAACTAGATATGTCAGCGGAAAGGTTGATCTTCTCAGACATGTCTCTTACTATCAGTGAGACACATGAGCTGACAGGCGTGACTCATTCTCGCAAACGGCCACGTGAGAAACAGCGTGTTATTCACTACTGTCTCTAACAACAAAATAAGTGATCCCACAACATTCCTGGTCAACATGGCTCTAAACTTGGCGTGTGCTGGAGACTGTTCCGAGGTGATCGACTTCGAGACCCTCTTCTGCCAAAATAGTCCAAAGACCGATGTCGTTTTCTCCGCTGGGAGTCTACTGCGCGCACGGCTCGTAGACCAGCGCGAGTGCACATTTAGCGACGGACGTATTTGCCCTATAATTTGGTGATCAAGATTAGTGGCCGGCTCTCAGAGTGAAGCATGCAGTGTAGCTTACAGATGAAGATCGCAGTCAATGTCACATTGACCGCCATGTCGAACATGATTAACGATTTGTTGGCGTTGGGTTGGATGCCAATACGGCAATGGCCGTCTACGCGGGAGAGTTCGGACACGGGATTGATGTTCTGGAAACACATGTTTCCAATATATCCACCGACTGTTGTAATAGCGCCAATGACCCAGACTGGGTCTCGAAGTCGGTCGACATACGGGGCACGAACAACGTGTATGCGTTCAAGAAGGAAAAGTGATCTGCGTGCTGGTCAGCGCAAAACTTGCGTATTCAGCTTTACAGCATACAGCATAACCTTGGCAGCGCCATAGAGGAAAATGCACACACGTATCGCAGCATGACATTGCGCATCTGATGACAGACCAAGGCCACTGGTATTGATGCCGACGGCGAAGAGGAAGGCGACACAGAAGAAGCCTTGACCGTGGACAAGTAGATTTGGCACACGCGTAGTACCCGCGTTGCGGTTAGCCACACGACCAACTCGATAGCCTGTGTTTATTAGATGAGTACTGTGAGACACCACTTTGTGGATGAAGCAAAGGTTGACTTACCTTGCGCGAACGCAAGCAAGAAGGTGTAGACAATACACATTACCACCGTCGTCACTCGATAAGCCGGACGCTCACCCAAGTCGACAACATGATCCTTATCGTAGACAATGATCGGGTCGGAGTACACTGGCGCCGCAAGCGACAACCCCGACGAAAAAGACACGGCCAAAAGGCTGATGAATAGAATCTGCATGGTTGATTCCAGTAAACCGCGGTGCACAGTGTGGGGACAATGCGAACTTGAACCTGAAGGGCTTTGTTACTGCGGATTCTGCCCACCGCGGTGGAACAAGTTCGTCGCCACTAGTTTCGGCGATTTAACGAAGCTGCGAAGAATACACACACACGAGATCTACGCGTTTCAAGTGTCGCACCAAAAAGGTTATGTATAAAGCATAGCCCACACTCGAGATGCGGAACACTCTCCGCAGGTCTTCGGAACTTTCTTTCGTGGTGAAGCCGCAAGCTAACACACATCTAGATCAACTGGAACGACCACAAATTGCTGACCGCCGTTTACTGCCCTGCTTCTGACAAGCACGGGCTCTCAACACTCGCAACGAGGCGAATATTATGCAGCATCGGCTTTGGCGTTATCCGTTACAATCTACTACAAGTGTAAGAAAGCTGCGGTTCGAGCGAATTGGAAGACATCCGGCTTCGATCTCCGACTTCGATCTCCGACCTTTGTCTCGTCATCGTCCTCGCTACACTTTCCCAGTACCAACACCTGCATTGTCAATCCACGAGCGAGCGTTCTGGCTCTCGTTTAAGCTCTCTTGTTAACTTCTTACCTGCGAGCAAATCTTTGCTTGAAAAGACGAAAAGAGCAGAGTTGTTTGAAGCTTTGCACTTGGACAGATCTCTACGCAGAGCTGCGCAATGGCTGCACGATTGCTGCAGCGACCACGACTCATGCAATATAACCCTAGCAGAAACGACATTTCATCCCAGTTACTCGGTTCTTGGAACCGAAGCACGCCCGCATTCATGAAGGCGACGCCCACCTGGCGATTCCTGTAGAAGAGCATCCGAATGAAAACTTCGCCGTCTTCAGTTACAGCTGAGGAGGCTTGCGGACCTTTCAATGTACTCAATACACCGTACACGCAATTTACACATCGATCGTCATTGTAGACATGCCCAAAGTCTTCTCGATAGTGGTATATGTGGCAAGGAAATTACAGATCCGCTATCTTTGGATGGATACACTCTGGTCTTTTAAGGACAAATACGACTTTCCGACCGGCGCCGTGATGCGAATCTGATGCACAAAGAAGTCTATTTGACCTTCTACTGCTACACGTTTGCTTTGGGCTAAAAACAGCACAGATGGTCTCTTCTCGTTGCATGATGCGAGTCTCGTGTACTGCGATGCTTTCTCGCTGTCCTACCGCGAAACCATGCCATATGAGCTCAGTGCTCTGACAAAGCTTTTGGCGCCTCGAATACATGAGCAGCACAAGTCATCTGGACCGTGGGCTGTCGAACAGGTTGGCCCACACCACCGACATGGGACCTTTGGCACAAGGATGTGACATATGGGCCGGCAAATCTGCGTGGTTGGGCTCTACAAGAACGACTGTTGGCGCCCAGCATTCTGTATTTACGCCGTGATCAGCTTTTCCGGGAATGCCGCTCGCTGGCAGCCTGCGACGAGATACCTGGAGGGATTGTATCGGGCCTCAACCCCGCTTGTAATGACAAGCACAATTTCGGGCATCATGGATACTCCGAAGACGACGAACTTGACGAAAAAAATCGAGGTGACTGCCTCACATCGTGATTTGACTTCATATGTGAATACAGCACAACGTCCTTGGAAAATCCATCCGATAAACTCATCGCTGTGTCCGGTATTGCGTCGTTGTTCAACCCTGTATCCGGAGAACATGTCGATGGACTTTGACGTGAAGACATCGAAGGCCGGCTTCTATGGTGTTCTGGCTTTTGGAGCAAGCATGTCCACCCAGCTCGAGACCGAGCATTCATTGAGCACCGACATGGTCATGAGCCTCTATAATTGGCTTCTTCGGCCACATTCATATTCGCATGATCGAGACGTCAGAACCTACACAGATGATGGACGTCGACATCCAGCTCAAGACTTACAACGCTACCGATCAAGTCGAAGCGGCTTACTCGACTCACGGGGCTACCTGAGATCATTGTATCTTGAGCTAACATGAGGTCAGACTCACTGCCCGATTACGGTTGAGATGCGGTCGTCCAAGGTGTGATAGGGCGAAGCTCGCTCGAACTTTTCGACGAACGGCCAGTCGATAGCTCAAGCCTTATGCGCTGACGTCTCTCTCGTCGTTTTGTATCGCATGAGGTACCACGACCACGGTGAAGACCTACGTCATCTATTGTGTATGATGATTTGGATGGTTAGAATACGGAGACGATTGTGTTGGAATTACTTACAGTATGCTTTGTCTATTTCGTTGATTCTACCTTGTATCTTTCGAACACACCAGTTTTTCCCTGCGCTCCGTGTTGCTGATAGCAAGTCGCAGCCTTGTCATCTTACCTGCGGGGTCGTCGCTAGTCGCTATCGCAGACCGTCATGCAGAAAGGCGAATAAATTTGCCCCGCAGCTCGTCTCATTCCTTTTCTCGTTCGCTTTATCTACTTGCTGTCATCCGGACAACCCGAATTTCGCTACAACTTACGTGAATGCTGAACCTTTCTTTCTTTGCTCTATATTCATTTATCCAGTATTTTGTCCTCTAGATTTGGCTACCTTTGGTCGCGTACTCGACCTACCCGCGGAATCCATGGTCTGCGACGTTTGTAACGACGCTTTGGAGCATCGACGTAACAGGATCCGATATCTCGAATACATCGGGGGTGATTTTGGTCATCATCGCACGGTATCGTCGTTGGAAGACTCAGTAGATGCAAAATGCTGGTTGTGTCTCATTATCTGGCAGAACACACCAAAAGCGGACTGGGATAGGATGCGTTTCGCAAGGAACGTAACCCCATTAGAAGGATTTACGAAAATAAATCAAGACTTCATCACCGTGTTCAAGATACAGTACCTTAATGAAGACGAACCAGGAGTCGCCAAAATCGAAGTACAGCAGTATGGTCTCGACTCACACAGCGAAAAGGGTCCAGCTAGCCTGATGAGTTTCCAATTGTTCAAAGACTCAGGTATAGGGGTGATCTGATTCAAAAGGTCCATCGTTGACAACTTTCTAGAGACTATATACAAACTCGATGGCCCGACAGCCGAGGAATTTGAAGCGGACGCGACTTCCTCGACCAGGTCTTTGCGCACAGCTACACAGTGGCTACGGAATTGCTTTGACACTCACAAGTCGTGCAGAGTTCGGACTCAGGACAGCAAATGGTATCCTACACGACTTCTCGACCTGGGTCTTGGTGATCTTGAAGATGATGTGCGTCTGATTCTGTCCACAGAAGCGAAACCAGTAGGATTCTATGCTACGCTCAGCCATTGTTGGGAAGGATTAAAGCCGCTACAGCTCACGAACGACTCTTTGAAGCAACACCTCGAGGGCATTGCGCTTGTAGACATGCCATGGACGTTCAGGGACGCTGTACTCGTGACTAGAAAGCTACGAGTTCGGTACTTATGGATTGACTCACTGTGCATCCTCCAAGGAGATCGAGCCGACTGGCAAATCGAGGCAAGTCTAATGCACGCAGTATGTAGCAACTCATACTGTAGTTTTTCTGCTACGTGGGCCAAGAATGGCACACAGGGGCTATTTCGGCAACTGAAGACAACTGCTCTAAGCCTAGAGCCGATCAGTGTGAGCTGGGCAGCCCCGACAAGTATCAAAGAAGTGAAGCATGTCAGGCAATGTATCGCGTTCGAACTCGAAAGTCAACGATGGCAAGACAACGTGACACTAAGCCCCGTCAACAGGAGGGCTTGGGTGTTGCAAGAACGACTCCTTTCGCCACGTGTTCTGCACTTCTGTCAAGGCCAGATATTCTGGGAATGTCGATCGCAATCCGCCAGTGAGGAGTTTCCCAAGAGCCCCATTCACACTTATATGGACGGTGGAAGCAAGTTCAAAGATAACGCCGAGTATTTCGAGTACGTGGAAAAAGCCCGATCGCGGGCATTAGAGTCGTGGGAAAAGGAGGCGGCTTTTGAAGCTTGGCAGAACATTGTTGTTGTGTACTCCAAAACGTCGCTGACGGTTGCAACCGACAAGCTGATCGCATTGTCTGGTATCGCGACGTCGATGCTGGTTTTGCTCGGGACTCACGTTGCCGGATTGTGGCGCGAGAGCCTGGAAAGGCAGCTCAGTTGGGCAGCAATCACCGAGACTGACAGCAGCCCATGCAGTTCGATCCCAAGTGATTATTGTGCTCCAACATGGTCATGGGCTTCTATTCAAGGACCTATCCAATTCGTCGCATGCTCAGATCTCATTGAGTATCAAGTTGTAGATGTTGAGCTTCAATTCACGACAGACGACACTACGGGCCAAGTCCTGAGCGGCTACTTCGATCTATGTGGCTTGCTAAGATCTTTCGTGTTCACTGTAATATCCGACACATCAACAGTGTATACGCTGG
>Ga0265780_10006750_pt1 | contig 14187 bp, 12 predicted proteins | sample P1T30metagenome_FD_192432 | JGI IMG/M metagenome (GOLD analysis project Ga0265780, IMG submission 192432) | Plant litter microbial communities from East Loma Ridge, Irvine, California - P1 T30 | ecosystem: Environmental > Terrestrial > Plant litter > Unclassified | place: USA: California... | reverse complement strand
GCGATCATGTCGGCGGGCTGTCGAGCGCGGACGGCAAACTGGCGTTTCCCAACGCGACGATCCGTATGACGCGCGCCGAATGGGCGTTCATGCAGAGCCAGCCCGCCAATGCAGCGCTAGTCGCGACGATCACGCCGAAGGTTACGCCATTCGATCCTGGCGCGGTGGTGATGCCGGGTATCCGCGCGGTACCACTGTCGGGGCACACGCCCGGCCATAGCGGCTACGAAATCACGTCAGACAGCCAGAAGCTACTCGACATGGGCGACACTGCTCATAGCGCTCTCGTGTCTCTCGCCAGGCCCGAATGGATCATCGGCTACGACACCGACGGCGAGCAGGGGCGCCAGCGGCGGACGGCCGAGCTGGCCAAGTTGGCAGGGAGCGGCGAACATGTGTTCAGCCCGCATTTTCCGTTCCCAGGGCTCGGCCAGATCGTCAAGGCCGGCACTGCTTATCGCTGGCAACCGGTGAAACGCTGACACCGATGGGATGCCGTCGTCACAGCACGCCAATGTTATGCAGCCACTGCTTGACTTGTCCGGGCCATTCCCGCGAAATCGGATCAGCCGTGGGCCGCATTCCGAAAGCATGGCCCCCCTTGGCGTACAGGCGCATATCGACTGACACGCCCGCATCGCTGAGCGCCAAGGCATAGGCCATCGGTTGCCGAATTGGGTCCGTAGGATCGTTCATCGCATGAAGGATCAGCGTCGGGGGTGCCTTAGGACTGATTGTTACCCATGGCTTGAGTTCGAGGCTGTTCCTGCCCTTCCTGTCGTCCAGCATACGCGCCGTATAGGCGACGATTGCAAAGTCTGGCCGCTGCGATTGCCGGTCAGCCGCGTCCGTGAGTGGATAGCTGCGTTCGACCGTGTTGCTCATGCTCGCCGCCAAATATGCGCCCGCCGAAAAGCCGATAACGCCGATCTTGTGCGGGTCAATCCCGTAGGACGCAGCTTGCTGGCGCATCAGCCCGACCGCGCGTTGCGCGTCTTCCAGACCCAATAGCACTTTCGGCCGCTGTCCCTGCGGCCAGTCTTGCGGCACACGGTATTTCAGAACTGCGCAGGTCATACCCTGCTGCACCACCCAATCGCAGATCTCCGTGCCTTCCAAATCGGTCGCTATGACTTCGAACCCGCCGCCTGGCAGAACGAGCATGGCGGCTCCGCTATTGCGTTCCTTCGCTCGATATAAAGTCATGGTCGGTCGGGTGACGTAGCTCGCCCAATGCCATTTGCGCCCACCCACGAGCCCCGTCCCATTACCGGTCGCCTCGGGCCGATCGCCAGAGTCGGGCTTGGCGAGAGGCGTGCTTGCTGCCCAGAGGGGCATCTGAACCCCATCCTTGGGAGACTGCCAAGTGCCTGCCCGTTCATTCTTGGGGAGGATAATCTTTGCAGGCGAATTGTCGTTCTTGCTGGTCTGTCCGTAGACCGCGCCAGCGATGCCGATTGCAATGAGAGAGGGCACGACGAACCGGAACCGCGACAAACCGTATCTCCTGCTTTGAGGGCAAAACCTTCCTTCGGGATCAGGCCGATTGCAGAACAGTGGTTAGCGGCCCAAGATCATCATTCAGCTGGTAGCTTCTCGCATAGGAACGGCCAAGATATCTTCGGCGTCGCGCCGCTCCGCGGCACCTGCAGGATCGACGGACGTTCCGTAGACTATTACTAGGGGGATGCACTTGCGCGGTCTGGATTTCAGTTCTTGGCAGAGCCTGCTCGCCACCATCCTTGGACTGACGCTCGTTACGCTGTTGGGGGTTGGCATCCGTCTGCTCACCCAAATGACGTTCCAGCAGCGCCGTGAGCGCATAAACCGGCAGATCAACGAGCGCCTCAGGACGCTCATCGCCGCCTACAAGGTCCTCGGCGGATCGTTCACGGGGGACCTAACCGTCGATCCGGCCCACCGGCGCGACCTGCGGCGGCGTGAGCAGGGCGGCGGCGCAGTGGAGCCGATGGCCGCATTGGACCTTAGTGCGGATGGCGCGGCGCGGTCGGACCGAACGCGCCGGATTCGCGACGCGGTCGAGGCCGCACTGTCCGACATCATCCTGCTCGGTACCGAGGAGCATGTCCGGCTCGCGGACAGGGCCATTCGCGAGCTGGTCGCGGGCCACCCGGTCCACACGCACGATCTGGTTGTGTCGTTGCGTGCGTTCGTGCGCGACGCGCTCGATCTCGACCCGATCCCGGCCGACCTCACCATCGCTGTGCAGGGCCCCACGCGTCCGGCGTCGTCCGGCGGCGGCAGAGGTGGTGGCAACAAAGACGATGCTGGCCGGAGCGGCGGCGGTGGTGGTATGGGCGGCGGCGGCGGGGTTGGAGGCGGCGGCATGGGTAACGATTTCCTTGGCGACGATCCACACCATGTCGCGGCGCAGACCGCGGAGCGATAGGCTAAACCTACCTGAGCTAAGTCTTGGCTGAACCATAGACGACATTTAGACCGGCCTACCCGCTTCCCGGAAACCGCCGCTCATTCATGTTCCGATTTTGCCCGCTTCTCGGTTGCCATGGCGCGTGCTGGTAGGTGCCTGCTCACCTTCGTCTCGAGCAGCCGGACCAGCTCCGGCTGCATAAATGCAAAATTGTCCGGCACATCGAGGCAAATCACGCGCTTGCCTGCCAGAGCCGCCCGAAAACGACGCTGAAGCTTACTCCGATGCGCCTTCTCCATAACGAAGATCAGGTCGGCCCAGCTGACCAATTCAGCCGTGAGTGGGTTCTCGGCATCATGGTTGGTCCCGCCGGAGTCTACTTCGAGGTCTTCGCGACGCGAAAACACCTGCTCGGCAGTAGGGCTTCGCAGTTTGTTCTGGCTACAAACGAACAGGACCGTTCGGATGCGTGCGCTCAATCTGCCACCTATATGCCGTGCCAGGCGAGTGGGTATGGCGCAGCATCAGCCGAATAATCGACCTGGAGCACGCGACGGCGGCGCGGGGGATCAGGAGCCAGCGAGGCGTGTGTTCGCAACCGCATCCTATAAGCCCGCCTTTATTTCCACAGCACAGCGCACCTTTGAACTACTCAGACTGCCCGACAATGTCACGTAATCGTTCCAACTCGTCTCAAGCAGTGTCGTCTCTGCACTGACCCAATTCCGGTTGTTCACGCCCCCGATAGCAGCATCCGAAACCAGACGCTCGTTCAGCTCGCGTTGCGACGCGCGGCGAAGACTCACACCGCCGCTGCGGCAATGCATGATCTAGAACGGCCGACGGACGGCACGAAAATGCGACCAATTGACCTTCCCTGAAAGGCAATCTACAAACTGAACCATATGGTTCAGTGTGCGAGTCCTCCTCTCGATCTTTCGTTCGCGGCGCTGTCCGATGCGACCCGGCGGGGAGTCATCGATCAGCTTGGCCGAGCGGACGCGTCGATAACTAGCCTTGCGGACCAATTCCAGATGACGCTGACCGGCATGAAGAAGCACGTCCAGGTCCTTGAGCGCGCGGGGCTGGTCGTCACGCAGAAGGTGGGACGGGTGAGGACCTGCGCGCTTGGAAAGCGCGGCCTTCAGGCCGAAGCGGAGTGGATAGAAGCACACCGCAAGCTCTTCGAGGCCCGCTTTGATGCGTTGGACGAAATTATCAGCGAACTGAATCAGGAGAGAAACGATGAATCCGCAAGCCAGTAGCGTAGGCGGCGCGCAGAACCGCACGGCAGTCGAGCGCAAAGGAGATCGTGAACTAGTCGTTACGCGGACATTTAATGCGCCACCGAGCACGGTGTACCGGGCGTGGAGCCAGCCCGAGCTGTTCCGGCGTTGGTGGATGCCGAAGTCGGTTTCCGGCGTGACACTCGCATCGTGCGACATGGACGTCCAAACCGGTGGCAAGTACCGGCTGGAGTTTAGCACGGGTGGTTCGGACACCATGGCGTTCTACGGCAAGTACCTTGAGGTGGTGCCGAACGAACGCATTGTCTGGACCAACGACGAGGACGAAGAAGGCGCGGTCACTACCGTGACCTTCAAGGACCGGGGTGGTCAGACGCTGCTGACCTTTCATGAAGTTTACCCGTCCAAGGAGGCGCTTGAAGAAGCGCTGCAGGGCTCAGCAGCTGGCCTGCCCGAGCAGCTCGACCAGCTTGATGAACTGCTTTCCAACATCGTACAGTAGCGCGCAGGAAGCCGCGCCCCGGAGAGACCGCCTGCGCTCGCAAGCGATCTCTCCGCGGGCGTTCTGGGCACTGCCGAATAGCTGTTTTTGAACGATAAGACCCATAAAGTGGCCATCCGCGACGGGGCGACAGCTTCCGAAAAGCGGACACCCGTTCACCTGAGCTAAAAGCGAAAGGCGATGATGATGATCCTTTAGCCGCTTACCGCCTGACGCGACCACGATCGCTTCGGGAGATGGTTGATCCTCGCGCAATCTTGCCCAGACGAAACGTCAAGTAACGCCACGCGTTCTCTATGGATGATCACGTTGAAGCTGCTCATGACCGTGTCCCTGATGGCCGCAGGCCCCGCAAGCATCTCTGCGATGAAGTGGGAGAAGCGTGTGCTGCTGGTCAGCGCGCCTGATCCAAACGATCCCTCGCTCAACGAACAACGCCGCATCATCGCTCGATGGAGGGCGGGCGCGGAAGAGCGCGATATTACCATCGTCGAAGTCATCGGGGACGACGTAGCGGGAGCAAGCAATTCGGCGGCTACGCTCCGGCAGCGCTACAGATTACCGATCGCCGGTTTTGCGGTCACCCTGATCGGCAAGGATGGTGGCAGCAAGCTGCGCGGAACACGACCGATCTCTGCCGCCACGCTTGAAGAAGCGATCGACGCGATGCCGATGCGTCGCGGCGGCAAGCGTTAGTCCCGTTCAGCTCGAGAATGAGAGCAAGTCACTTTCCTTCAGAGCGGAAGCGTAGACGGTACCGACACGCGAAGACCCACAAAACGACATTCGTGACAGCTTTACCTCTTCCCAACTTCCGACGTTCATTCATCGGTTCGCCATCACCGTGAAGCCTCTCTGGAACAGGGAAAACTAGGGCGAAGCCCCCGTTCTTGGCCGCTCACCCGAATGACGGTTTGTGGGAAGCAGAGCTGCGGTCAAGAACGATTGCTATGGCGAAAGCAGCCGCTTTCGCTATCCGAAGGCGGGCGGCACGAGCGTGGGCGGGATTACCGCTCCCGTGGTCAGCGTCCGACCCGCGACAACGGTCTTCGCCTCGTGAAGTGACGGAGGCAGGCGCTACGTCGTCAAAGATCGCTGAGGAAAGTCCAGCTAGACGCGGAGAGGTTCGCACGGGCCTAGCTGGAAAGAGGCGTTAATTAGCAGGTACGCGATGGGAGCGCCTCGACGACCGAAGCTGGCCGCTGGCGATCTGGCGGATCCGGCCGCAGCTGCGACGCCCCCCAGCGCTATCGTGGTCATTCCTAGTCTAGCATCGCCATGGGTTCCGTTCGACCGCCGTGCTTAGCCCGTCCGTTTAGCGCGCAGTGGTCACTTGACCCGTTCGAACCACTCCTGGAACGCCTTGGACTTACCGTCCGGCGCCTTGCCGACGCCCCAGCGCACCAGCGATTTTCCGTCCTTCGAGAACTCCCAATATTGTCCGACGATGACGTCACCGTCCTTCTGCTCCAGCACCTGATAAGTGTCCGGGCCGAGCGTCTTGATACGGATCTGGTTAAAGCGAGCATTGTCAGCGAGCGGCCCGACCTGATCGTCGAGCGTCGCGACGAAGTCGTTCTTGTAAGGCGGCTTGCCCTTCACGGTGTCGTTGAGCGCGTGATATTCGAGCTTGTTAGGGCTGAACTTCATACCGATCGTCAGACTGAAACCCTTGGGAAACTGGCCATTGCTCCAGAAGCTCTTTGATTCGACCGAATGGTATGTGCCGCTGTGATCTTTCGCAAGCGCCGGGGTCGCGGCAAGGGTCGTGAACAGAGTGATGAGGATAGCAACCTTCATGGGAATCTCCTGTCGTTAGAATTTGTCGGTCTGCTCGAGGTTCTTTTCAACATCGGCACGCTGCGTCCAAAGCGTGCGGAACGTCTTCGTCGCGAGAAACTTCAACTGGTCGCTGCTGTGCTTCGATCCGGGCTGGCTGCTGTTGCCGTAACTCATCATACCCACCGCCTTCATCGGCGTGCCGAATTCGACCATCGACACCCAGGTTTCGCCCGCGTTCGGAGTACGCTCGCCGTTCTTCATCGCGCCCCATGTAATCGTGCGGAAGATGCCGGTGTTGCCCATGCCGCCATTGGCAGGCAGGTTGACGTCGCCGATGTGGAAGCGCGACACATCGCCATACGGACGGTCGATCGCCCCGTAGAGCGCCTTCGTCTTCGCGACCGCCGCCTTAAGCATCGCCACCGCCGCGGCCGGGTCCTTCAGCCCGCGCGGCGTGTCGAGTGGATCGTCGAGCGTCCATTTCTCCGCATAGTTCACCTGGCTGGTGAAGTTGTTGGGCGCGAAGATCAGCGCCCATGTCTCGAACAACAAAGCGCCCCTCGCATCGGGTTCGTCGCGGTGATCCCACGCCGACAACACCGCCACCGCCGCCTTGATGTCGGGATCGTCGCTGGTCGCTGCCGCCTTGAGCAGATCGGGCAGCATGCGATCGGCCATCAGCGATGTGGTCGTCACCTTCTTCGCGACAAAATCGTCGAAGCTCATCTTGTAGCTGCCGGTCAGCAGCCGGTTCGACATCTGCGCGCGCTGGCTCATCGGGCCGGCCACCGCGACATAGGCCGGATATTGCTTGGGATCGAGCACGCGCGGCCAGGTCGAGACCCAGGGCGGATCATTGGTGTTCTCGACATAGCCGCTCGACGGATCGAAGACCTTCGGCATCTCCTCATAGCTGTGAACGTCTTTCCACAGCGTCTTGGAAGTGTCGCCCGCGACCGGCTTGGTCCACGTCGCGAACGTGCCGCCGTCCGGGTGTTTGGGAAGGATACCGTTGTCGAGATACAGGATGTGGCCGGCGCGGTCGCCATAGACGATGTTGAACATCGGCACCTGCAACGTCTTCAGCGCTTTCTCAAACTGCGCCCAGTTGCGCGCCTTACCCATGTCGAGATATTGTTCGAGCACGCCCGGCCGATCGAGTCCCGCCACCTTCAGCGCGATCGTCACCTTGCCACCGGGCAGATCGAACACCGGCCCCTGTACCGTATAGCGTTGCGCGAAACTGACCGTCTTGAGCGTGCCGTCCGCCTGCTTGACCTTGTAGCTTTTGTCGACCGTTTTGAACGGCAGCACCTTGCCGTCGAACATATAGCCGCCGTCCGCCAGCGTCAGGCGGAAGCTGGTATAGCCGGTGATGGTGTTGACGGTGTTGGTGAAGCCGAGATCGTTGTTGAACCCGAAGCGCAGCACCGGCAGACCGACCTGTGTCGCGCCGTAGATGCTGAAACCGGGGCCGCTCATCTGCGCTTCGTAATAGGTCAGCAAGCTCGGCGCCCACGGGAGATGCGGGTTGGCGAGCAGCATGGTGTGCCCGCTCTGCGACCGCGACGGCGCCACCGCCCACGCGTTCGATCCGCCCGCCTCGTTCGGCGCATCGGGATCGACCAGCACGCGACGGTCGGATGCGATGTACATATAGTTCATCAGTCGGTGCGCGTGCTGGATGATGTCGAGCCCCGTGATCGGCAGCACGACCTTCACTGCCGGATCGATCTTGTCGGGATGCGCGGCGGCATAGGCGTTGATGCCGGCCGCGAACGCCTCGAGCTCGGCGCGCATCTGCGGCGTTTGTGCTTTGTACCAGGTGATTGATCTGCTCGGGACATCGTTGGCGACGATCCACTTGTCCTGCTTCTCGAACTCCGCCCCCCAGTATTCGGCAGCGCGCCCGCGCGATTCGCCGTACATGTGGAGCAGCAGGTTGCCGTGGCTCTGCGTCTGCGCATAGCCGAAGCCGTAGAACGTCCCCGCCTCGGTCCTGGCGTAGATGTGCGGCACGCCGAACGTGTCCCACAGGATCTCGCCACCCGCCCAGGCCGCGGCCGCCGTCTTCGAGTGGAGCGGTGTCGACGCCGCCGCCAGTGCCGTCCCGGCCAACGCCAGGCTCAAGAGCATCTTACGCATGGTGTTCGTCCTTGCCTTAGAAGCCGACCGTGATGCGGCCGTAGTAATAGCCGCCGGTGAAGCCGTAGCCGCCGGTGGTGGGGTATTGCCCGGACCCGAGCGTCGCGTTGAACGAAGCGGTGGTGTAATCCGGATAGACGTTGAACAGATTGTTACTGCCAACCGCGAGGTTGATCTTCGGCGTCAGATCATAGGCGACCTCGAGATCGGTGATCCATTTCGCGCCGAAATGGCGATCGGCCGAGAAGCTCGTCACGCCGTTCGTCGTCACCGCGTTGGCGAGCCCGTCGAACTTGCCGTAGCGCACCACCCGCGTGTTTATGGCGAACTTGCCGAGGTTGGTGAGGTTACCGATGAACAGCTTGGTTCGCGGCAGATTGGTGGTGAGGTTCGATTGCGACAGGCGATCGAACAGCACGAAGCCCGATCCCAGCGCGGCGAGTTGTGACGGGTTGTTCTTGATGTGGGTGATGTCGGTCTGGTTGTAATTGTAGCCGAGGTTCCACGACATCGTCGCGAAATCCCACACCTTGTGGCGGTAGGTTGCCACCACGTCGACGCCCCGTGTCCGCGTGTCGATCGCATTGGTGTAATATTGCGCGCTGATGTCGGGCGACAGGCCGTTGGCGACGAGGATGCGCGATACCGCAGTTCCCGTCAGCGTGCTGGTGATGGCGATGCGGTCGTCGACCTTGATCTGATAGCCATCGACGGTGATGGTGAGGTTGCGGACCGGGTTGAGCACGAACCCGCCGCTGAAGTTGAGCGACGTCTCGGGTTTGAGCGGCGTGGCGCCCAGCGCGACCGCCGCCGGTGATCCGACCGGCAGCGTCTTGATCTGCAACAGGTTCAACGTCCCATCGCTCAGCGTACGGAACTGGCCTGTGGTCGAGGCATAGATCTGCTGCGCAAGTGCCGGCGCGCGGAAGCCCGAACTGACGGCGCCGCGCAACGCCAGCCACGGCGCTAGTGCCTGGCGGAAATTGAATTTGCCGATCGCGGTGTTGCCCGAGGCATCGTCATAATGTTCGAAACGACCCGCCACGCCGATCGTGGTGCTCGGCGTCGGATCATAAGCGAGATCGACATAGCCGGCGATGTTGTTGCGGTGCTTGCTACCGGCGTCGGTCGGCGTGAATCCCGCCGCCGCCTGCGCGCCCGGTGCCGGGCGGATCGTCCGACCGTTGACGACATAGGTGTAGGTGCCTGCCTGGTAGCTGGCGAGTTCGCCCGCCATCACGTCGTAGGTTTCGAGCCGATGCTGTACCCCGGCCGAAACCTGGAGGTTGCCGCCGCCGACCGCATAACCCTTGGTGACGTCCAATGAGTTGACCCATTCGGTCGATTTCAGCGTGCCGACATACACATCGTGCGGGCTGATCGGGCCGAGCGACGGGTTGAGCGTCTTGCTGCCGTACTGCCCCGCGCGATTGCTGCCGTACGTGCTGCTTGCGTCCCAGTTCCAGCCCGACAGCTCACCTTTCACGCCGAGTGCGAATTCGAAATCCTCCTCGGAGATGTTGAGACGCGGCCGGAAACCATCGGGGTAGACGTTGGGTAGCGAAGCCGCGTTGTTCGGGTAGCGGAAGGTGAAGTCGAGTTGCGAGTTGCGCTGGCTGTAAGTGCCGAAGGAATAGACGTGGACCCCGCCCAGATCGTAGCCGGCGTTGTAGCCAAGGTTCATCTGCCGCGTCGGGAACGCGCCGTAGTTCTTGGTGACGAGCCGGTCGGCGCTCGCCTCGCGCGGATCGATCGCGGTGTCGCCGGCGCGATAATACAGGCAGGTCGATCCACCCAACGCCGTGCAGCCCGCGATCGGCACCGCGCGGTTCGACGCTTCCTGCTTCTTCAGGGTGACGAAGAAATCGGCGAAGCCCGCATCCCCCAGCTTCATACCGTAGTTCAACTGCGCGATGTAATTCTCGCCATCCGAACGATCCATGTTCTGCCCGGCGGTGACGCTGGCTGAGCCGCCGCCCGTGCCGTGCTTGAGGATGATGTTAATGACCCCGGCGATCGCGTCCGAGCCGTATTGCGCGGCGGCCCCGTCGCGCAGCACCTCGATATGGTCGACCGCGGAGGTCGGGATCATGTCGAGATCGGCGGGAACCGAGCCGTTGTACAGGGAAGACACCGCGTTGATGAGCGAGGTCTTGTGGCGGCGCTTGCCGTTGACGAGGATCAGCGTCTGATCGGGATTGAGGCCACGCAAGCCGCCGGTCGAAATCACCGTCGCGGTGCCGCCGCCCGCCCGCGTCGGTACGTTGAACGAAGGAACCAGCGTGTTGAGCGCGGCGAGGACGCCCGGCCTGCCGGTCTTCTCCAGTTCGGTCGCCGAAATGACATCGATCGGCGTCGGGCTCTTGGCGACGCTACGCTGGATACCGCGACTACCGGTGACGATGATGGTGTCTGGTTCGTCGGTGGTCGCGTCGATTGCCTGCGGCTGCTCGCCCGGCGCTTGCGCCATGGCAGGCGCAGGCGCGAGCATTGCGCCGCGTGTGGGTTCGACGTTGAGGCTCGCGTTGCGGATCGCCGCCGCCAGGTCGCCGTCACGGGTCGCGGCGAGTGCGACCACGCCGTTGTCGGATCGTGCGACCCTGAGGCCGGTGCCGGCGATCATCAGGTCCAGCGCCGCCTGCGGTGTCATGACGCCTGCGATGGCGTGCGTTCGCATGTCGCGTACCCGGTCGTAGGGAAACAGGATCTGAACGCCCGATTGCTTCGCGAAAACGCCCATAGCGCTGGCAACCGGTTGGGCAGGAATGTCGAACGCCAGTGCGTTCGTCTTGGTCGTGGCGCGTGCCGCAACCGGATTTGCAAAGCCCGCCGTCGAGAGCAGCAGGGTGGCGATGATGAGTGGACGATTGCCCCGCGGCATGATGCTGAACCCCCGATTGTCATTGTTCTCGTGAGGGTGAAACGGAGGCCGTCGCGCTTTCTGCTAATCGCCATGTCACTTTTGTTGCGCGTCAGTGAAAAAGTTGCTGCAGCGCAAAACGCTGGACTTAACGTTTCGCAGGCAGCAAGCTACTTGCCTCAGAATATCGGGCGGGATCGCGGCGGCGAGCGGATACGGGCGAACGGGGGTATGCGGTGAACGCAGTCAGGCAACGACTCGATTGGTACAAGGCGACCATCCTGCCGCACCAGGCCGCGCTTCGCGAGCGCGTGCGGCGTATTCTGCCTCGCCGCGACGATCTCGACGATCTCGTGTCCGAGGCGATGACGCGCGCCTTCGCCACGACCGAATTCGTGCATATCGTGCACGGCCGCGCCTATCTGTTTCAGATCGCGCGCAACATGATCATCGACGAGGTGCGTCGCGACAAGATCGTATCGCTGTCGCTGGTCGCCGATCTCGATCTGATCGCGATCGACAGCACTGCCGAAGCGCGATTACAGGCCCGCGACGAATTGCGGCGGCTGGAAGCCATTATCGAAACATTGCCGATCCAGTGCCGCCGTGCGTTTATTTTGCGGCGCGTGCACGGTAAATCGGTTCAGGAGATAGCAGACGAAATGGGTCTGTCCGTCTCAACCGTCGACAAGCATATCGGCCGTGCCGCGTTGAAGATCATGCAGGCCATCGGCCAATATGAGGATCTGGGTTTTGGATGGTCGATACAGAAACGCCGAGGAGCGGCAAGCGATCGACCAGGAAGCGGCACGGCGGTTTCTTGATGCGCGCACGCGCGACACGCCCCAGGCCTGGGACGACGCTTATACCTGGGTCGCCGAAGATCCCGCGCATGGCTTTGCGTTCGCACAGGCGGAAGCCGCCTGGGAGCTTGCCGACCGGTTGAGCGAGGTCGCACCGGTCGTCGGGCCGGAGGCGATCGCCGGACCGGCCGGCCGTTTCGAGGCGTTCTTCGATCGTCGCATCATGGCCGGGCTGCTTGCCGCGACGTTGGTGGCGACCGCCGGCACGATCGGCTTGCAGAAATGGGCGGCGGTCGAACGGCTCCGCACCGCCGTGGGCCAGGAAAGCAGCTACCGCCTCGCGGATGGCAGTATCGTCCATCTCAACACCGACAGTACGATCGAGGTCGCGATGCGCGACACCGAACGTTACGTCCATCTGCTGAAAGGCGAGGCACGCTTCGATGTCGCGCACAACAAGCAGCGCCCGTTCATCGTGCAGGCCGGCGATGCGACGGTGCGCGCGGTGGGCACCGCTTTCGCCGTGCGACTGCGCGACGACCTTACCGAACTGACCGTGATCGAGGGCAAGGTCGCGGTGCATGACGGCGCGGCACGCAACCAGACCGTCGGTGTCAGTGCCGGCAACGCCGCTGCGATCCGCAGTGGCACCGTCGCGATGACGCCGCTTCTGCCCGGCCAAATCGCGCAGCGCACCGCGTGGCAGGAGGGCGTGATCCAGTTCGACGGCGAGACGCTTGCGCAGGCGGTGGAGGAGTTCAACCGTTACCGCACCGCGCCGCTGGTGATAGGCGATCCACAGATTGCATCGCTGCGCATAGGTGGCACGTTCAAGGCGGGTAGCTCCAACCAGTTCGTGACCGCCCTGTCGCAAAGCTTCAATATCCGTTCGGTGTCCGGCAAGGACAATTCGATCATCCTGCTGCCGGCCGAAAATCGATCGCTTTCCCAACCGGGCGCTGGCAGAGATCGCTGAGCCGTCCGTCTGGGCGCATATGACAGTTCCGCTTCCGGCCAGCATCGGCCCTGCCGCACCTCCTTCCACCGCCGCGCGCCTCCGCTCGATCTTCGGCGGGTCGATGGGCAATCTCGTGGAATGGTACGACTGGTACGTCTATTCCGCCTTCACGCTCTACTTCGCGCCGGTGTTCTTCCCTACGGACGACCGCACCGCACAGTTGCTCAATGCAGCAGCGATCTTCGCGGTCGGCTTCCTCATGCGGCCGCTCGGCGCCTGGCTGATGGGCATGTATGCCGATCGGCATGGGCGTAAGGCTGGCCTCACGCTCTCGGTAATGTTGATGGGCGGCGGATCGTTGCTGATCGCGATCACGCCGGGCTACGCGACGATCGGCGCGGGCGCACCGCTGCTGCTGCTGCTCGCCCGATTGCTGCAGGGGCTGTCGGTCGGTGGCGAATATGGCGCCAGCGCGACATACCTTTCCGAGATGGCGCAGCGCGACCATCGCGGCTTCTTCTCCAGTTTCCAGTACGTCACCCTGATCGCGGGGCAATTGATCGCGCTGTGCGTGCTGCTCGCACTTCAGACCGTGCTGCCGGACGTCGCGCTGGAGCGCTGGGGCTGGCGCGTCCCGTTCGCGATTGGCGGCGCGTTGGCAATCAGCGTGTTCTATCTGCGTCGTGGGCTGCTCGAAACGCAGGACTTCAAGGCAGTCGCGGCAGACGCCACCGCACCGCGCTCCAGCGGGATGCAATTGCTGCGGCATCATCCAAAGCAGGTGCTGACGGTGATGGCACTGACGGCTGGCGGTACGCTCGCGTTCTATGCCTACTCGACGTACATGCAGAAGTTCCTCGTGAACTCGGTCGGCTTCGCACGCGATACCGCGACCGGCATCATGGCGGCAGCGTTATTCATCTACATGTTGCTGCAGCCCGTCGCTGGATGGTTGTCGGACCGCATCGGCCGAAAGCCGCTGCTGATCGGCTTCGGCGTTGCAGGCATGACGTTTACCGTACCGATCTTCACCCAGCTGGAGACTGTATCGAGTTCGTTCGAGGCGTTCCTATTAGTGCTCGGCGCGCTGGTGATCGTCACCGGCTACACCGCGATCAACGCGGTGGTAAAGGCCGAATTATTTCCCGCCAACATTCGTACCCTCGGCGTCGCCCTGCCGTACGCGCTCGCCAACACGATCTTCGGCGGCACTGCGGAATATGTCGCGCTGGCGTTCAAGCAGTCGGGGATCGAACGCGGTTTCTACTGGTACGTCTCGGGCATGATCGCAGTTTCGCTGGTTGTCTATTTGCGAATGAGTGAGACGAGCGAGGCAGCGGTTGATCGACAACTTAGAAAGCGTGCAACAGCCGCGATGTTGGTTACTGATACGGACGATGCGGTACCGGGGACATAGGCCTAATTTGAGGCGGGCAGACCCACTTCCGACCGCTCGAAGACCACGAGGCGCCGCCCGAAATCGGCCGCTCGTTCAGTA
>Ga0265780_10006749_pt1 | contig 14188 bp, 12 predicted proteins | sample P1T30metagenome_FD_192432 | JGI IMG/M metagenome (GOLD analysis project Ga0265780, IMG submission 192432) | Plant litter microbial communities from East Loma Ridge, Irvine, California - P1 T30 | ecosystem: Environmental > Terrestrial > Plant litter > Unclassified | place: USA: California... | reverse complement strand
TTTAATATGTAATAATCAGGTTGATTTGAGGATTTGATTATTCGTTAAGTTGAATTTGAAATTTATAATTATCTTTAAGTATGATAACAAAAGATACCCTTCAGTTTTTAGAAGACTTAAAAAACAATAATAACCGCGACTGGTTTCAGGCAAACCAGGACCGCTATGAAGATTATAAAAAAGATTACCGCAATACCGTTGATGAATTTCTTGAGGTTATGAAACCGCTTGATGATACGCTGGACCAACTGGAGTTTAAAGACTGCTCCTACCGCATAAACCGCGACATACGCTTTAGTAAAGATAAAACACCCTATAAAACCCACATGGGCGTATGGATGTGCGAAGGAAAGAAGAACACCAACCTTGCCGGATATTATGTGCATATAGAAAATGGCACTGCCTTTGCTGGTGGTGGCCTGTATATGCCGGAGGCGGCCGACCTTAAAAAGGCACGACGCGAAATTGACGGCTTTTATGAAGAGCTTGAAGAAATACTGGCCAACCCTGAATTTAAAAAAATATACGGCGGCTTGGAACAGGGCGACGGCATGGTCTTAAAATCAGCGCCAAAGGATTTTGACAAGACCCACCCTGCGATTGAACTGCTTAAATACAAGACTTTTTTAGCCACCATAAAAATTTCACAAAAAGAGCTGCTCGATAAAAACTTTGTAAAAAACACAGCTAAAAAACTGATTGTACTTAAACCCATGATTGAATTTTTCAACAGGGCACTTACAACGGAGTAAGCTTTAAAGCGTATTTTTGCACCAGTAAAACCAACTAAACTTCCGAATGGAAATCCAGAAAAACTACCCGCTTAAAGACTATAATACTTTTGGCATCAGCGCCTTTGCCTCAGAATTTGTTTCGGTAAAAACCGTCGCAGAACTAACTGAAGTAATAGGGCTAAACCAAGGCAAAAAACTGTTTATATTGGGTGGCGGCAGCAATATGCTGCTTACACAGGATATAGACGCCCTGGTTATTCATGTTGACATTAAAGGCATTGAGGTAGTTTGGCAAGATGACGCAAACGTACACATTAAAGCCATGGCTGGCGAAAACTGGCATGAGTTTGTACAACACTGCATAGCCCGGAATTATGGCGGTATAGAAAATCTGTCGCTTATTCCGGGGAATGTAGGCACTACCCCTATTCAGAATATTGGGGCGTATGGCACAGAGATTAAAGATACCATGGTAAGTTGTGAAGCCCTTGAAATAGTCACACAGCAGCTGAAAACCTTTACTAATGAGGAATGCAAGTTTGCGTATCGCGAAAGCATCTTTAAAGGACCTTTTAAAGGCCAATATATTATAACATCAGTTACGTTTAAGCTTACCAAGAAAGACCATAAAATAAATACATCATACGGCGATATCGCTGCCGAGCTTACCGCAAAGGGCATCGTAATACCAACTATTAAAGATGTGGGTAATGCTATAACGGCCATCCGCCAGAGCAAACTTCCAGATCCTAAAGAGCTGGGCAACAGCGGCAGTTTTTTTAAAAATCCAATAATTACTATTGAACAGTTTGAAAAACTCCACCTACTCCACCCGCAAATGCCACATTACACGCTAAATGACAGCGAAGTTAAAGTGCCTGCAGGCTGGCTTATTGAGCAGTGCGGCTTTAAAGGCAAACGTTTTGGCGATGCCGGCGTGCACGCCAGGCAGGCTTTGGTTATTGTAAATTATGGCAATGCGACTGGGCGGGAGCTACTTGACCTTTCTAAAAACATACAAAAAACCGTATTTGATACTTTCGGAATTAGTATAGAGGCAGAAGTTAACGTAATATAAGCATCATGACAAACCAGAAGCTCGAAGAAATTTTTAACCGAACCTTCGGTGGCCTTACGCTTTTTTACAGAGATACTAATCTTAAAGAAGAACTTATTTCAAAATATGAGCCCGGTAAAATTATTATGGAACGCGGGTTTACAGACATGTCTTATAAAGGTGGAGGCATGACCACAAATTTACGGTACCTCATTGCATCTGCTCATGCAAAAGATATCTCTGCGCTAAATCCTGATGCAGCAGTATCAGGGCATGTTATTTTACATTCAAACGCTTATTTTAAAGTACTTGACAACTATTCTATAGGTAATAAAACTCAAATTTTATTACTCGAAATTCCTCAGGATGCTATCAGTGTATTTTCCGGCAGTATTATCAATATAGAAGATGACATTGTAAAAAAGGGACGCAGTAGCTTTGATACCCGTATTAACACACTACCAGTAAAAGAACTTCAAACTGAAGAATGGATTAAAAGAACAGAGTTTCCGCTGGGCATGGATGATAATGGCGAATTATTTTATAAAGGTGACAGTGCACAAAAGCGTGAGGTAACTAATGTTGCAGTTAAACCTGAAACACCAAAAGCAGAAAACATCGAAACTCCAGGCAAGCCATGGTGGAAATTATGGTAAATTACCAGAATAAACAGAGTTTGCATAATAACTTTATTTACTTTTGCACAAAATTGAAGACGCCTATATGCTGAACATTATTTTTTATGTTTTTGCCGCAATAACACTTATCCAGATAGCCTGGTACCTGGGCATTTTGGGCAAGTTTTCGTTCGCAAAGCCGCAGGCCATTACACCTAAAAAAATTCCGGTTTCGGTTATTGTATGCATAAAAAATAATATTGAAGAAGCGCAGAGGCTCATCCCGGCACTTGCTGCACAGGAATATCCTGATTTTGAAATTGTACTGGTAGATAATGCATCAGGAGATGAGACCATAGATATTTTAGAGGGATTTGAGAAGCAGTACCCTAATGTCAGGCTGGTTAAGGTAGCGAATAACGAGGCCTTTTGGGCCAATAAAAAATATGCTCTGACCCTGGGCATAAAGGCCGCCAGCAAAGAGTACCTGTTGTTTATAGATATTAATTGTATGCCGGCCTCAAACCAATGGATAGCCAGCATGGCATCTCAGTTTACGCTAAGTAAAACCATTGTATTGGGTTATAGCGCTTTTGAGAAAAAGAAAAACTCGTTTCTTAATAAGCTTATTCGTTTTGATGGCCTTATGGCCGCCACCCAATATTTTTCCTGGGTAAAAATGGGCAGTCCTTACACCGGCAACGGCCGTAACCTGGCCTATAAAAAAGCTGAGTTCTTTAACCGTAACGGCTACATTAACCACATAAAAATACGCGTGGGCGAAGATGCCCTGTTTATAAATGAGGCCGCCACAAAAAAAAATACCGCCATTTGTTATGCTCCGCAAAGCATTACGTTTCGCGAAGGCAAAAAAACATTTAAAGAGTGGGTTAAAGACAAACGCAAAGTGTTGTTTACAACACGTTATTTTAAACCATTCGATAAATTACAGCTAAAAGCATTCTACATGCTGCAACTGCTGTTTTTTGTGCTTGCCATTACACTTGCAATACTACAATACAACTGGATGTTTTTAGTTCCGGTTGTGGTTGTACGCTATGGCATTGCCTGGCTAACCCTGGCCCAGAGTGCAAAGCGCCTTAATGAAAAAGATGCCTTATACTGGTATCCGGTTATGGAAATTATGCTTATCTTCACGCTACTATATGCCTATATAGCTAACATGTTTAGAAAACCGGTGCATTGGAAATAAACTCCACCATCATACAGCAAAACATAGAAAAAGCCAAAACCGGCGACCAGGTAGCATTTACGTTTCTGCTCGATTTTTTTTGGAATGAAGTGTACGGCTTTATGTTGAAACGTACCCAAAATGAAACCGACACAGAGGATATTGTTATAGAAACCTTTGCTAAGGCTTTTGACAGGATTGCAACTTATAATCCTGACTACGCCTTTAATACGTGGCTTATTGCCATTGCAAAAAATGTGCACATCGATTTACTGCGTAAAAAGCGTTCCTCGTTATTTATAGAGATAACCGATGAGGAAGACCGCCGGGCCTATAATGTGGCCGACAGTACCCCCAGCGCTGAAGACAATATCATTAAAGAACAAAACCTCTCCCGACTGCTGCAATGCATAAGACAGATAAAACCACAATACCAGGAAGTAATCCAACTGCGTTATTTTCAGGAACTAAGCTACCAGGAAATTGCAGATCAGTTGGGCGAACCCCTAAACAACGTTAAGATAAAAATATTGCGCGCCAAGAAACTTTTGCTTGAAGTTTTAAAGAAAAAGTAACCGTTAGGGGCATCAATATATTTTTACAGCTGTTTTTGCAACAAAACTTCAAAATTACCTCATAAAACACAACATTTTTAACCGACTGATTTTAAGGAGTAAACAGTAATATTTATCGTTTTATTTATACTATGCGCAACTATTATATCGTTGTAGTAGTATAAACCTTTACAAACCTAAAATCACCACATTATGTCAAAAATGAGCGTTTTCGACCAAGACTGGATCGACTTGGTATTTGAAGGCCGTAACAAAAGTTATGGCGCTTACCAATTACGTAAACAAGATTCTAAAACCACCATGATTGCTTTGTTTTCGGGCATTGCTTTGATGGGGCTGGCAGTAGGTATACCTTTTATGTTCAGCAAGTTTGAAGATAAACCTGATACAGCCGGAACTGTACTACCGAACCCTATCACTCCAGGTGTAATTTATGAAGTACCGCTGGCCCCAAAAACTGAAAAGGCAAAACCGAAACTTGAAAAACCGCTACCTACAGAGCCTGAGCCTGCAGCACCGGCACCATCGCTTAAGCCTACAGTGGCATTTACAGCCCCGGTAGCTACGTCAGAGCCTATTGAAATCCAGGCGCCTAATATGGATGATTTGCAAAACGCGAACCCATCTAATACCACAAATCCGGGCAATACCCAAGGCAGTGTAACAAGTAATGGCCCTGGTATGACAGGTGGCGCCAGCGAAAATACTAAAGGTAACGGCAACGATGATACATTACATACCGCTGTAGATGAAGCTCCGGCGTATCCGGGTGGTATCAATAAATTTCGTGAAGAAATAGGCAATAAATTTCGCACACCGGATGTTGACAGCCAAAGCCTGCTTAAGGTAACCATTGCTTTTGTAGTAGAAAAGGATGGTAGTTTATCTAACATCAAAGTTACGAAAGACCCTGGGTATGGTGCAGGCAAAGAGGCCATACGCGTATTGCAATCTATGAAAACCAAATGGAAACCCGGTAAAGTAAAAGGACAACCTGTAAGAACAGCCTACACAGTGCCAATTACCATAAGGATAAATTAAAAGCAAAAGCCCCATAAGGGGCTTTTTTCATAATCAGAATTTGTAAGCAGCTGCCAAAACTGCTAGAAACAGCGCGAACGTTGTAATTTTTTTCATAACTTTAAAAATTAAGACTTTTAAAGTACAATTTAATTATACATCTGATACTTAAGTTACAACAGCATATTCAATAATGAAAAACATCACCAGATATAGTGTATTGCTCCTTTTCGCTGCAATTTCTGCCAAAGGGCAGCAGGTGTATCCTACCCTTGGCAAAACAGATGTATTTAATCCTGCGTTTAAAAAACTGGTTCCAGAAACATCAAAAATTCAGGTTATAGCCATGGGCATCAAATGGGCAGAAGGCCCGGTATGGGTCAAAAACGGCAACTACCTGTTATTTAGCGATGCACCTCAAAACACCATTTTTAAGTGGGATGAAAAGGCAGGGCTCCAAACCTTTTTAAAACCATCGGGTTACACCGGCCTGGGCCAGTATAGCGATGAACCGGGATCTAACGGGTTGATTATAAACAATAACGGAAACCTTGTAGCCTGCGAACATGGCGACAGGCGCATTAGTGAAATGCCTTTAAACGGAGGCGGGAAAATAAGCCTGGCGGAAACATGGCAGGGCAAACGGTTTAATTCCCCTAACGACATTTGCCAGCACAGCAACGGCACCTACTATTTTACCGATCCGCCCTATGGATTGCCGGGCCGTGACGGCGATACAAAAAACCGCGAAATTTCACAAAACGGTGTGTATAGCATTGATAAAGATGGTACTGTAAGGCAAATTATCAGCAACCTTAACCGCCCGAATGGTATTGCGCTTTCGCCGGATGAAAAGACATTATATGTTGCTCAATCTGATGGAGATAACCCTCAGATTATGCAATATGCTATAAAAGAAGACGGTACCGTTGCCACGGGAACAATATTTTTTGATTTTAGCAAGTATGAAAAACAATTGGGTAAAACCGGCGCCGACGGTATTAAGCTTGATGCACAGGGCAATATGTATGCTGCGGCAGCCCAGGGCATTGTTGTAATTTCTGCCAAAGGCGAGTTACTGGGCAGGCTTCACACAGGGGTACCTACCTCTAACTGTGCTTTTGGCGATGGTTACCTGTATATAACAGCGCACCACTATCTTTGCCGGGTAAAGCTTTAATAATAAAAAAGTCCCGACATAGGCGGGAATTTTTTATTAAATATTTGATTATTAGAAATTTGTAGCGGTACTGTTTGATTTCCAAGCTGCAATTTCTTCTTCAACCGAAGCTATTTTTTTACCGGCCATTTCAACCGCATCACTACCCAAAAAGAAGTAAACAGGAGGGTTTTGAACTTCTACCATTTTAATCATCTCAGCTACTCCCTTAACCGGATCGCCCGGCTGATTGTTGTTAATTTGCTGCGTATGAAGCTCCTGAGATTCCCTTGCGCCCTTATAATCTTCAATGATGTTTTTTGGCGTAACTAACGAATCGCTTTCAAGGAAATTAGTCCTGAAATAACCCGGTAGCACCAGTGTTACATTGATATTAAAGGGTTTAGCCTCAACAGCAAGAGCCTCAGTAAATCCCGAAACGGCAAACTTAGTAGCACAATAGATGCCAAATCCGGCAAAACCGCCTGTATATCCGCCTATTGACGAAATGTTAAAGATATGCCCGTTCTTTTGCGCGCGCAGGTAAGGCATGGCCTGGCGGACCACATTTAGTGCACCAAACACATTGACGTCAAAGTTGTTACGTGCCTCAGCATCGCTAAGTTCTTCTACCGCACCAAAAAGGCCGAAACCGGCGTTGTTTACTACAACGTCAACGCTTCCAAACCTCTCAACTGTCTGTTTGAAGGCGTCTGCAACACTCTGTTCATCAGTAAGGTTAACGGCTAACGAGAGTAAATTTTGATGGGTGCCGGCGGCGGCTGTTAACCCTTCAAGCGTGCGCGATGTAGCAGCTACGTTATCACCTTTTTCCAATAACTGTTTAATAAATTCAAGGCCAAAACCTTTGCTGGCTCCGGTAATGAACCATGTTTTTTGAATATTCATAAATATTATAATTGATTGATAATTAATAATCTGTAGAAACAGAAATAGATTTTAACGACTGTATTTCGGCAGTAATGGTTTCAATTTTAGCCATAGCCCGGTTATAGGCATCGGTACCCAAAAACAGGTGTAGGGGCGGGTTCGGGTTAAATCCGGCTTCAATCATCAGTGCAGCAGCCTTTTCCGGGTCGCCGGCCTGGTTGCCATTATAGGAGAGCGTACGCGAATATGATGCCCTGACATCCTCATAATCAGCAATGGGAGATTGTGGAAGGACAATAGATTCGTCGGTTAAGAAACTTGTCCTGAAAGCACCCGGGGCCACTACTGTTGCCTTGATACCGAATGACTTAACATCTTCCGCAAGTGTTTCGGTCAGGCCAAACAGCGCGAACTTAGTACCCGCATAGGCACTCCAGCCTGAGCCGGCAGCGTAACCCGCAATAGATGAGATGTTGATAATGTGTCCGTTACGTTGTTGCCTCATATAAGGCAATGTGTGCCTGATGGTATTTATCGCGCCAAAAACATTAACGTCAAACGCCGTACGGACCTCATTGTCAGACAGTTCTTCAAGGCTGCCGCCAATGCCATAGCCCGCATTATTAATGAGCACATCAATACTGCCAAAGGTAGCTACGGTTTGCGCAATGGCCTGCTTTACAGCGTTATCATCGGTAAGATTAAGTGATATTGAAAGAAAATCATCACCTGTATACCCCAAGTTTTCAATAAGTTGCGACGCACTTCTTGATGTTGCCGCTACTTTTTGGCCGGCTGCTAAAAGCTGTTTTACAAGGGCCAGCCCCAACCCTTTTGACGCCCCGGTTATAAACCAGGTTTTTACCTGCTGTTGCATAATTTTATACTGTTTTGATTACAGTACAAAGATAAGTGCTTGATAATCAGGATAAATTACTCAATTCAAACCGATAATTGCAAAATTCAAACAGCGCGGAATTTTGAGGGTTTAAAGGTAGTTTGCTTTTTAAAGAAGTTATTAAAGTGGGCGGCCTCTTCAAAGCCGAGGCTATTGCTTATCTCCGCAATATTCCAGTCGGTATGTTTTAGCAGCGCAATCGCCTCAGCCGTAAGGCGTTCGCTAATAAGCGTAGTGGTAGTTTTGCCGGTGGTGGTTTTAATGGCTCGATTCAGGTGGTTTACATGCACCGCAAGGCTCTCGGCATAATCAGTTGCAGAACGCATACTAAGCCGTTGCATGGGCGACTCTATAGGAAACTGGCGCTCCAGCAATTCATTAAACACCGCCGTAATGCGCGAGCTGGCATCGGGGTGGCTGTACAGGTTTACAGTAGGTTCGGTTTTTAACGCTATATGAATCAACTCGTTAAGATAACTATGCAGCAAATCATATTTATACGTATAGTCAGAATCTATCTCTGCCAGCATCTTATTGAAAATTGCAACAATTGCCTGCTCACGGGCCTCATCAAGTACATAGCTGGGCTTTGCGCCTATGGCAAACATGGGCAGGTCTGTAAGTACCGTGCGCGATTTCTCGGTAAAAAATGTAGGGGTAAATATGCAAAAGTATCCGGTAGCACTGCCATCTATACTCTCCCAGGTATAAGGCACCTTAGGGTTAAAAAAGTTAAGCGTAACACCATTAACCTCAATGCTTTTATCGGCATAATGATAACGGTTATTACCCCTTATCAGTGTAATTTTATAATAGTCGCGGCGCGCATAGCGCACAGGGCTGCCGTCAAGGCAATCCTCAAGCCTGAACACATTAAAGTGCCCCACCTCGCCATTAAGGTTTTGCGGAACCTGTTTTAACTTCTCTTCATAAAACTCGGCCAGGCTTTGCGTTTCCATGTCTATAAATTGTAAAATTCAAACAAAGGTAATTATTTTTATTTAAAAAATGCAAAATAGCTATATTACAGATTTATAGCAACTTAAGTTTCTATTTGACAAAATACAGCCGTTTTCGTCATTATGTTGATTTACAGCAAACTAACGTTTTAATATTTCACTTTCGGAGTTTGACATTCGCAATTGTGTGCAACCATTCGCCATAATCAAATTACCGTTCATCATATTCTTACAAAAACATCAAAATATCTCCTGTACCTTCGTACTACCAATCAACTAAAAAACGCAATATCATGATCTCAATTTTTGTACACATCGTAAAAGTAGCTATCGAGGCAACCCTGTCTTTTTTTTCATAACTACTTTATAAAGTAATCGCGCATCAATCATCAATCAAAAAACAAACATTACCGCATTAATTTGCCACAAGCAATTATATTTGAAGTTAGTTGTACCGGACGGCCTAATCACCCGCCCGGTACTTATTTTACATTATGAATTTACTTAAAAGCTACAAGTACCATTTTTTTGCCATTTTAGGCTTTACGCTATACACCATAGCATCGCTTACTATGGAAAAGCTTAGTTACAACCTCGATCATTTGGCAGAGCATAAAAGAACCCTTATCCAATGGTACTTTTTATCGGAGGGGCTAACCTGCGGCCTGCTGGCATACGCACTGTCTAACCTTATTTTATGGTATATAGAAAAGTATGTAGACTTTGGCAACATCAATAAAAGGGGGGTGCTGTGGCTGTCTCTGGTATTTTTTAACGTGGTAATTATATACTTTATAACCCTGTGGCCCCTGCTCGATTTTTCACTGCACTACTTTTTAAATGAAGGTATTAAACTATCTTTTGTTACCAGGTTAACCAACCTGCCATTTTTTACAACGGTATTTGCCATTTGGATGTTTATAGTTATTGCCATTAAAATATACAACTACATCAACCAGGTTAAAATGAGCCGCCTTGAGCTGGAAACCAGCCTGCGCGAAAGCCAGCTTAACACCCTTAAAGGCCAGATAAACCCGCACTTTATGTTTAACAGCCTTAACAACATACGCGGGCTTATACTTGAAGATGCGTCGCGCTCGCGCGATATGATAACCCGCCTTAGCGAAATGCTGCGCTACAGCCTTACTAAAAACGGCGTAAACACCATACCGCTTAAAGAAGAGCTGCAAACCGTAGACAATTATATCGAAATAAGCAAAATACAATTCGAAGACCGACTGCAGTTCAGCATACACGTAAACCCCGAAACCCTTAACATTGCAATACCACCCATGATTGTGCAAATGCTTATAGAAAATGCCGTTAAGCATGGTGTGGGCAAGCTAAAAGAAGGTGGCTCGGTTAACCTTACCGCCGATATAGACAATAACTTCCTGCAAATTGAAGTAGCCAACAGCGGCGTACTTAATTTTGAAGAAGGCAGCACACGCCTGGGACTGGAAAATATTAAAAAAAGGCTGGGGCTTATTTTTGGCAACAAGGCCACCTTTAGCCTTATAGAAAACGGTAACTTTGTAGTTGCTAAAATAAGCATACCGCTATGATAAGCATAAAAGCTATAATTGTAGAAGACTCACGCCTGGCGCGCAACGAGCTTAAAGAACTGGTTAAAAAGCACCCCGAGCTAAATATTATAGGCGAGGCCGAGAACGTGGATGATGCCTATGAGCTGATTACCCGCGAGCGCCCCGATATGATTTTCCTGGACATTAATATGCCGGGCAAAGATGGTTTTGACCTGCTGGAGATGCTGGATGATGTACCCATTACCGTTTTTACCACCGCCTTTGATGAGTATGCCATAAAATCGTTTGAATACAATGCGCTCGATTACCTGCTAAAACCCATAAACCAAAACCGTTTTGCCGATGCCATTAATAAGGTAAAGGCTAAGATGGCGGCGCCTGCTTCTGCTGATGACACAGCCACCCAAAATACTGCATCGGACATCGGGCTCCGGACTCCGGAAACACATCTTACCGAAAATAGCCAGATATTTATTAAAGATGGTGAAAAATGCTGGCTGGTAAAGCTAAGCGAAGTGCAGCTGTTTGAAATTGTGGGTAATTATACCCGCGTATATTTCCGCGACTGCAAGCCCCTTATTTATAAATCGCTCAACCAGGTAGAGGAGCGCCTGCCCCAGCACCTGTTTTTCCGTGCCAGCCGCCAGCAGATAGTTAACCTGCAATACATTAAAAGTGTAGACAACTGGTTTAACGGTAAGCTTAAAGCCACCATGCTAAACGGCAGCGAAGTCGAAATATCGCGCCGCCAGTCGGCCCTGTTTAAAGATATGCTGAGCCTTTAAAAGTCGTAAAGTTTTTAAAGTCGTAAAGTTTTAAAGTCGTAAAGTTTTAAAGTCGAATGTCATAAAGTCGAATGTCATAAAGCCCAATGTCATAAAGCCCAATGTCGTAAGATGGGCATGAGTGAAGCTATTCCCCTCTTGAGGGGTGCCCGAAGGGCGGGGTGGCAATAGAATTATTAAGAGCCAACTCATTCCTTTCCTCTCTCCCTTTCGGTAAAACCCAATACCCCATTCCCTAAGCACCTCCATAAAAAAAGCAAGCCCCGCGCATTACTGCAACGGGGCTTACCCACCTAAACCTAAATCTATTTTTATTCAAAGTTCCGGATTCCATCTTCCGGGTTGCCGTACAGAACTTTAAAAAATAACTTTGAACCTTAAACCCTGAACCGAAAAGCGAAGCTTTTAGAACATGCCCCCACTACCCTGCTTGGTATTGTCTTCACGCTGTTTGCGTTGCATGGCCCTGTTTTTACCCGACCCAAACATATAGTTGATGCCAAAGTATACCGTGCGGCTCTCCCACTGAAAAGCACCTGCCTGCGGAAAAGGGTTTTGCCCGTAAAATGCATAGCGCATTGTTTTAAACATATCGCTAAAACGCAGGCTTATGCTCATTTTATTATCAAGCAGCGTGTAGCGTGCGCCACTGTCTACCTTATACATTTCGCGGCTGCTGCCCTGCACGCCGTTTACCGGGCCCCTGTAAAAGCCAAACAATAAAAAGCTAAGCCTGTTGTTAACCCTAAAGTTGCTGTTAAGCCTGGCGTTAAAGGCGTTAGCGGTTACTTTAGTGTTTATAAATTCATAATCGGTATCGCTGCCCGGTGCAAGCTGGCTCACCATACCCTGCTGGCTGATGCTGCTAAAATCTATAGCCGGCTGCACATCCCACCACTTGGCTATCTTATAGTTGGCCGAAAGCTCAAAGCCATAAGCGGTATTGTTGCTAAAGTTGGCAAAGCTCATTATCTGGTCCTGCGTATTGTCGGTAGTTTCATCCGGGTAAAACACACGGTTAATCTCGTTATCTATAAGCCTGTAAAACACACCGCCGGTAAAGCTGCTGCCCTGCCCAAACATGCGGGTATAATTAACCTCTACACTGTTGGTAAACTGCGGCTCAAGCTCCGGGTTACCTAAAGAGGTAAGCTGTGGTGTGCTAAATTCGCGTATGGGCTTGGTTTGCTCCAGCGCCGGGCGGTCTACGCGGCGGCTGTAGCTAAACTGGTACGTACTTTTATCGGTTGGGCTGTAGGTAAAATATGCCGATGGATACACTGTGATATAATCATCTTTAAAAGTAGATTGCCCACGGTTAAAGTTTGCCTGCGCCTTATAGCTCTCAAAACGCGCTCCCACCTGGTAGCTTATTTTTTCAAACTTTTGACCAAAGGTGGCATACGCCGAGTAAATATCCATATCATAGCTGTACACAGAGCTTTGTAATGCCGGGTTAGGCAAAGGGCGGGTGGTGTTATAATCGTTATCACTGCGTATCAGGCGCGCCTCGGCACCCAGTTCCAGCGTACTTTTTTCGGTAAGCGGGTTAACATAATCAAGGTTGGCCGTCATGTTCTGGCGCTTATCCTCAACATCATCCGTATAATAAGAAGTGTCATCAGTGCCGGTTGCAGTTTCATAATCTACAAACTGCGTATTCTTGCTGTCGTTATAGTTGCCTTCAAAATCAAGCGTGTGCCCTTCTTTTTCAAACTTGTGCTTAAAAGCCAGGTTGTAGCTGTTATTAAAGTTATCGCCATCAAGGTTGCTTTCCTGAAAAATGTTCTGAAAAGTGCTGCCTGCCGGGTAAAAAATGTCGTTTTTAATGGTGGCCGTACCGTCGCCATAGTTTTGATTGGTATAAACCGATAGCGTATTGTTATCGTTAATATAAAAGTCCATGCCCACCTTGGCCAGAATGCCCTGGTTGTCGTTAACCACATCTATAAGGTTTGTAGAGCCCACATCATAGCGGCTTACCTGCCCGCCGTTAAAGTACTTGCCAAAGTTGCTGCCCACGTTGCCAAAAAAGTTCACTTTGCCCGTGCGGTAATTGGCATCGAGCGAGTTGTTAAACTTTGGTGTTTCGCCAAAGGTAATGCCGGAGTTAAAGCTGCCGTTAAAACCGTCGTTAGCATTTTTGTGCAGTACAATATTAATAATACCGCTCATACCCTCCGGGTTGTACTTGGCACTGGGGTTGGTAATAAGCTCAATTTTTTTGATGGATGTACTTGGTATCTGCTTAAGTAGCGTAGCAGGGTCAATGTTAGTAGGGCGGCCGTCTACAAGCACGCGCACATTCTGGTTGCCGCGCAAAGATATTGCGCCATTCTGGTCTACGTTAACAGACGGAATGTTGTTCATTATCTCGCTGGCGGTGGCGCCGGCGGTAGTAAGGTCGCGGCCCACGTTAATAACCTTACGGTCTATTTTTTGTTCTACCGTAGTAAGCTCTTTTACAATCTCTACCTCGGCTATCTCGTTAACGGCTTCGCTGATTGCAATAGTGCCAAGCGCCGCGGTTTTAGAGCCTTCGCCAAGTGTGGCACTAACGGTTTTGGTTTGGTAACCCATATAGATTACCTCTACCGTATAATTTTTAAGTGCAAGATTTTTTATAGTAAAATCTCCGGCATCTGTAGTAACGTCGTTTGCCGCTACGGTGCCGTTGTCTTTTATAACAATGCTTACGTATGGCAGGGGTTCGCCGGTGGTTTTATCAATAATTTTACCTGTAATACTTCCCGG
>Ga0265780_10006748_pt1 | contig 14189 bp, 13 predicted proteins | sample P1T30metagenome_FD_192432 | JGI IMG/M metagenome (GOLD analysis project Ga0265780, IMG submission 192432) | Plant litter microbial communities from East Loma Ridge, Irvine, California - P1 T30 | ecosystem: Environmental > Terrestrial > Plant litter > Unclassified | place: USA: California... | reverse complement strand
AGCATCGGTTGTTTCAATAATTGCTGATAATTGAGGACGACCCACACCAGCCATTTTTCTAGTAGTGCAAGCAGAGCCAGGGCCAATACCTACCTTTAAAATATCAACACCACTAAAAATTAATTCTTCAACAATATTTCCTGTAACGACATTACCAGCCATTAAAACAATTTGTGGATGATTTTTACGGAATTCTTTACAAAAATCAACAAAAGATTGCATATAGCCATTCGCTACATCAACACAAACCATTTTAATACCATGATTTTCGTGATCAGGAACACCGCTTTTCCAATATCCTACTTGTTCCAATACTTTTTCAAATTTTTCTACATCTTTTTTAACAATACCCATAGAATAAAAACTATGTTGCATTGCATGTTTATTCTGTTCTAATAAATCTTTATCTGATGCTGCATTTTTTTTTCCAAAAAACTCTACTAATTGTTCAATAGTATAGTGCTTATGAATTGCAGTCATACATTGATGTTCAGCTAATGCCCTTGCCATAGACATGGTTCCAACAGTATCCATATTTGCTGCAATAATCGGAACACCTGACCAATCATATTGAGCATGAGCGAAATTATAATTCTTAATCAATGAAACTTCTGAGCGTGAAGATAATGATGATCTTTTTGGCTCAATTAAAACATCTTTAAAATCCAACTGTAAATCTTGTTTAATTAACATGTGTTTTTTCCTTTTTTCAAACAAACATATCGATCATAACTTTTTAAAATATAAAAATCAAGAAAATTATTAATACTTTTCATTAATAATTTTTTTAAAATCCAATAATATATTTATTGCGGTATTAATTGATGCCAAATCATTTGGATCATCTTTCACTAATAAAGCTATTTGAAAAATATCTAACCATGATAGAATATTATTATTTAATTCACTATCAATATATTTATTAATAGCCTTTATTTGATTTGAATATTTATTACTATATTGGGAAACAGTTAGTCCATTTCCTTTTATGAGATGTTCTTGAATAGTAGATAAAGGAATTTCTTTACGATGTGTAAAATCTTCGGATAAATCTAATAAAACATGTGCTTCATTTTCGAAAGAATTATTAATAAATCTTTCCTTAATATTAATAAACCCAATTGTTTTATTTAAATTTTCTAAATTTTCAAAGAAATATATATGGTAATCTTTCATTCGTTTTCTCATTATTTATTAAAATCTAATGAGAAAAAAAATAAAAGTAAAGTTTTAAGCAAATTTTAATTTTGTTGTTGAACCAAATTCATTTGAAAATTTTTCTTCGTCAGCTAAATATTTGAATTCTTTAGGAAAATGTTTTTCCGCAAATTTATTATCAATATCCATGATGTGCTTCACAATAGTAATGTCTGGAGTACCTTCCATTTTTTTTAATTCTGAAACAAGTAGTTGATTAGGATGATCTCTTAGTGATAAATTAATTTGGCGATATGATGTTGGTATCATCTCTTTAAGCATCAGCATGGTAGCTACAAATTTATTTTTGTGCATCATAGTCTTAGAGAACTCATCATCATAAGGACCCATACTAGCTTCAATATTGGAAAAACTGTATTTTAATCTTGATTCGCAAATTTCAGATAAAGTTTTCTTACTAATTTCACTGTAGTCTAAATTATTATCTTTCATCATTTGTATTGGCAATATTTTCTCAGCAAAAATATTTTGTCCATTTTGTAAAATAGTTGCCCTATCTTCGGATTTAGCAATTTGTGCCTTTACCAAATCATTAATAGAAATATTTTCTAATACAGGATGTCCATATTTACCTGACAAGATAGATGTGCCTACTTTTTCACTTATTACTTCTTTTGCAACTTCAATAAACATTGATTCATTGATTTTGAAAGATGGAAATTCAAAAGACAAAGGAATAATCTTACCTTTTTTCAATGCATCTTCACAAAAATTATTTATAGCGTTAAGCTGAACTCCCATTTTGCACTTTCATTATTATCTTTATAATTATATTTTAGTTATTATATTTATAAATGCAAATTTATTGACCACATTTCAATATCATGGTACTATTTATCTAATCAATTACATTTAAATCATGGACAATAAAATTTATTCATCAGTTGAATTATTCTTAAATAATTCGTCACAATATTTACTATTGCACGAGTCTAGCCCTACAAATCCTAATATTGAACATTACTTTATATCTGTGACAATATTAGATATTAAAGATAATGCACTAAAAGGATTTATTGATGAGTATCAAAAAAAATATCCATTGATTGGATTATCAGATAAATCTAATAAGTATATAAAAAATAAAGAAGGTCGTTATTATTTTTTATTCTTAGATACTTTAGATAAGTCAGATAGATTTTTTACTCAAAAAGAGGATTTTCTTAAAAAAAACATTAGCAATATCCTCTCTATAAGAATGCTTGGTAAAGCAGTTGATTTAAGCACCTATGTTGACACACAAGCAGAAAAATATTTTTCACAATTTTTAGACATATCTCAATCAGTAGCCCAAATTATGAAAAAAGAAGTAAAAAGTGGAATGCAAAGTGGTTTAAAGATATTAAATGATAATGCTCCAATAATTAAGAAAAAATTTAATAATATTCGTAATAAAATTATTAAATAATTAATCGTGATTCAATCTAATGGGGATTTCTAAATAGACATAGAAACTATCTCCATTATCTTGAGTTTTGAAAATAATATCACCATCAAAACAGATATTTAATCTTTCAAGAAGATTTTTCATGCTTATTTTGTTACCTTCTTCCTTTAATCCATTGCTCACATTAGACTGAGTATTTTTTATTTCTATGACTATTCTAGATAACAGATTTCTTCTTATAGATACTTCTATTAAACCACCATCTTCTAAGTTCTGAATACCATGTAGAACACTATTTTCTATTAGTGGCTGTAAGGATAGCTTAGGGACTAGGTTATTTTCTATACCTTCTTGAATTTCCCAATTTACTTCTAATCTATCTCCTAATCTCATTTTTTCTATTTCCAAATACTTTTTACACAAAATAATTTCTTTATCTAAAGAATGCATAAATGTGTTTTCTTCTCTTAAACTCGCTCTTAATAGTTCAGATAGATTCAGTAACATTTTTTTAGCTATTTCAGGTTCTTTTTTTATTAGAGAAATAATTGAATTAAGAGTATTGAATAAAAAATGTGGCCTCATTTTTGATTGTAAAAAACTTAATTGAGCCTGAAGTTGACTAGGATGTAAATTTTTCTCTCTCCAATCAAAATAAATAAGGAAGAAAAATAAAATACCATAAGATAAAGAAAATTTGGCAATAGCTCTATCCCAATTTTCAAACATACTGTAAAAGGAATAGTCTGTTAAACTACAAACTAAATATACAGTAATAAAATTCAATAGTATTAAGTATAAAATTGCATTCACTGGATTTAATTTTTTGATTATTTTTGAGTTAAAAATAAGCAATATTAATTGAGTGACAACATAAGGAGAAAAAACTTGAATATTTTCCCAAAAATAAACATAAAATTCTGATGCCTTATCTACTTGGGAAAAAGAATAAATTACTGAAATAAGAAATGATACCAATAATATTTTAAGAATGTTCCATGCATCCCCGAAATCAGGAATGTATGGAACTCTATTCTCAATTTTAAATAAAACACTTCTGAATTTTTTTAAAGTTGAATACATTTAATATATATGTTTATTTTGATAAGAACTCTTTATAACGCTGCTCTGTTCTTTCCTTACCTTCTTTTTCAAATTGCTTAATAGTGCTTTGATTCCATGAAGATATATCAGTTACTATCATTTCAGGTTTTGGCTCTTCATTTTTTACTAATGTTGGATTGCCTACTTGGTTTGATTGTCCAACCACACCTTTGTTATTTCCAACTGTTAAATTTTGCCTTCCTTCAAATTCTTTGGATATTGAGTTTAATTGTTGAGTATTACCAGCTCCTAAAGCTTGTGAACCATTTTTAAGAATGCTTTCTGCACCTTCTGGTGCATTCTGTAAATCTACTGGTTGGTTATTTAAAGCTTGTGCTGTTGCCATAGATTGTGCTTGATATTCAGATAAATCTGGTGCTCCATTATCGATGCCATTTCCTGCTCCCATACTTGGAGTTGTTGGCATTGTATTGCTTGTTTTTGCTACATTATTTGTTTGGTTAGTAGAGTTCCCTAAATTTCTATTTGCAAATTCAATAGTTACACCAGGCTGAGGAGAATAGTTAGTTCTCTGTGAACCAGGATATTGAATAGTAACATTCCCAATAACTTTTGTATCTTGTGCAAAAGCTGTTAAAGAAAAAGATGCAACAGCCATTCCAACTAATAGTTTATTTTTCATAAATTCTCCAATAATAATATTTTATTAAACTTATTCTATAAAAAAATTAAGTCAAGATTTTTATCTGCCTCTTGACAATTAAAAGTAATTAATTAATATTTCAAAAAACATAAAGGAATATTATGAGTACTGAGAATCAAATCGGAACATTAGAAGAAATGACCAAAGAAAGCTTTTTAAAGCGTCCAGAACAATCTATGGAAGCTATTGAAGAATATTTACTTAATCTAAAAGAAGAAAATCCCGCTAAAGCTGATTTATTAACTGTTAAAACCACTAAAAATCAAAATTACCTTGAACAATTTAAAGTTGCCATTACTCATACCTCTTTAATGGTATTTTTAATGAGCATCAAAGCTGCAAGTATTGCAAATGCATCAGTTCAGTCTGAAGATTTACAACAAGATGAAGTTCAAAATATTATTAGTCAAATTCAAATTGACTTTGATAAATATGTAAGAGAATTTTTAATGTTTGCTCGCCAAGATGATAAAGAGATATATGAAATGCGCCTATATTATATTGATGGATTAACTGGTGAACAATTAGGATTAGATAAAATCAATCCTGACATGTATGAGTCACGCACTGAAAGAGATATTGCACAACAAAGAGCAAATCTCCAAAAATTAAAATATGATGAATTAAGAGCAACACTTCAGAAACAATATAAAGAAACAAAAATTCATTTAGAATGAATTTAGTAATAACAAATAAGCCCCAGAAGGGGCTTATTTGTTTTATACAGGAATAAATTTTTTAAGTTTTGCCAATGCTTCTTTTTCTATTTGTCTTACTCTCTCACTAGAAATATTTAATAATAATGATATTTCTTTGTGAGTTTTCTTAGGTTCTTCATAAAATCTAAAATTTAAAACTTGTCTCTGTGTAGCAGATAGTTGTTCTAATCCTTTATTTAAGCTTTTTTCAATAACTAAAGAATCATGTTTTTCTTCGTATTCTAGTTCAGGGGTTTGCATATAAGGAATATGAAATTCTTCTTCATTCTCCGCATCATGACCTATAAATATATCTTCAGCAAAAAAATATGAATGCATTTCTGAAGCCTCACTATCTGATACACCTAATTTAATAGCTATATTTTTAATAAGTTCTTGCTTAGGAATTCCTAATTCGATTAATTCTTTTTGTGTACTTTTAAAGTTGAAAAATAATTTTTTAAAGTTATTTGTCGTAGCAATTTTAACTATTTTCCAATTTTTTAATATATAACTTTGAATCTCGGATTTAATCCAAATAAGAGCATAAGTATATAATCTAACTTTATATTTTAAATCAAAGTTTTTAACTGCACGCATTAAACCAATATTACCCTCTTGAACCAAATCTTCTTCAGGTAATCCATAACCTTTATATTTAGACGCAAGGTGCAAAACTGTTTTAAGTTGTGATATAATAAGTTTTTGTGCAGACATCATGCAGTTTTCTTCTTTTAATTTTTTAATCAAATTAATTTCTTCTTCTTCGGAAATTGAAGGAAGGTTGTTTGCATATGACCTATAAGCCTCAAAAGAGCTAATAGGTGGCATTTCGTTGATGGTCAAAGAATAATTTCTCATATAATCTCCTATTAATTCTAATGCAAATATACAACAAAATGTATAAAAATGCAATAATAACAATGGCTTAGATTAATAAAGGAAAAAAATAAAAATAAAACCTTTGATTTTTACTCGATAACTTAATACAATATAAGAAGAGAAGTTTATTTTAAGGAAAATTAATGAGTTTTATACATTTGAAAACACAAACAGAATACTCCATCAATCAGGGTTTAAATAAAATTGGGAATATGGTGGCTAAAGCCGCTGACAACAACATGTGGGCGTTAGCAATAACTGACCTAAATGGTATGTTCGGAAGTATTGATTTTTACAATGAATGCCGTAGCAAAGGTATCAAACCAATTATCGGTTGTGATGTTACAATCGAACATGAAGAAGATAATTATTATCAATTAACTATTTTAGCTAAAAATCAAAATGGTTATAAAAGCATTCTCGCACTTAATAGCAAGGCATACACAGAAAATAGAAAAACAAATCTTGCTCCTGTAAAAGAAGAATGGTTAGGCGAATTACAAGATGTGGTTATTTTATCTGGTGCAAAACAGGGTTTAATTGGTAAATTCATTTTAGAAAATGATATGGATACTGCCTTAGCTGTTGCAACTCAAATGAAAGAAATTTTTGGTAATGATTTCTATATTGAATTACAAAGAGATGGCTCACCTCAAGAAACCACCTATATGGATGGTGCTGTAACTATTTGTGCTGAATTAGGTATTGCACCTGTCGCAACTAATCCAAATATCTTCTTGGAGCCAGATGATTATTTTGTTCATGAAACTCGTTATTGCATTGGTAATAAAGAGGATCTCTTTAGCTTAGATCGTACAAGACCATTTAATAAAGAAATGTACTTTAAAACAACTCAAGAGATGGAAGAGTTATTTGCTGATATTCCTCAAGCATTAAGCAATACTGAATCTATTGCTAAAAAATGCAATATTTTATTAAAGCTTGATACTCCTGAATTACCTAATTTCCCTACTCCAAATGGTGAAGATCCAGATGAGTATTTTGCTTTAGTTGCAAGACAAGGTTTGCAAGAAAGATTAATCGAAGATTTTCCTGATGAAACAGAGCGTGAATCTATTCGTTCACAATATGAAACAAGATTGGAATGGGAAATTAAAACTATTCAAAATATGAAATTCCCAGGATATTTTTTAATTGTTTCTGATTTTATTACTTGGGCTAAAAATCATGATATTCCTGTTGGTCCTGGTCGTGGTTCAGGTGCAGGTTCATTAGTTGCATATTCAATGAAAATTACTGATTTAGACCCACTTCCATATAACTTACTATTTGAGCGTTTCTTAAATCCTGAGCGTGTCTCTATGCCCGACTTCGATATTGACTTCTGCCAAGAGCGTCGTGGTGAAGTAATTGAATATGTTCGTTTAAAATACGGTGAGGAAGCAGTTTGCCAAATTGGTACTTTTGGTACTATGGCTCCAAAAGCTGTTGTCCGTGACGTAGGTCGTGCATTTGGTCATAGCTATGATTTTATGGATACATTAGCTAAGATGATTAAAATCGCACCTAATAAACCTATTTCATTAAGTGAGTTTATTTTTGGAAAACAAGACAAAGAAGGTGAATTTGTAATTGAGCCTAATGAAAAAATGTTAGCTCGTTATGAAAACGAACCTGATGTTCGTAAACTTATTGATGTGTGCCTGAAACTTGAAGGTTTAACTAAACAAGTTGGTACTCATGCTGCGGGTGTCGTTATTGCTCCAACTAAATTAACTGATTTTGCTCCATTATATACTATGGATGCAGATTCAACTCCTGTTACTCAATTTGAAAAGAATAACGTAGAAACTGCTGGATTAGTGAAGTTTGACTTCTTAGGATTAAGAAACCTTACCATTATTAAGGAAACTGTTGATTTAATTAATAAAAAAATGGAAAAAGAAGGTCAGCCAGAACTTAATTTAAGAAAAATTGATCTAAATGACCCAAATGTTTATAAGCATGTTTTCTGCACAGGTAATACTGTTGGTATTTTCCAGTTTGAAAGTGAAGGTATGGTTAATGTCTTGAAAAAGGCTAAGCCATCATCATTGGGAGACTTAACTGCTATTACTGCATTGTATCGTCCAGGACCTATGGATATTATTCCTGATTGGCTAGATTCAAAAAATCTTCCAGAAAATCAAAGAAAGTATCCTCATGATAGTCTTGTTGATTTACTAAAAGAAACTTATGGTTTTATGATTTATCAGGAACAGGTTATGCAATGTGCTCAGATCATTGCAGGATACTCTCTTGGTGGAGCAGATATGCTTCGTAGAGCAATGGGTAAAAAGAAACCAGAAGAAATGGCAAAACAACGTGAAATTTTCGTTACTGGTGCTGCTAAAAATAATATTGATGGAAGAAAAGCAAATGAAATTTTCGATTTGATGGAAAGTTTCGCAGGATATGGATTTAATAAATCTCACGCTGCGGCATATTCATATTTGTCATTCCAAACAGCTTATTTAAAAACCTACTTCCCTGAAGAATTTTTAAGTGCCAACATGAATTCACAATTGTCACCACTAGATGCAGAGAAGATTGCCCCACTAGCAGATGATGCTAAAAATAATGGTATTAAGCTTTTACCACCAGATGTTAATGCATCCTCCTATAAGTTTGAAGTGGAAAGCCAAGGAGAAATCCGTTATGGCTTAGGTGCTATTAAAGGTGTTGGTGAAAAAGCTGCTTATGCAATTGCTAGAGAGAGAGAAGAAAATGGTCCTTATACTGATTTCTATAATTTCTTAGAAAGAGTTGGCCGTGGACATGTTAATAAGCGAGTAATGGAAGCTTTAGTTAAAGCTGGAGCTTTTGATAATCTTAACGAAAACCGTGCTCAATTATTTGACGGTATTAAAGAAGGATTAGATTATATTGCTACTTTCAGAAAGAAAGAAATGCAAGAAGCTTCTGTTTTAGGTGATGCTTTATTTGATGGGGAACCAACTCCAAAGAAAAAACGTGCAAAAAAAGAAATTATTGTAGTTCGTCCTGAATTAAATGAAGTTGAACCTTGGGATGAGTTAACTGCTATTAATAATGAAAAATCAGTTTTAGGTTACTTCTATAGGTCACACCCATATAATACTTATTATACTGTGAAATTAGATGGATTCGATGTTGCAACTAAGCTTAGTGATGTTGAAGAAAAATTTGATGATGGTGAAAAAGATGCATTTATTGGTGGATTAATAGAAGAAGTAAAGTGGTGGGCTTCTAAAAAAGGTGCTTTTGTTACTTTAAGTGATGATACATCTTCAGTTACTGTCTCTATGTTTGCAGATTTCTTGAATGAGAATAAAGCTTGGTTAAAAGAAGATGCTTTCGTAGCATTAAGAGTAAAACTTCAGGCAGATGCAAAAGATGGTTCATTAAGAATTACTGCAAATCAAGGATTTAATTTTGAGCAAACTAAAAAACTATTAATGAATAAAGTTTTTGTAGGTAGTGAAAATGACCCACAAAAAATTAATAAATTTAATGAAATTTGTGAGCCTTTTATTGTCAAACAAGAAGAGTCTGATATTACCGCAATTCTTTGTGTTGATGGAGATCCTGGTCGTAGAAATCAGAAAGTTCAATCATATGTAATTAAATATGAACCAGCTTTAATTGATAGTCTTAATAAAGAATTTGGTACTGATTGGGTCAAAGAAATTTTTAAGAAAGATATTGACAATGTAGTATTCCCTGAACTACCTTATAAAAATAATGGCGGAAAACGAAATAATTATAAAGGTTCCGCAAAAAGAAGTAGTTTCTCTACTTAATTTATAAGGATAATAATATGTCAGAAGTTCCAATTGCTCCATTAAGACCACAAACAGTGATAATAACAGACAAGAAAGAACTTTATAGATGTTATATGCCGTTTATTGAAGGGGGTGGATTGTTCATCCCCTTTAATGACGAAGTAACACCTAATAAAGTGCATCCTGGTCAAAAGATGTTAATTGTTTTTTCAATGTTAGAAAGTAAACAGAAAACTCCAATTCAAGGTAAAGTTGTTTGGATATGCAAAACGGGTGTGACTAAAGGCTATGGTATAGCTTTTGGTGATTCAGCCCCAATGCGAGCACTAAAAGAGAATATTGAAAATCAAATTACTGATTTGATGGCAAAGAAAGAACAAACCTACACTTTGTAAAGTCCCCATAGAAGCCCTTAAACGGGCTTCTATTCATTTATATGCTACAGAACAATACTCTAATCGCATAAGCATCATATCAGCTTTAAATGCCTTTAAAATCATTTCTAGAAACATTTAAAAAATCTTAATTAATAAAATCTATTACACTCTATTGCTCACTTAGAACATTTTTTTAAAAATCAGAATTAAGAAAAATACTTAAGTTATTGTTTTTAAACATCAAAATCAAAATAAAGGAAAATTTTGTATATATACACCAAATATGCATTATAAGTCACAACATATACTTCTTCTATGTCATATAGTTTATGACATTGCTCAAGTGAAAATCACATAACAAATATAATTTCTCCTAAAGAAACTTTTTAAGAAAAAATCCACTTAATGAATCATATAACCTACTGATTTAAAACACTTTTTTGAAAATTGTTAAAAATTTTGTATATATACACGGAAGCCAAATGTTAATCTAATACAACCTTTGATGAGATTAAGGAAATATTTCACAAAAAATCAATAAAATTTTAATATCTAAGCTGCTGATTTAAAACAAATTTATTTAAAATTTTGAAAATTTTGTATATATACAAAATAAAAAGCTTGATTCTATGCAATATCAAGTAATCTAGTAGAAACTTTTTTCAGAAAAATAAAATAAGAAATCAACATAAGTCATTGTTTTAAAGAGTTTATTTTGAAAAAATGAAAAATTTTGTATATATACACAGAAAATCAATTTTCTTTCATGCTATATCACTTGTCACAAATATTCTACAAGCCGTAATAAAAACATTAAGTTAACATCAAAGAAACACTGTAACATGTTGATTCTGAAATAATTTACAATATTGTCAAAAAACATTTGTATATATACAAAAAAACAGGTATAATTACAACTATTGATTGCACTACTTTGGAGGTTTTATGTCTAAACAATATTTGTACCGTGTTTCTATTCTTAATCGTAAAAACTCACATCCTTTAGAGGCAATTTCTTATTATTCAGGAGAGTCACAACATGATATTGTCAATGCAAAGAATTATTCTAGCAATACTACAGATAATGTGATTTGGAATATGGTTGCAACCCCAGGTAAACATTCAACCCTATATACTCACTTACCAGAATATATTAAGTTTAGAACATTTAAGAAAGATTTGATGTCTAATGCTAGAAATGTTCTATGGAGGAATGTATTCACTCGTGAGAAGCGTGATGATGCACAATTTGCTAGATTGTTTGAAGTATCCATGCCATCCTTCCTCACTCAGAATGATGCTGTAGAGGCTGTAACTAAATTTTCAGAAGTTTTAGTTAAAGAGGGAATGATTGCTGATTGCTCAGTTCATTCACGTCAAAAAAGTCTAAATAATTTATCTCTATTGGATAAATTCTTAGCGAAAGATAAGCCACAAAAAGAAGAAGCAAAGACTGAGACTTCTTTAGATTATATCGGCTATTTGATGTGTACTCTAAGAGAATATGAAAACGGTAGTTTCGTTAACAAAAATCGTGAGTGGAATGACAAGAAAAAAATGGAATTGTGGAGAAAAAAATGGGTGGAAATTTTGGCAAATACTATTGAAAATGCTAATGTATCTTCTGAACAAAAGAAAGTATGGGAAGAAAAAATGACAATTTATAGTGAATACAACCAAATTAAAGCTTCTATAGAAGAAGAAAAGCCTCAACTAATTACAGCCAAGGCTTTTGCAATGTAAAAACTATAGTAGATTTATATTATGGTGGCCTCATATACATTACTATAATGTTTGGGGCCTTTTCTATTTCCTACAAAAATAACCAATGTTTCAGTTTTAAAAGCATATAACATAAGCTTTTTATCTATTTGAAGAAATGATATTTTATTCTTATCTGAAAATATGTTTATCTTCATTTCATTAGTATCTACTTCATACTGTAAGTACTCATCATTGAAAAAGTTAATATTATATTGCCCTGGGTCAACAACAAGACCACAACTTGCTTGTTTTTCATTAATTAACACATCGTAATCTTTAATTTCCATCTTTTTCCTCTTTAGTTTTTTTCTTCATAAATTCTTTAACATATTTCAAATATTCTTTCAAGATTTCCGATTCAATAACAGGTTGATCTAAAGGATGTGAAATATAATGTATTTCAAAAGAAAGTTTGTGACTGTCATGAATGTCATAAGTTAGCTGAGGTTCAACTTGTGGCACCTCAAAAAATAACTGCTCTTTCTTCTGTTCATCAAAATAAATTTCATATTTTTCTTTATGAGCCAACAATATATTTTTAGCTAAATTTAAAGCTTGATCAGAATAATCTTGAATATTCTCCATTTTATCCACAGAAATTTTCAAACTATAAGTTTGGTACTTACCAAATTTAGATAAATTAACAATTTTATTTGTAATGTAATGAAGATTTGGGAAAATAAGTTCTTTACTTTGTATTGGTGAATAAATAAGAACTCTGGTATTCAAAAAGTTTTTATCTACAATTTTTCCTTTGATACCTTCATATTCAATATAATCACCTACATTAAATACTTTATTACTTAGGATTGAACCAACAAGAGCAAGAATAACTTCTTTAAACACTATCAAAGTTGCACCTAAAATTGCAGTAGCAGAAACAATAAATGTCTTGATCTCTCCGCTCCATATAAACACAATGCTGATTACAAAAATAAAGAAGAGCAAATTTCTAATAGATACATAATGCTTATGTTTTTTATCATTAGACCAATCTTGTTTTTTAATAAAAACAAAAATGCCAAAATAAATGAAAGCAAAAATGAAAAAGCTTATAGCTGTATAGAAAAGCTCATTGGAGTAGAAAGAAGAAGAATTTAGATATTTAGTTATAGATTTAATGTTCATGTTTAACAAGTTTTTCCTTTATGTTCAAAAGTGAATATTACAGGTTTTAGGATTAATAATCAATATATTATCCTTATTTTAGAACATTTAATTATGTTGACAAAATATGCTTTTTATTGTTTGTTGTTATTTTAAATAATAATAAAAAGGTTAGTTATGATTAAATTTGCTAGTAGAAACAATCTATTTTTTGGTGCATTATTAGTTTTTCTAATAGACCAAGCAACTAAAGAATGGGCGTATAATTTTCTAGTTTTAGATAAAGAAGTTATTATTAATTACTTGTTTAGCTTACATCTTTTATATAATGATTCATATATTATGATGAACTATAATGTACTAGATTCTGAATCATTTTTTAGTACTATTAATCAATTTAATATTTTTTATGCTCTTATTTCTCTCCTCTTTTGTGTAGCTATTATATGGGTTACAAATAAGCCAGCTCTAAATGAAAAAAGTTGGGCAGCAGAATTTGGTAAAACAGGATTATTTTTTATCGTTGGTGGAATATTAGGAAATGCTTTTGACCGTATCTTTAGAAATAAAGGTGTAATTGACTTTGTAAGAGTTAAAGATGGATACAATTATGATTTTATTTTTAACTTTGCTGATGTCGCAGTTTATATTGGTGATTTTTGTATAATTGTCGCTTGGTGCTTAATAATTCTTTCTTTAGTTTCAAATAAATTAGGTTTTTTACATATGGAAAAAAAGCCATCTCTTGACTAAGCATTTTTAAAATATTATCCTGCAATAAAAAGGGTTCGATATGAAAACAAAAAACATAAAATTAGCTATTTTTTCCTCTTTAATTACATGTTCATTCACAGTAATGGCACAAACAAATGAAATTTATAGATACAAAGATAAAGATGGAGCAATTCTTTATACTGATAAACTACCAAGAGGCAAGCCTTCTGAAATTGGAGTTTTATCTAAAAAAACTGGAGTATTGAAGAATTATAGTGAACTAGAATCAGCAAAGATAGCAGAACAAATGACTGAGGAAGAAAAGCTTAAATTAGCAGAAGAAAAAGTTAAAGAAGCTGAGCAGTTGAAGAAAGATCAACACTTATTAAGTACTTATTCTAGTGTCCAGGAAATCAATCAAATTAAACAATATGAATTAGATCAAATAGATAGATCTATTCAAAATGATAAAAATAATCTAGAAAATATTAAAGAAAGAAAGTCACAAAT
>Ga0265780_10006747_pt1 | contig 14189 bp, 16 predicted proteins | sample P1T30metagenome_FD_192432 | JGI IMG/M metagenome (GOLD analysis project Ga0265780, IMG submission 192432) | Plant litter microbial communities from East Loma Ridge, Irvine, California - P1 T30 | ecosystem: Environmental > Terrestrial > Plant litter > Unclassified | place: USA: California... | reverse complement strand
AGTGAGGATGAGGGGGGATTGCAATCATACCAATACCACGCGATGCTACATCGGTAGCAACCATGATGGGGCTCTTGCCGGTCTTGAACTCGTTCAGGACCCAATCGCGCTCGTTTTGCTGCTTGTCGCCGTGAATGGCTGGGGTCTGTTAGTACATGGCCTGAGATTCATGTTGAGTCAACTTACAGAGCGCCGGCCATCCGTCTTGTCGGAGGAATCGGGTAATCTCGTCCGCAACGCGCTTGGTGCCTGTGAAGACCAGGACCTTGTTGGCCTTGTCGTTCATGATCTGCTCAAGATGCTTGGCCATGCGGTCGCGCTTCTCGAACTCTGAGACGACCTCGACAATCTGCTGAATGCGGTGGTTGGCGGACAGCTCCATGGAACCGATGTTGACCTGGATCCAATCGTTCTGGTAGTCGGCAGCCAGCTGTCGGACTTCCTTGGGCCAAGTAGCCGACCACATGCAAGTCTGACGATCAGGGCGAATCTGGCCGATGATCTTGCGGATTTGAGGCTCGAAACCCATGTCAAGCATGCGGTCAGCCTCGTCGAGGACAAGGTAGGTAATGCGGCGCAAGTTGGTCTTTCCAGCCTCGAGCATGTCGATGAGACGTCCGGGAGTGGCGATGCAGACTTCGACACCACGGGCGAGATCACGGATTTGAGGACCCTTGGGGACACCACCGTAAACGCAGGTGTTTCGGATGCGCGATGACTTCCCGAATTTGCTGATCTCTTGCTGAATCTGGACAGCCAACTCACGGGTGGGCGCGAGGATGAGGACGATGGGACCGTCGCCAGGAGCGAGAAGAGGCTGGGCGTTGATGTGGACAATAGCGGGAAGACAGTAGGTGAGCGTCTTTCCGGAACCAGTCTCAGCGACACCGACGACATCGCGACCGGACAAGGCCATGGGCCAGCCCTGGGCCTGAATGGCGGTGGGCTTGTCGAAACCCTGCGCCTTGACCTCGCTCATAACGTAGCTTGGGAAACCAGCCTCGTCGAAGGTTGTGACAGGCTTGGGGATGTTTGTGCCCTGGACGGTCATCTGGTGCTCCTTGCGGTAGGCATCGACCTCAGCGGGTGTGCGCGCAGTGACTGCAGGGTCCTCCTTGTAGAAAGACTTCTCGAATTTGGGCATCGAGTCGAGATCTGTATCTTGTTAGCGCTGCTTTTGCTAGGTGTTGTGGATGTCGCATACCCCAAGTCTGCGTCTTCAGGCCCTGGCCGAGCGCGGACATGCGGTCGCCGCCATCGCGACCACCCCCAAATCCACCGCCTCCGCCGCCGTAGCCACCACCACCGTAGCCACCTCCTCCACCGGAGTATCCGCCGCCGCCGCCTCCGCCGTAGCCGCCTCCACTAAAGAGATGTTAGCCAAGGTTCATGTAGAGAAAGGCGATGAGAGAAGGGGCTTCTACGCTATTGCAGCAAGTACGTGACCGCCTGCTTGACCTACAACAGCAAGTGAAGCAAGCGCGGTCGCCGAACTCAATCTGCGCGCAAAAGGTGATGAGCAAAGAGAAGTAGCAGAAGGATGGGGCTTCCAAAAATCGCGACACTGGTGCCTGTCCCGTGTTTAGGGGGATATCGTCCTACCCGTACGATTTGTATTGGCTTGAGTAGTCGTAATTGTTGTACGCTCCGCTTCCTGTGTTGCTGTGTTCGTACCCGTAGCCGCCGCCGCCATCGCGACCGCCGCCGTATCCTCCGCCGTAAGACATTTTGCGAAGTTTCGGTAGTGACCGGTGTCAAAGAGCAGATAACGAAGTGAAGAGAGCGGGATGTGAGATCTGCAACTGCGAGAGTGTAGAAGATGCAGAAAAGCGACTGTAATGTGTCGCTGAACGTGCGGAAATGGAGTGCACAGAAAAGTCGAGGGGGAGTGAGTGGTAGGGGAAGGAGAGCGAGCGACAGAAAAGGTCGGTGCCTTTGCCTCGCCGGACGCGCTTGCACAAATTTCCTGGCCTTGGCAGACGCTAAAGGCGCCCTGCGTTTTCTGCCTGCCTTATCATCACGTGCAAGTCGCCACTGCTGGGAACATCGCAACCAACATCGTCAGGCATTCATATCATCAAGCTGACCCAGGTCACTGGTGAATTTGCAATATTCTACCGTCTCGCCCACTTCATGACGACACCCCGTGGTTTCTCAGTCCCATATCCCAGAAGCCCCTTTCCATCTGTGGCAGGTTAGCTTCGGCAGGCACAAACATCACGGTCGGCAAACGGCAGGACTTACGTTTGTCGCATGGATGAATATGCGGGCTAGCTCCTCAACTCTCGCGACTGATTGTCTACCTGCATGCTCCTCGATCAAGTCTGAGCCTCGAACCATCGCGTCCATGTACTCTTGTCCGACATACTGCTCGATCCACGCCCAGTACCTGCTACCCTCCCTTGCAGTCTTTGGGTCTTCGTAAAGGCGTCTGGCAATCATGCCGTAGCCTATGAGACAGGGAAGCAGAGCAACCTGCAAGGCCAGCCAGTCTTGGGATTGCCCGATGTCGAGGACATAGCGTGTGTACGCGGTGGTTGCTGATCGAACATTAGTCTGCAGTGACTGGCGTAGCATGGACTGACTTGCCTTGATCTTCCTCTTGTTCAGTTATGTCAGCCTCCTCAAGGCCATACTCCTTGCAGAAGTCAATGTGCAGCTGTATCTCCTTCTGTAATGTGACGACCTGTTGGACTGATCGACCGATGTCCTTGAGAGAGCTGGACTTGTATGCCGAGAGAGCGGTCGCCCTTGCGAACTGTACAAGGAATAGATAGTCTTGTATCATATAATACCTAAAATTCTCCACCGGCAGCGTGCCTTCTCCCATGCGTTGGACGAAATCATGCTGGGTGTACTGCTTCCATGGTCCCTGGATATCCTCTCTGTCTAAGAGGTAGGGAATGAAACGACCGCTGTTGTTGTCAGTTGCGAGGCAAATATTCCGAAAGGGAGATGCCTACGGTGTGAAAGGCAAAGTATATGTCGAATGAAAATGGTTGATAGGTCCACTCCCCTGACCTAAGTTTACACTCGTCTTGATTCCTGCCTCCACATAGTGATTCGCTTGCTTCACCGCCCTGACCATGCTCATGTCAGCAGCAAGATTACATGCTATGGCGGCTTTTCCCCCGTTAACATCGTTCTTTATGCATTCACACCAAATTTGACTCACAAGCAAGGGAGCACCCGGTGCCGTGCGTGTTGTTGCTCTTTAGGTACTCACTCTCCATCAATGTAAGTCCGCTCTCTCCAACAAGTACGTTCAGGACGACTTCCCTCTCGCTCTCCGCCTTACTGACCACCTTTCCTCGGGTCAGTGGCAAGTGACCACCTTTCAGCAGGACCCATCTTGGTCCCAGCCCTTGGATTTGGTGCGCCATGGCTATGATATCCTCGACATTTTCTGGTTCTCTTACTTCTAATCCTGCGATATCGAGTAGGAGTTTTGCTTCCGGTAAGTTTGGAGTGAGAATTGTTGTAAGTGGCAGAAGATGGTTGATGAGTGTGGACACGGCTGTCTCTAGAAGAAGTTGTGAGCCAGACGTTGACACCATGACCTGCCATTGGTTAGCATAACCGCGTCCAACACCGCGTCCTTTACATTGCCGATGTTTCTTTTGGTGTTCATACAGGATCCACTACTGTGGTAGCGACGTCGTATCGCCGAAGTGCATCGGCCACAAGCTCAATTGATTCCGCAGATGCCAGCATACCTGCAAATCATCAGCAAATGCATCTTGACCACGGCACAATCAGTACCAGTCTTGACTACATCTACTCCAACGTCTTGACATACCGCATCAATCTGCTTCTGCAGAAATTGCGGTGGTATGTGGTGGATGTCTTGGACGCCAAGAGTATTCTGTGCTGTGAGGGCGGTCGTAGCAGTCATCGCATAGCACCCATGAGCGGCTATAACTTTCTGGTCGGCTTCTAGACCCCTGTCACATACAAGTTAGTGAAGTGGGTGGGCGGGTGTCAAGCTAGGATGCATGCATACGCCCCACCGGAGCTATCAGATCCAGCGATCACCAGGATACGTTTTGCTGCCATGATGGACTGTAAGGCGTGGACTTGGTGTAGAAGATTGTTCTGGACTTTGGAAGTTCTGAGGTAACGTTTGCGAGCCCCGCTATTCGGGACTAGGCGAGACCACGTCATTGTTCATATAATTCCGCGACGACCGACTTAGAAGTTACAATTGTGACCACGTTTCTTTCGCTGCATGTCATCTGCTACGACCAATCATGTTCTGAACCGTTCCTAGGTGTACCTAAAGTGGGCACCTGTGACCTCACCATATTATGTGAAGGTTATGCCGCGCTGCCATCTTACTCAGTCGGACTCCCCTTCGAATTCGGACACATTTGGATCTGGAAAATTTTTCGTCAGCTTGCTTTCTACCACGCGAATAGGAAACTGACACTCTTACCTCTGAGAGCCATGTATTCCAAAGTTCCACCGGTCTTCTGATCCAAGCATTCCCGGAGCATGTTTATACTTTCATCAGAGAGCATTGTGTCAGGGTCGGCCATGTCAATCGTGACTCGAATGCCAGAGTTGCCAACATCCAGCTTGTTGACGAATTCTAGCAGCCCATCGACAGTGAACTTGGAGATGCCAGAAAGCGTGACGTTTCGTAGATTGGGAAGACCAGCGACGCTGTCCAAAACATCATCGTTGAGTTCCAGTCCGTTTACGTAAAGGTCCTCCAGTGCTTTGAGATTGCCAAGAATGGTAATGAGATGCTCATCTCTCAAGACTTCTGGGAGAAGGAGCTTCAGGTCTCGTAGTTCGTGCAGCTGTTTCAAAGAGTCGACCAGCGTGTCGAGATCGTCCCGAAACATGCCGTCGGTGTCGCCGCTAAGTGATAAGTTCTTGAGAGATGATTGTTGGTGCACCAGCGCCTGATGGAAGCTTTGATGGTCTTTGAGTATATAATTGTCCATCTCCACATGCGTCAACCGGATGTTAGGCTCCAAAAGAACCGGAGTAGCGAGTGCTGCGCCCGATTGCAGTTTGGGGAATATGAGATGTTGGAGGTTTTGGCACTTCCTCAACCAGGCAATCACCTCAAGAAAGACGTCATTCTGAGTCGCTTCGAGGTCGACCTGTCCGTGGTAGTCTTCGATCCGCAGATACTTGAGGGCAGTGCACCCTGCCAAAAGGTTCAAGAAAGGCGCTGAATCGTTCGAGATACATAGCTTGAGATCTTCGAGCGATTGGCCGTGTTGATTCAATGCCAGGAAAGTCTCAGCACCGGCTCGTATATCACTGATGGTATGAAGCTGCTTCAGAGAGTTCGGTCGCAAGGCACCAAGGAACTTTGCAAACGTGTGGTCGCTGGTGTCCGATGACCAAGTGTAGATCATGAGCGAATTGAACTGTGGACAATGCTCAAAGATGGAAGCATGCACAAGCTCATCCTCTAGAGGCTTTCCATCCCACAGCTCGATGGTTTGTAGTCGAGGGAGACGTGGCGTCCATCGCACTAACGCGCTTGGCAATACTGGTGAAGATCAGCCATGCATAGTGGAGCACAATCGGGCTATACTTACACTCGCCACTTATGAGTTCAAGTGTAGGGGTGTGCTGTGTGACCACTATCATCAAGTAAGTATGGAACTGGTCGGTACAAAGTTCAGTAACTACCTTCTCCAATAGCTACCAGAACACAAAGTACGATGTCAGCTAATTTAATATTAAGTTTGAACATCGAAACTCACCATCAATGATGTCCGCGTTCTTGAGCCGCGTAAGCTTCTTTCCGCGGATGGATGTAAAAGTCTCAGTCTTCTCGAACTGCTTCAAAGGTCCAGAGAAGAATTGCCTATGGCGAATTAGATTTTGAATGATTGGCTCTAGTTCGTCACTCACTTGAAGACCTTGTTCCGGAATTGATCTTCATCGAGCAGATTGCCGAGGTCGCGGAAGTCAAGGTTCTTGATGTACCGACAGTAAGGGAAAAGAGTGGCATCGAGAGCGGAGGCAACGATGGACCGCCACAATATAGACCATCGCTGAATAGTGAGTAGCTTAGTGGCTTGCGTCAAGCTATAGTAGTCATCCCCACCACCGCGAACAGGAGCTGTATGGTGTGATCTGATGAAGCGTATTAGCCTTGTTCTATTCTGTACATAGCCGATTTGGACCGGATGGGGCGTGTCACACACCGATATAGATGGGTCAGCGCGGGCACCGCAAGAACTCGGCTCGAGCAAGCACAATTGAACAGAGTATCGAATTGATCCTGACTCGCAAGCTCCTCGCACAGAACATGCAAGATGTCGTCTGGCAGCGCCGGTAGCGCCATGCCGTGTATCGATGTTACCTCGTTTCTTCAAATTGCCATTGTTGATGGAGGGCCAGCGGTACCTGGACCCTGCGCGCAGCCGTGACGTCGACGCGCCAGAACGCGCTAGCGATGCGTTCTTGCCCGATTCGTACAGTGCAACGAACACCACTTCACCATGCGCTGCACGGTCTGGTCTAGCAATGGTCGTCCTCAATTTCACACTGACGCCAGAGGCGGCGTCGAAAATTCATGACTTGCTGGTCTGTCTCGGCAAGTTCAGCGACACTGTAGCAATTGAAGCGAAACGCGAAAGAGTAGGTCCACGCCACTTCTCTTGTCAAGCTTCCATCATCTCATGTTCTTTGTCTTAGTTTACCTTTACCGCATTGAACACCTCAAGATCCGCGTACTGTGCTGTCGCCTTAGACGGTAAACAGTTCTTCACTAGCTACGAGTGCATACCGAGCCATGGCGGACCAGAAGGCCGGTTCACGTGTAGCATGTACACCAAGTCATTACTGTCCGTATTCAAGGGACGACTTTACGACCCTCTAGGACGAGATGGCGCAATTGATAGGTGCGAAGTCAGCGTCCAAGAGCGAGAGAATGAAGCACAATGCCGATTCATCGTGAAGATGGTGTGCAACCAGGGTGTCATCAAGACCTACAAGTTGACGTACGAAGCATGCGAGGTTATGCACGCGCTCTTCGATCGCAACGTAGCGAAGAACAGATGGAGTCTCCATTCGGGCGCAGTCAAGGAGTATATCGAGTACTTCGGCACCAAAACGGAGATGCTGGACATTTATGCAGGCGAGGACGGGCGATGCGTGTTCAAGAGTTATACCGAGAAAGTCACCAACGGCAAGGAAATCCTGAAGCACCCGCTTGTCACAGCAGTCGCAGTCAACACATCAGACTTTGACGACTTCAATGTGCACCCAGGCCTGCACATCGTTTTCAGCGTCAAAGATTTCAAAGCCGTCGTCGTACACGCGGACACGCTGAAAACTAGCCTAAAAGCGTACTACTCGCAGCCAACAAAGCCACTTCAGTTTAGCTACGGATGTGACGGGCTAAATTGCGAATTCACTCTCATGACTTCGGGCGATTACAGCGCTGCACCGGCAACACCAACACCCGCGCCCCAAGCGCCCAGTCGTCAGATTTCTCGTGCTCCTTCAACAACCACCGAGCGGACGGACACCCGAAGTACGCACTCCAATATGCCGCCACCGGTTGAACCCGCATCGCGTCGAGACAGAGCCGCGCGGCTGGGAAGACCAGCATCGCAACAAGCCGCGAGGCAGCAGGACCCAGAAAGCCTGTTCGTAAATGATGAGGATGAGGAATGGGCACCTCTAGACTATGACAAGGAAGAGACGTTGGGCTGGGACGCGAGTGCAGATCACGATGCTTCTGCATTCCCAACGTTTAGGGATAGTGGGAGTGTGTCGAAGACGAATAATGTGGATAACACTGAGGTATTTGAGCCAACGCAGAGGGTATCGCAGCTCAAGGGCTTGGGCTTGTGGTGATGTAGATACTCAAACTGAAGTGTTGTATTGATGGAGTAGGTAAAATAGATTCAATGAAGCAATTACATGATGATGAGATCAGGGTTGGCAATTGAAAGGGTCAAACCTGCCAATAATATAGGATGATGTTGCCCTTGCATCGTCCGTTCTTAAGCAAGAGAACCGAATGTTGAAAGCCAAGCACCATTCTGAGGTATATAGATCCAAATCCAATATATCTCAAGGGCGAGATCGAATAAGCACGTGAAATTGTTGAAAGGGAAGCGCTTCCAGTCAGACTTTTCCGCAGCTGTGTGAACGCAATCTTATCCAGTGCACTCTTCTGCAGGCCGGCCAGCACAATTCGCCGAATCTGCTGCGCATGTAGAGAAAACCAGGACTATGTTAAGCCTGTTCGAGCACCGGATGAAAGCCGGCGCAAGACCAGAGTCCTCATCAAAGATGATCATCTCCGGTCATTTCATCCTCATCGCTCTCCTGATCTTCGAGCATTTCCACCCCTGTTCCCAGTTGAGTCGCCCTCTCCATAAAGACATCTCGCTCGAGCTCAGGAAGGCTCCGCAGCCGCTTCCGGAAGTAGGGGCCAATGATCGCATCTTTCATGTATGTCCAGAAATGTTGCGCAAGCGCCTTGGCCGCCCAGTCTCTTATAGTGGTGTGCGCAGGCAGCGTTACGTCTCTGGATTTATACACGATAATCGCCATAATTAACATGTCTTCGTTGTCCCACTCGAGGAAACTCACTTTGTTAGCAATGTGGTCCAGCATATCGTCCATGCCGAGTTTTTCAGCGGCTGCCCAGGCTGCCACACATTGGGCGATGGCATCTTTGTTCTCCTGAGGCGTATCCGGTACTCGAATGCCAAATTCTTCAACTTCCATGTATTCTCCAACAAATCTGAAGTCATCGATTGTGACCGAGGCGAGTTGAGGGTGATTTAGCTCCCAGATACCGTTTTCGCTTTGTCTGAAATAATTTACGCCAGTTCGGGAGTCCTGGAAGTAGGGTCTGTCCCAAACAGCTTTCATCGGAAGCCTGCGAACTTCAGAATTCGGGCCAACTACAAGTTGGACGTACTCTTTGCTTTCTCCTCTGTGCTGTGTTAGCATATATTATAGATTTGCGACAAGCGGCAACTTACATATCGCCATCGATAGCGTCGCTAACGGGTGCTGATGCGCGCTGGTTCAGCCTAGAAGATTTGAGAAGCTGATCGAAAGACATCGAACCAGAAAATGGCTTTGTCGCCCGGTGTGGTGTCTCTTCATCTGCATCATCGAGTTCAGTCGACGGGCTGCTCAGTGATGTCATGTCAAGGTCCTCCCGGATTCTCGATGGGCGCACGCGCTTTCGTGAGGAATGAGGTCTTTTTCTCGGTGGGCGTGAGCAGAGCTCCTCGTCGTCGCTATCGGGGATAATGACATATGAACTGGTTCTCCTCCTCTGGCTCGGCACATTTGGGGAGAAAGACGGTTTAGACCCAGAGGGACCTGAGCTGTAGTACTGTTCTCTCGATAGACGCAAAGCCTCCTTCGTATCAAGATCGAGTTCTTCCTCGTCACTATCCGGAGCTGTCGGTTGGTAGTCCATCCAAGGGTCTGCATCCATGTTCCCAGTCTGGCTCTGATTCTTGACTGCCTGTCTCCAATAGTCTAGGCCTACTCCTGCATCTATCCAGAAGCTTGCAGTCTCTCTGGCATTTGATAGCTGCGAAGTCCGAGCCCATTCGCTGTATTCGTTAGGAGCGAGAAGGAATAATTATGTGAGACTACTTGCAATCGATAAGGCTCATCTACTGTTAAGATAAGACTGACGTATACATAGCCATGCGGCCGCTTTTGCTGGATGTCGCGAGGTGCATCATCGTCAGGAAAAACGATGGCCAAAACCGGAGGCTGTCCAGCGTCTTTGTACATGACATATGTTCCTGGTGACGTGATAGACATGGTGGGCCGAGACCGTGGTCTGTTCCACATAGGCGTCAGGGAGATGTTTTGTGGTTTCGTGGATTCATACACAATTGTATGGAGCACTAATGATCTGATGTACAGCTCTGAACGATGGTGTGAGAAGCTGTTAGTCGATGAGAACGCATTAGCGCACGACAAAGTGCTGATGGAGAAGCGTGGTGGTAGCTGAGGGACTCGCGATCGCTAAAACGTAGAGCGTGTCGCTGGAAGAGGCTTATGATTGAGAGATGGTAGATATGCAAGGTCCATTGCTAGTAACTTGAAGCGATCTCGAGGTGAAGGTTGCCCACCTGGGGCACACGGCACGGCAAAGCGGGTGAGAGAGCGACACATAGTGTATGTTATATTGCCCAGGTGCTACACCGCCCAGGTGTTTAAGCGCAAGAAGCTGATTGAATCCGCAAGTCACTCAAGCTGGCGATGGTCGTTGTGAACGCGCGCGGGCGTGGTTGCGGAGTTAAGTCGCGCTCGGACCGCAGGCGCGACACCACCGACGAATCGAAGGACATCTGGCATCAAGCTCACCACGAGAGCTCCACGATACAACCAACTGCTAAATTTTGCGCCGGCCGAGGAGGATCTCATAACACGAGCCATATTCCAGGCCTCTCAATCTGCGCAATACAATCCACAACGCCGCGAAGAACCACTGGCGACCCTCTCCCACCCATCACCAACCCTCCACACAAAACTGCAGCCATGCTCGGCCTCTCCGCCATGCAGCCACGGCAACTCGCGGCCCAAGTGCTCAACTTCGCGCTCGTCCTGTCCACGGCCTTCATGCTCTGGAAAGGCCTCTCAGTCGTCGCCGACTCGCCGTCCCCCATCGTCGTCGTCCTCTCCGGCTCCATGGAGCCCGCGTTCCAAAGAGGAGACCTGTTATTCCTGTGGAACCGCGGGCTGGATACGCAAGTTGGTGAGATTGTCGTGTACAATGTCAAGGGCAAGGATATTCCGATTGTGCATCGTGTGGTGCGGAGATATGGTGGAGGGTGAGTCTACTTTTTTATTTTTGGATAGCTTGCTAGGGTGAAGTGGGTGATAGTAGCTGCAGAATCTAGAAGTGAGATTGAGGGAAATGATTTGCTAATATGCTTGCAGCAAAACACCCCTTCGCCTGCTTACTAAAGGTGACAACAACGTCGCAGACGACACCGAACTCTACGCGACCGGCCAGTCGTTCCTGAACCGCAAAGAAGACGTCGTAGGAAGTGTCGTGGGCTTCATTCCGTTCGTTGGATATGTCACAATCTTGCTGAGCGAATACCCATGGCTGAAACAAGTCATGCTGGGGCTGATGGGCGTGATGGTGGTATTGCAGAGGGAATAAGAAAAGGCTGGGGGTGTTCATATTTGCGTGCTGAAATAGACTACATTCTGAAGCCTGCAGATAGGCCACGTTTTCTCTAAAAGCTCATGATGCAGTTGTGGAGCGTGTCCCAGCGTCACCAGGTGTTGCAATAATTCATGCACGCTCTGCTTGACGTTCATTTACTATAGGAGAGCAACCGTCATCTCATATGTGAGCTTGACGACTCTAACTTATCAGTCACGCGTCTTAGTGCTGAAACTGCCTTGTAGTCAGCTAGCTTAACCTCATTGCATCTGTGTAGTACCACATACAGGCAGCTATGGCAGGTCAAACCGTTGATATAGAAGTGCAGGACATGGCCATAAAAGAAGAGACAGGAATTTTGAGTCTGGTGGAGCAACATCGCCTTTATGTATAGATCGACACTTTCTCGCTGCCTGAAGGTGACGACGCGCAATCTTCCCACAAGACTTCGTAGACGAGGAGAGATTCGTACTCCGCAAATTCGTACATGACGCATTGGACATGTTTGAGGATGAGGATCAAGGTAATTACTGGACGCGTGAGATTGAAAAAGCTGATGTAGAAAGCTGACATAGTCGCTCGCAAAGTGTCGCATCTCCTAACAAATCGCTACTAAAAGCCATCGATGGTGACAATGAGGATTAAGATGAGGTGGTGCCTGAGAGCAGTAAGATTAAAGCTGAAAAAAAGCGTGTTGGGGTATCTGATGGCGATGGCGAGCGTGAATCACGTCACATCGTGCGAGCCCATTATAGCAAGCGTAAAGTAGCTTCACCCCGTTCAAAACCTTACAAAAAAAAAGCGAGGGGTTAGTTATTTTGCATGTAAAATTTTCAATTACCAGAGTCCGCTGACGTTTTGTCGGTTGTTGTGTCCAGCAAACATGAGCGAGCTGACAACATCCACCACCCTCTCAGCCCACACCCCCATCCCAAAACCATCCACCACCAACAAAAAAACTACGCTCAACGCGTTCTATGCGCGCCTGAGCTGATGCTCCGCATCTCGAGCTGTGTCAGCGAAGCAGTGCACGAAGACGCTAACACGGCGAAATTCCTGGAGTCACCAATCGTCGTCCCTCGAAAAGTCAACAAAGCTTTCTGGCGCCTGGCCTGACTCTTGCGCGCTACCAAGATCTATGCCACCTCGTCCTGGCATGTTACGCCAAGAGCTCCTCTTCCGTACGCTGGCGGTGGACTACTATGATCTGCGCTACCTCGCATTGACATGTCGCGCAATGCATCGACTTGCTTAAGAGCTTCTCTGCCGTACGCTAGTGGTGGATAACATCATGATGAACGTTAAGGTATTGCTATAATGTATTGTCTTCTTCTTGACCCTTCTTCAGCGCCCTAGTCTAGCGAAACGAGCTTAGTCGAAACTATAACTGTATTTCTATCTAGCAGCGTGTAAGGATCTCCATATATATGTGCGCAGACCGAGAACCTTCTAGTTTGTATGACTTGATGATACACATGTTCACGAATTGTGACACCCGCAAGCATGATTCCGTTGGTTGTCTCTCAGTGCCGAATGCCAATTTCTCGCGGCCGAATTTGCGGACATGGTGTGCTGCTGGTGGGCCAGTTGATGAAGTTGAAACGTGCGTCTGTGCTTTCTTGTGCGCATGGAAAACATGTACATGCCGTTTATGCCGCTTGTTTCAGGTTTGAGTGATGGAGCTGTGGTGGAAAGGCTCGAGGAAACGTAGACGAATGTTCATTAGCATTGGGGATATACATATTATGAACGAATGCCATGATACTTATAGAATACGTTTGAATCCCACGGATGTTTTCAACTCTTTCATCGACATATGAGAGCCTGACGATCTGGAAACGCGCTGTGGCCCGAGTAATCGTGAAACAACCTTAGTTGAACGCCACAGGATGGAAAGGTAACGAACTACACAGCCGCAGCTAGTAGTGTTTACAGAGAAACTTGTTCGAGATATAAGAAAATGACAGCTCTGGAGATGCATGTGTCGTTATGATATAGATTTGCGAAAGTCATGTCGCGGTTGAGGCTACCACACCAACTTCACCACAAGTATCTCCTCTACTCTTCCTTTATAACATCGTTACTGCAACACATAGGAGTGCATTCATGATGCATTAGGGTTATTGCTCGTGAAGTTTTCGCAAGGTATTAAGGCAGAAAGGCAAATATATCGCATGTTTCTCTTAGTATTAAAATATCTACTACTCCGCCTATTCCGAATTGCTTGGGAAGGCGGCATGCTACCCACTGCACTAATATCGCTTGTTTTTCTATGAAGAGAAGGGGATTTCAGTGGTAGTTATACGCCTGCTGAATGTCAGAGGTTCCTGGCAAAGTAAAGGAATTTCAGCGGTGAGTAGCAGTGTTTGTAATTGATGGGGCGGGGAACAGTCGGGACAGTGCATTCACGAGATGCAAGTAGCCGTGGTGATCAGGCTTGAGCGGGCAAGTAAACGAGGAAAACGACCTGAGTCAAGACGCAGGCATGTTGAAAGTTAGGCGACAGGCAATAGATACTAAAGGAATTTGTCCAATTTGAGTTAATAGGCAAAAGAGCATGGACTTGTGGTGTGAAGGTATTTGAGCTGCTTCTAGGCGGCAGGCGACATAGAAAAGGTCGTACAAAGACCATGGATCGCCCTGTTACTTGGTAGAACATATCAACAACAGATAGAGGGCGATAGAAACATGTTGTACTGGAAGAAATAGTCATTTCTGATAGGATACGAAGTACCATACCATGTCCAGTCCTACGCCGAAACCTCACACAACAACCTCACCAATACAGATAATGGTTGCAAAGCATTTTCATACCGCAGTAGATAGTGTACATAGACTTGGGGTCATGAGCTTCGTGATGTCTTCCCGCGTCAGAGCAAGGACGCCAAAACATCATGAACTGTCAAAGCCATGTCCGCCGTTGGAATCTGCGCATGGGCTAGAGTGTAGCCGACCATACGCAAATAGTGAACATTACAGATTTTCACTTCAGCCCGCTCGCCGTAAAGAGTTCCCATTAAGAAAAATAAAAGGTGACATAGAGAAT
>Ga0265780_10006745_pt1 | contig 14190 bp, 13 predicted proteins | sample P1T30metagenome_FD_192432 | JGI IMG/M metagenome (GOLD analysis project Ga0265780, IMG submission 192432) | Plant litter microbial communities from East Loma Ridge, Irvine, California - P1 T30 | ecosystem: Environmental > Terrestrial > Plant litter > Unclassified | place: USA: California... | reverse complement strand
GAATGTAGCTGATATCGTCAGCGTCGAGAACCACGATCAACCCCGGATCGTATCTCGAATGGGCTCTGATCATCCTGCCGAGCGAACGAAATCCGCAAAAATGACTGCCATGTTCCATACTTCGCTAACTGGTACTATCTTCATTTACCAGGGACAAGAGATTGGTCTATGCAATGTGCCCCGAGACTGGGCTGAGGAGGAGTACAAGGATATCGAGACTATCCAGGCTCTTGATGGAGAGCGGGACTTCAGATGGAAACAGAACGGCAAGAAGGGCAAGCCTGAGGATATCGATGTCTCGGATGTCATGCAGGGTATGAGGTGGACCGCTAGAGATAACGGACGAACCCCTATGCAGGTAAGCAAATGTTCTCGGAAATGGATGGCAAAGCTAATCATGTAGTGGGACTCTTCTGAGCACGCTGGTTTCTCCAAGGCTACACCATGGATGCGGGTACACGACGACTACAAGGAGGGCTGGAATGTCGCTGCTCAGGTTGACGACCCCAACTCTGTCTTTTCGTTCTGGCAGAAACTCCTCAAACTGCGTAAAGAATACGAGGCGCTAGTTTACGGTAATTCGTTTTCATCACGACGGCGAGGTATGCGCTAACAATTACAGGAACATTCATTCCCCTCGACGAGAAGAACGAAAAGACATACTCCTACATTCGACACGACAAGACAATCGATCAAAAGCTACTTGTCATCCTCAACTTTAGCCGATCTGAGCCAGACTCGGAGGGATACTACCACGGAGAAAAGGCGTCCTTCGAGATCCCCAGCGATATCGATATCTCGAAAGCGAGATTGATCATCACCAACGGCGAGGAGAAGGAAGGATCAGGTCTTGAAGGAAACAAAATTGAATTGTCAGAATGGGAGGGTAGGGTATATGTCCTCTAGGTATGTAGGTGTGCTATGCATATCAAGTCTTGTTTCCTGCCTTATTTCTTGGAAAAGCCAAGAGTGGCATGCGCGTGCTAGGCCATGAGACAAAACATGGATGTCTCAGAAGTGTAAAATGGTGATAGGTGAAACATCGATGGTTGATATCATTCGATGGTGACTACTGATGGTCAAACGTGATTCCAGCTGATTCTCTCCACCCCTATCATCTAATCATGGCACACTCACCAGACATATCGGGACTTAGAAGACGCTCGCCAAATCCAAATTCACCCCATCTCGACCCCAACGATGGTCGGCCAATCCAGTCATATTCGCCTAGCCTACTCTCGCCATACACCCGGGCAGAAGGGTCAGATCACCGTTTGCCTAGTCGATATGCCCCATCACGGCGCTCGACCTCATCTCTCTTCTCGACATACACACCTTACGGTGGTGCGACACCGACCATCCGCCTTGTCCCATCGCATTCCGAAACGGATTCTGATCCAAGACCCATCACACTGAATACACGGTCCAAGTCGAATGACATCGATGACAGAGTCAGTGGTCTCTCGAGTCCTTCTCTGAGGAGACACGAAACGGAACCTAGCTATGCTCGGATGGAAAGGTCTACCACCATCGAGGAGCCATACACAGTCAGTCGCAATTCGAAAGATAGACCGCTACCCCCTTTACCTCTCAATCCCCGTCGTAAATCGCTCGGTGCCTTCAGTATGACCTCAAGCGCGATTACCACACCGAGCGAAGCTGGCCAGAGTGAGATCAGCGGTATCTCCTCGGCCGACGCAGCCAGTGCGGGTACTGGACGGGGAACATGGAGAAGTCTACTCGTCAACCCATTTAAGGACTCGCCAGATCGACGGTCACACACCTTCAGATCATTCGCTCCCATAAGGCTGGGATCAAGGGCGATGTCTCGAATGAGCCGCAGTGCCGCTTCCGAGGATACGCTAATCGAGTCCCCTTACACGGTGGGTAAGATGGCCAAGACTGCTTCGGAGGACACCTTGGTCGATGACACTATGAAAAGGATCAGGAGTACAGAAGGGGGAGATAAAATCTTGCAGAAGATTCCGGAGAGACTAGTGGAGAAGGATAAAGAGGGATGGACGTCGTTCAAGGTGGTGCTACTGCTTTCAGTTTTGACGGTGGGTAGATCGGTGAAAAGAAAGTGATGGGGCTGACCGGATAGCTATTCGGATATGGGCTAGCGGGACTATGCTGGACGATGCAGATCATGCTGAGGAGTGAGTGTTACACTGAAGTGGTGGGCTTTCTCTGATCGCAGTCTCTCCAAATAGCGATGTCACTATGGTCACTGATCCAGACGTGGTCATATGTAAGTCTCTCGAGGGCTCTGATCTCTAGCACTGACCCCAAGTCTTGCTCCTCTTTTCGCTGCTGGCACTCTTCACCTCCTTCGTCGGCCTGACGGGGACATTACTGAACTCCCGCCCGATCCTAGCATTCTACTGCCTCCTACTCTGGCCTACATTCATCTCTCTGGCTCTAGTTGGCTACTCATCTTTCAAACGAGCAAATACCCAACTCGACCGGAAACTTAATCAAGTTTGGTCCCAATTCTTGAGTGAGGAAGATCGTTTGCGTATACAGAATGGTCTAGGCTGTTGTGGATACTACAATCCTTTCCGTAAGTCAAGACTAAGACACCTATGTGGTGGCCCTGATGAGCAGATGACGCTACTTATTCAAAACGATGTTACCCTCGAACACCTCTGGCTGGATGTAAAGGTAAATGGACGGCTTTCGAGGATAAAGCCCTACGATCTTTTGCAAGAGCTGCATTCAGTACTGTACCTATACACCTGGTGAACATCGCGATCGCCCTCATATGCTCGAACCACGTCGATAAGTGAGTCCCTTTCATCTAGGATAGGCTGAGCTGACCATTCAGTCAATTCGGCAAAGGCCTGACGCCACTTCGTTATCGACTGCAGTAAGTCTCACCCTTCGGTAGTTTGGAATAAGGCTAATGGCACCAGGGCGGCAGATGTAAGATCCAACGCACTTGCTGTTCTTGCTTCCCTACCACTTGAACCAAAACCATCTCGACCTACGACCATTCCCCTGAAACGACGCTCTGCTCTACGTAGCTCAAGAAGTTCCGTCCGATCAGCAACCTCCACTGTCAGGTTGGTGGACCCATACCACCAACCAAAAGCCCGTCAGTATAGTTCCGATAGTATCTTGAAGGATTACGAGAAAAGCCCGCCAATACCCTTTGCCTCCAGGCAGAAGGACGTGGCAATGCACCGCCGTGCTACCGAAGACTTTGGACTGCCGACTCCACCTACACGTAGGCTGTCATCGCTAAATTACGGGACCTCCAGAGTGGAGGATCCGAAGAGAAGAACAGAGGACGGTATACGTTAATCATAAAACAGGGAGGGCCGATGGTCGAGATCAATGTTATAAGGCAACTTTTGTGATCAATTTGGGAGATTTTCCGGCTAACGAGACTACGACGACGAGCACATGGACTTTGGTATCTGATGTATCCGTAATTCATACATATCCTAAAAATGTGACCGGGAGTATCATTTTGCTTCTTGTTGGAGCCTTTTTAAGATCGTACAATACCCTGCTCTTGTCTCAACCGTTCGTCCGCATCCTCCTCGACTACGTAGTTCTTGAACTGCCTTGCGGGAATCTTTCTTTCGAACATGAGATCGATCTCGTAGTAACTCCTGCCCTTCATTTCGGGTAGTCGGAAGTAGGCCCATACCCAACATAAGGCACAGATTGGTGCCCAAAGGAAACCAATTTTCCCGCGTAAATTCCAAGCAGTTGGGTTCTGGTCGTTAGCTATTCCCTGGCAGTCACCAGATGGGACCCACAAGCATATATGGCATCATGACACCGAAAGTGACTGAGAAAACGTTGTACGATAATCGGGAGAGAGCAATGGTCTTGCTTCGTAGACGAGAGCTCGAGACTTCTCCCACGATGGCGTAAGCTAAGGGACCGACTGTAGAATCGTAAACGAATAGCCAGATGATCATCATCGCTGATTGTCAGCCTAGAGATAAGTCGTTGGGAGAGTACTTACAAGCTTGTCCCCATCTCGCGCCGTTGTAACCCTTGTCCGCTACTACACTCAGAATCCCAATAAGGAGTTGCCCGATGGCCAGACAGAAGAGACCAGTGGTGAAAATTTGTCTTCTGCCCAAGATGGTGATGAGCCACCAACTAAGAAGTGTTCCAACAAATGCGGCTCCGTATAAACCAATAGTCATCGAGAATGAGTTGCTGGTATCAAGTCCGGCTTGCTGGAAGAAGTATGTCGAGTAATTGGCGAACTGGAGACCGCACATGATTTGACAAGTCCAGGTGATCATGGAAATCTCGGTACGTCGCAGGTCGGTGCCTCGGAAACAGTCAAGGAAAGAAGTTCCAGACGAAACGTCCTTTTCAAGCTGGTTGGTTCGGATCATTGATGAGACAGTCTCCTTTGACCTCTCCTTGCTTGCAGCTGGAGTAAGTCGGCGAGCGGATATATGAGCCTGCGCGATTTTTCCTTTACGGACCAGCCACCATGGTGATTCGGGAGCGAAGAGGAGGATGAGGAAGAGAGGGACAGGCCAAGCCCATTGTACTGCGAATGGCATTCGGAAGGACCAGATTCCAGTCATGAGCTGAGCTTTCTTGAGAATACCAGCACCGATCAAGTGCCCGATGACCCAGCACAAGTTGATAAAGCTAGATTGTCAGCCATTGAACCACGTGAATGCTGTAGACTGACGTGGTGAGGTAGCCTCGCAGCGACAGAGGGCAGACTTCACTAGCGTATGCTTCGGCCAAGGTGGAAAAGACACCCCAAGGGATTCCACAAAGCAATTCTCCCGCTAGTAAAGCCCCCTTGTTAGGTGCGAACGTGATCAGGCCAATGAGAGGGGTCATGAATGCGAGATTGCCGAGGATGGACCACTTGTATCCGAAACGGTCCACCAGAACAGCACCAAGTAGGACACCAATGATGGATCCCATGTTTGCTCCCTAAACCGTCAGATGAGTAACTTGGAGGGATGGGATGCGGTACCTGTTGCATACCAGCTTGCCATCCTGGAGCGATTTGATATCCTGCCTTTCCACCATAGTCGTTACCAAAGTGTTGCTTAAAAGCGGGTAGACCGAACAGAGAACCCAGTAAGACTGTATCGTACGACTCCATGATAATACATCCTGATGCTGCGACCGACCATCCTACAGCCTAAAGCGTCAAAAACATGTTCACACTAGACGTATAGGTTGACTGACGGCTCGGTTGATTTTGAGGGACTGCCATAATGACAGCGAATGCTGCCATTCCTCATCCCTGACTGCCTCTGCCTTGACTTGTTCCCAAGATTTGCTTGGTGACAAACCCTCCTCAGAAGCTTGATCATAGGTGTGTTTATCGTCTTCGACGACAATGTCGTCATGTGTATTCGAATTGTACGACATGTTCGATCGTGTTCTTGCTATCTTGGCAGTGGATAATTCGTATTCATGTCACCACGCCATGCCCTTTATAGTTCTACAGCCAATGTTTGAAGTTTCATTTGCGATGTTCCTGGAATAACTGGGCACGTCTTGGTGCCGCCATATACGAGCACAGTGGTGTGCTGATGACGATTTGTAATACGCCCCGCGGGTCACCTGGAGCCCAGATGTGTAAAGAATGGCAATGACCTAGAAGAAAAGAGTGTGAAGAGCAAGCAAGTCGGCGACTTGAGGAAAATTGCACCCGTAACCGGCTTCTTCGGCGACTTACCGATGATCTGACGTGCTCGGCATGTGGGGTACATCTCCAAAATCTCTGCATGTCTATGCAAGTCACCCGAGGAAGTGCACAGGTGACGTGCTAGGTGCAATAATGACGCCCCTATTGTCTTTCATGGTCGCCGAGGCGTCGGACAGGCCCGAGCGGATTTGTGCGGAAACATGTAGTAGGCCAAGTTTATAAAAGTTCATTAAGTGGCCGCAACATTGCTCAGTACTCTTTTGCTCAACGATTAACCACAGACTACTTCAAGATGGCACCAGTCGCTACCCATACCATGACCGAGCCCCCTCGCGGCTCCTTGAAGCTTCGGCAGCCTGTGGCAGACCCCGAAGCGGTCGCTCGCAATCGACTGCCGGGCCCCTTGAGCAATCTCGGGCTGATCGAGCAATACCCAGTGAGTCTTTTCCATGGCTATTGAGATCCTCCGCTGACCGCCGAGCACTTCGAGGTCACTCCAGCAATTGGACGAGAGTTCAAGGGAGACATTCAGCTGGATCAGATTATGAACGCCCCAAATAGGGATGAGCTCATCAAAGATTTAGCTTACATGGGTGTGTGAGATCTCGAGCATTGTGTATATCGGCTGATCGTAGTCTCTCGACGAGGTGTATGCTTCTTTCGAGACCAAAACATCTCCTCGGACGACATGATGAAGCTCGCCGAGGCCATCGGAGTCGCTTCAGGACGACCTTCAGGATCACATATGTGTATACATCCTGTATCCGAAAACACCCCTGAGATTGGCACCAAGACATCCCTCATCTCTGCTTCAAAGCAAAAGTGAGTCTCTTCCGCACCGCCCGACTCAAGTACGCCTGCTGACCCGTCTCAGCAAAGGTGGTGGAATTAGGCGAATCCACGACGATCTCAGTCGGTGGGCATCAGTTGCTTGGCATTCGGACGTCTCGTTCGAAAATGTTCCAGCAGACTACTCGATGCTCAAGATCAACGTCTTGCCCGAATCAGGAGGAGATACGATGTGGGCAAGCACGTCGGATGTATGTCTTCTTACATCGATATAGGCACCTGGCTGACATTGGCAGGTGCTCGACAAAATGAGCCCATCGTTCCGAGCGTACCTCGAGACTCTGAACTCTACACATGACGCCTCGTTCTTCCACGCTGAAGCAGCTCAGCATGGTATCAAGATTGACAAAACCCGTGAAAGGGGAAATCCTCTGAACACAGGAGATCATCTTACCGCATCGCATCCTCTCATCCGTACAAATCGTATGTTGGTCCCCCAGTATCCGGGGACTCGAGCTGATCTCGACAGCTGTAACAGGATGGAAGGCTATGTATGTCAACAAAGGCTTCTACGGCCGTATCGATGGTGTATCGCGGGACGAGTCGGACATCATTGCGAAATACTGCTTTGACCTGATCAACAATAATATGGATATTCAGTGCCGATTCCGGTGGGAAGCGGGATCGATCGCGATCTGGGATAACAGATGTACTTGGCATTCTGGTAGGTCACTCCTTCTTCCCGTTTCGTACATGACTAACTACATAGCACTTTTCGATTACAATGAGGAGCGAGCAGGAGATAGGGCGTCGTCGATTGGAGAGAAGCCATATCTGGACCCTAATTCTCAATACAAATCAGAAGCATTGAAAGCAGAAGGCAAAAAGTGGTAGATCAGTAGTTCAGTTGTATCATTTGTATCGTTTATGTATACGTCACACGCTTGCAGGTCCACTAATGCTAGTCACGATATTGTAGACACAGGCAAGCGCAGCAATATACTTGCATGATGATGATAGCCACCCAAAAATACAGACAATTCAAATTAGATCTTTCCTCCCAACCACCCCGGTCTCTCCACAAATACACTCACTCTCTCTTGGCCCTGTCTAGGTTCCAGTAATACTGCATTGTCAGTCACATAAGGCAAGGTAAAGAGCAGTTGGCTTACATGATTTGCGGTACAATGCGTCAATGGAAGCACTTCCTCTCTCGGCCAACGCCCGTCTTAGGTACGCCTGTACCGGTTCCAGGGCATGAAAATTGAATGGCTAAATCGTCAGTCGTCGTCGATGTTTGTAAGCAGGACTGACCTCTTGGTACCTCTTAAACTCGACGGCAATCTTACCCAATTTAGCATATTTGTCGTGATTGACGAGGGTTAGGTCGGGCGATAGGGTAGACTGTCGAGTATCCGGATTACCATCAAATGTAAAAGTAATACTGGCTATCAGCTTCTGAAGCGAAATGGGCTATGAAACTCACTCAGTCAATATCAATCCCAAGAAGGGTAGACATGGTCCAGCGACTTCTCGGAGTCGAGACCTGTAGGCGGCGTGATTCTTGGTATGCTCAATGACAGCTCGTAATCTGTCCATCATAATCTTGTACTTGGCCGATAATGACTGATCATCAGCCAGTCTCCGGTATGATGCCTGATTGGACTCACATCCCAGGTCTTCTTCAATCGCATGATAGTACTACTGTTGAGTCCGGCCAGTATAGCCCACATGGAAGAAAAGTTGTGCAGATACAGGCACTTCTGATAAACGTTAGCTCTGTAGTAGACAATGTGCGATGACACTCACGTCCGCCAGTTTGATGTAAAACTTCAGCAACGTCGTCCGCTTCTTGATATCCAATTCCGCGAGTATGGTATCGGCAATCCACCCAGTAATCTGATTACTAGTCTCACTTAGAGCTTTCAAGCCCGCCACCTTTCTTCTTCCTGTCAAGAGCAAGTCTTCGGGCGCGACCTGGTTGAACATTTTGGATTCCATGATTGTGAGTTGACGAGCGAGCTCAAGTGTATCGAATTCGGTAAGGGGTATACGCGACAATTCGACACCCGGCTTTTGCAGTAATGTATTGAGCGACTTCGAAATTATGGGCGTCGGTGGGAGGGTCGAGAGCTGGCTGAACCCAGCTGAATTGGGACCAGGGGTGGTAGCATTGGGAGAAAGGAGCGATAGCGGCGATTTGAGCGATAGCTTGTCGGTTGACAGTGTCCTTGAATGTGACCGTCGAGAGTGATCGGTATACGAAGAAGCCGATGACCCTGGTCGGTCCATTGATGCCGACAGGGGACCAGATGAGCGCTTTCTGATAGCTTCCAGCAGTCGTGGCGCCATCGCAGGCAAAGTAGGCTGGACTACCTCGATCGCAAATTCCTTCATTGTTTCGAGAGCGATATCGTCCGCTTCGGGCTTCCAGTACGTGTCTAACCAGGCTTTCAGTAGGTTGTATACTCTCAACCTGACCGGTACGACTTTACGTTCGACCCACATCTCTTGTTCCCTTTCCGTCATGGAAATGTTTGATGGCGGCATGATATCGTATCGCCTGATGAGAGCTTCGGTAAAGTCGAGAGGGTCTGTGTGTAGTCGGAACGTATAGAAGAATGACGCCCAGAACATCGAGTCCACCGGTCCGTCGTGAGGGGTCATTTTCTCCACCAGCACAGTCAGACTGGCACCGACCATGTTGCCTTCGCTGTTGAAGGTGATCTCTCTCGGGTCATAATCATGTGCAACAACATAGAAGCGCATATCAGGTTGAGCGTGAATTGGGTTCGTCATGGCTCGGTTTGGCCCCGGTCGAAGCTGCATAGCCGAAAGAGGTTGGCCCTTCATTGGAGCCACATCGCGATCCGTGTCGATCCTGAGCTGTGAGAGCTTAGGAAGAGAGGCCATGGAAGGGAATTCAACTTTGAATTGCGAAAGGTGATTCCAATCCTCGCCGCCAGACTGGCCTACATTAGAATTTGATCTCTGACTGGCGCTTGATGATCGACCAGATTGCTGAGCGGTAGAGGCTGATGTGATTGTCGAGGTGGACATCTGGGAGAACGTGTTCACTAATGTAGGCCGCATAGTGACCGTACCAGAAACGGTGGAAGGTTGACTTTGAGCATCTTTGGGTGTCTCATAGTCCGCGGCGATTTTATCGAGATCCACCGATCGTGATGGAGAACGGCGCTGTAGTCTTGGAGGTGCGGGTGATGATAGACTTGACGACCGACTGCGAGGCATAGGAGTGCCCTCCGAGTTTGTGCGCACTAGCTCTGCTGGATGAATCGTTGTCGGTACGCCTAGTGGTGCTGTGTGTATATGATTGAGTGTTGGGCGCGTCTGGGGATCAGCGGCGGTTCATCGTTTGTCACTTACCAAAGGACCTCTGACTTGTAACGGTGGAGCCAAATGCTCTAATGGCTTGACCGTCATATCCTCTTCCCTGCTCAAATCCGCTACTACCTCCTCATCCTCCTCACCATCTTCATCGCGCTCCTCTTCTTCCGGAGTTGCATGTACCATCGATCCATCTTGCTGATAGCGTTGTTGCAAATAGCTCAGACTCGTTGCTTTTCGGTGCAGCCCAGATAAGGTATGTTCACCTCTCTGACCAACTGGATAATCTCTTCTGACGAGACCGGCTTCTTGATGAGGCCGTGGTGTATGGTGTCGAGATATACTGTCGCCCTGGCGCGGTGTAGACAAGCTGTTTGGCGTACTTGGATCGGGCGCACATAGTCGCACTAGCCTCACGCATTCGGCTCCAGCTCTCAAAGTCCCTGTGGCGGACTGGAGTAATTTAGCCTTGTCCTTGTCGTAATTTTCATCTCCCTGATCAGCAGGCGCAGCATTGGCGACCGCCTCTGCTCCTTCGACCAAGCGACTTGCAACGTCGTACAGCTGATCTTTTGCTTGTCGCAGTGACTCCACTTCTCGCGGTCTTACTGCTCGAATAGTCGCCGTTCTGCCGATTCCCTCGACAATAGTGAGGAGTTCCCGTACTGCGTCGATTGTCTGACGGGTCATTTCGATAAGTGTGGCATGACTCGAGGGGTGCGATCCAATGTGATGCGAATGGATATGACCGATAAAAGCTGCGATAATCGAGAGTAAGGCGTCTTCTGCCAGGTTGATTTGCTCAGTCACGTCCGGGTCTATACGACTACCCAGCATAGGTGTGTGCAGTAAAGTCAAATCCTGGGAGTACGGCGACAACCCGTGAAATTCACCGCCGTCTGACGACGCCGCGGAATGCGAAAAACCGCTATCCATCGATCCCTGAACACGCCTTCCCTCTCTGTACTGCTTGGCTGACATTGGCGATGACCTTCCTGACGCCGTGGACGTGAAGGATGCCGAGAGAGGTGTCGTGACAGAGGGCGAACGCGATCGCGAGATTTGCGATGAGAAGCTGGTATCGAGACCTGCAGTATTAGGCATTGGCGGAGGTGGGCTCGACTGTCTACGGCGTGCGGCTCGGAGATCCCCAATACTGACTGCGCGTTTCTTGAATGTTTCCTGTATTCTAGCATTGCCTCCTGATGGTGTCCGAGGCGCCGATGGACCAGGTGTTGCTTCGGTCGTCGTAAGAAATGGCGGTATCGATTCGTCCGCATCCGCGACAGCGACTGCTTCCACGCCGAAGGTTCCAGCTAGATTCAGGAATCGCTTGACTCCAGCGAAGACTGCTCTAGCTGATTTGGCAAGCTCCTCCATGTCCCTGTCATCATCATCCTCCGTCCGAGGTGCTTCCGATCCTTCCGCGAGAAGACCACTGGCCGCCTTGGCACAATTGACCAATTTCGACAGCTCGACAAGAATGGCTTTTCGTTCTTTGCCCAACAGTGGAAATTTGGCGAGGACCTGAGATTGCTTGCTGAGGCAGTCAGTTTGAGATAGGACTGCTCGGATAGACGATATGACGCATGCGGCAGATGGCTGAAAGTGGGTTTTACGATTCGTGTGGATAGCCGTCTCTAGCAGAGATAGAGATTGGACGACTGGATGGAGGAGAGCTTGCAGCGATGGCGGCAGCGGTCGTGCACGATTGGAAGGTGAACGTGCAGTGCTTTGTCGAGATGATGGTCTGTTAACAGAAGTGACGGGCGAGGTGGTTCCTGTCGTAGAGCTTTGCGAGACATGCGAGGTTTGCGATGCGTGTGATGTGTGTGACGCTTGTGAAGGTGCGTTTCTATGTCTAGGGTCGGCTGATAAGTGTGGATGCGTGGGTTCTGTGGGTGATTGGGCACTAGAGGACTGGGAAGTGGTAGAATCGTTCTTGCGATGCGCAGGCTAAGTAGTCAGCTTATCAAATTCAGATAATTCTCTGGGCAGACAGCGAGACGTTGAACTTACCCAGACCCAGCCCATCTCCCTCACATAATTGCTCGGAAACCATCCTCTTCGTGGTCCCTTCCTAGGCTCCGGATCTCCTGTATCATTCACAGAAGCAATTTCTCCATCCCACCATCCAGTCGCGTCCCTCACGTGTACTCTCAAGATCTCGCCTGCGTAAAACGCCAAATACATATTCATATTGCTGGCCGAGGTCGACGCCAGCTGAGTCGGGTCGAAGTCGTGAATTGCTTGAACATGGGTGGGCTCGGTCGGTAACGCTGACCTTGGCGACATTGTCGGTGGTCGATTCGCCGAGGATGAAGGTCCGGCATGCTGATTGAGTCGGGTCGTCATTACCGTCTAGAGTCGTGATCGGAGGGGGCGCAATATCATCGTCGCACTGAGGCTGTCTAGTCAGTCTACTGTCTCTACGTCTAAGTCTAGATGATCCCCGAAAAGAAAATGGTGAATGACTAGCGTCGTTCGGGTCGGGCATCAACTTTAGACCAGGCACGTCAAGCTTCTACGCTAGGTGTAGGTGCGGCAGCTCGATAGCCCCAAAGCAGTCGAATCGAAGCTACGGATCAAGCGGATGACTCACCGGTCCTATGCTCAGTGTATTGTGGTAGGCAGTGTATGTATGATAGCGATGTACAATGTCTACATGGTCTGAATTCACGGGAAGGATGGAACGGGCGATCTCCGGAGACGGACGCGTCGCAACATTTTCCCCTCAGAGGGGCTAATACACACTTGCACAGCAACGAGCAACGGCTGCGAAGCAAATTCTCGCATACATCCTAGCCTAAGATCAGAGATCTGTGCAGATCAGTGAGACCGTTCGCAGTACCACGGCCGTGGAAGGCGTTACATGTCTACAACTCTAAGCAAAGTCAGATTCAGCAAATTTACGTTGTTTCAGGTCCGCCAGTGCTCGGACGATCGGCTGAATGATCGGGATTCATCGGTGTCGCCGGTGCAGTGGAATGAAGGTTCAAATCTTGCTGATTCGTACTGCTCGTGAACGGTACGGCGGCCTGCGCATGCGCACTTTTTAGACTTCCCGGCGCGTCTCCCGAAGCGACCGGTTCAATATCCATTGTCGTTGGCGTAGGTGCTACTGGATTGGCGGAGCCCTCGGCAGTCAGAGGTGTTGGAGATCCAGTGAGAGTGTCGGTCGCATGTGACGCGGGTTCGAGAACTGGTTCGGTGTCTGCCGAGATCGGATTGAGGGAATCCGTCTCGGCCCCATTAGTTGCCGCATCCGCGGGGAGGATAGGTCTATCCGGCATCGCCCTTTCTTCCCCTTTGGCTGAATTTTGGGCAGCGGGGTCCTGATCTGGGTGCGCAGCCCCAGGCGCTACCAGAGGTCCAAGCTCGTTGGCGGTGAATTTATCACCACAGCTATTACACACTGTTCGTCAGTTGTAGCTTGGCCAGAGAGGCTGACTGAGACTTACGAGTCCTCGTACCCCCAGGGCCAGAACGCCATACACGCTTATCACCCCGTCCACACCCTTCGCATACAGTTCCAGCCACCCATCTCTTGCCTGTACGTTTCCTTCCGTCCATCCCTTTGCCCTTCTTCCCCTTCAGAGCATTCTCGGCGACCATCTCATCCAGCTGATCCAGACTGACTGGTAATTCAAAAGTGACATCTGGTTCAGCGACCCTCTTGTTGCCCCTTTTCGGAGCGACTGGTGAAAGCGTTATTGGCTGACCATCGTAATCGCCATCGCGATTATACAGCGCCTTCGTGGAGATTGGATATGCTCTTGGGCCCCACTTGTCGGTCGTGGCCTCGACGATATCGGCTCGGTAGTCTGGAAGCCGATATTGCAGGAACTTCCTGGTAGGTACCCGAGCGAGCATCCGGCGGAAGAAGGTCTTCTTACGAGCTGTATATTCGAAACGAAGTTCAGGCGACGGCAGGAATGGTGAAAGTCGAGGTGGTATAGCAGACGCTTCTGATCCTGGATAGCCAGCCGCAGGCGGTGCCTCTGTCGAGGGCATTAGCTGCGGCGAGTGCTCGCTAAGCGACTTCATCTCAGCGTTGGTGGCCATTCCATTTATCGTCTTGAGTCTCTGCCATGTATGTTCCGTCACATCACTCAACCTGATGGTAACTGCATGTACATCGCCTTCTTCGGGGAAGAACGATTCAGTAGCCAGGTTGAGCAATTTGCCTTTGACCGGTAGCGGGTCGTCCGACTCATCTGGCTTGGTTGGGGCTTCCGACACTGAGCGCGACTTGTCCATCCGGCGAGGCGGAGCAGAAGGTGATGCGAGATCGGAGGTACTAGGTTCGGGAGAAGGTTCTATCTTGACCTCGGAGGATTTGGGTGTGGAAGCAGGCCGCTCGAAAAATGGATTCCCAAACGGTAATCGTGTCGCCA
>Ga0265780_10006743_pt1 | contig 14192 bp, 21 predicted proteins | sample P1T30metagenome_FD_192432 | JGI IMG/M metagenome (GOLD analysis project Ga0265780, IMG submission 192432) | Plant litter microbial communities from East Loma Ridge, Irvine, California - P1 T30 | ecosystem: Environmental > Terrestrial > Plant litter > Unclassified | place: USA: California... | reverse complement strand
GGCGGCAGCGGAGATTCATCTAGAGGCGCATTGCAGGCATTTAGCCATGGAGAGGGGAAACGAAACAGCAATCGGGCCTTGCAATAAATAGATTAGAGTTCGCGTGCGCCACACCAGGAACTCGCCGTCAGCCGCAGCAACCCGCAGCGACCCCCTCACGCCGACCCGCCCGCTGCAAGCACGACGAAAGCGCTGCGACACACAGGCGACAGCCCTCTCACAGGAAACCAGCAGCAGCGTCTGAGGTGTTGAACAAGACTCTTTGTGCGCTCCCCAGCGGACACAAGCCGCGTGCACAATACCAGCGGCAGGCCATAGCGTGCAGACGAAACGTCCTCAGCGTCCAGGCCTGACCCACCCGTGCCCCAACAGCCAGACCGGGTCGCGGCTGCCCTCCCAGGTCCCAGGCTCATCTTACGCAGCTTCCTCCTCAGGCCAGCTGCGCCTTCCTGCCCGGCCGCTGAATCTCACCCACGACACCACGCCGACACGTCCACACTCCCCCGTCACTCGTTATCCTTTCTCTTCGTTGTTGGTCGTTCGTTGTTCGTCTGCAGAGGCGCTCGCTGGCTGTCGCCGCTATCCCGAATCCTCTTGCTAGCGCCCGACTTGCTGCGTCGCTCCTTTGTCCTCGGTCACCAGGCACCACGCTTTGTCGCACACGACTATTCCGAGAATCCTCGACTCGTTCACGGGAGCACTCTGTCCAACGTTGCCGCGGCGATTGTAAACGTCCATGACAGCTGCTCGCCAGAGGCACTGACAGACCTGGGACCGCCCATCTCCTGAATCCCCGCAACCACCATCACCACCCTCACCATGTCCGTGTCCGCCCGCGCGCTGCGAGGTAAATGCTTTGACAATGTATAGTATCACACATGCTAACGCTGCGCAGACATGGAGAATGTCTTCCGCATCGAGAAGCGCTGCGTGCAGTGCGAAAAGGCAGAGCTCACCTGCGCAGGCAAGGTCTGCAACAAGAACCAGGTCTGCGTCCAGACTACCCAGACCTGCGATGCGTGCCCACAGGTTATCTGCGCCGTCGACCCCATGGCCGCTGCCGAGGAGCCCAACAAGCCCAATGTCGGTGCCATCGCTGGAGGAGTCATTGGAGGAGTCGCCGCCATCGCCATTCTGACGTTTCTTGTGTGGAAGTACTACCTGAAGGGCAAGAGGCGGCCGTACACCGAGGCCGACTTCCAGGAGATGGACATGCAGGAGCAAGAGAAGGCCGAGAACGACTTTGCTTCGCGACGGAGCGCCCGCGCGTCCACCCACACCGTCGCCTCCATGGCCTCGTCCGTCCTTACCCGCGCCTCCAACATCATCCAGATCGCATACATCCCCGGCGTCACCAACCGCTCTGGCCCTGGCTCGCCCGACCTGCTTGTTCCTCCCGTCCCGCCCATTCCTGCCATGTCGACCTCGTCTGGTGTCAGCAGCCCGTACTCCAATACCGACCAGCACTTCTTCCTCCCCGACTTCCGGGACTCGATGGCATCGCAGAGCACCGCTGGACGCACTAGCATTGCACCCAGCCTTGCCCGTGCCAGTGTCGCATCCACCATGTACCGTCAGAACGCCATCGTCTCTCCTCTCCCAGCGCAGACCATTGTCCGTGGAAAGGCAGCTGTCGTCAGCGTCAAGTCCATGTCTTCCACCCCATCAGAAACCCCTAGCATGGAGACGCCTCCCGTTCCTTCCATCGACCCGAAGCACTCCAACAAGTCGCTCCGTATTCAGATGCCAGGTGTCATGGGCCTCAGCCCTGCGAACTCTGTCCGCAGCACTGCTCAACTAGGACCTGTTCGTGCGCTCAACATCACGAAGAAGAAGTCGACAGATCTCTCCAGCACCCCACCGAAGAGTTCTGGTAACTCTTCTTCCTTCAGCAACTTCAGCAACGACAGGACCGCGGTCAACACACCTGAGGTCCTTGTTCCCCCTGCCCGACCACTCACCGATATTTCCGTAACTTCTTCAGATGACGGCGTTGCACATGCAAGAGCAAGACGGATAGCAGATGACGAGTCTGACTCTGACGAAGATTCCGACGACGAGCACGCACGTGCACACCAGACCCTTCTCCGCAACTCAGCAACCTCGCGCGACTCTGACGCCTTCAGCGACGCACAGGAATCCCCCGCACCAAACCAATCTCCTTTCTCCGACAGCTCACAACTTGAGCCACCGCGACCACAGATGTCGCAACGCATCACATCCTACGACACCTCCCTGGGTCTCCGCACCCCCATGACGCCCATCGTTGAGGAGGCCCCCTCAAAACGCGGCAGCACAGTATCGCGGCGAGAGCAAAGTCCCTTCTCGGACAACAACAAGAGCGACATGTAAATTCTCCATCTAACGGCGTTTTCTGGCGCACGCTATCTACCACCCCAGATCTACAGCGAGACTGTGGGTGAAGCGAATCTCCTTTTATGAGCTATCTATGCGAGCCACGGCGGCAAATCTCGTTAGTACTATTTCACTTCTTTGGATTTGAAGACCTTACTATGGCTTCAAAATGGAATGTATACAGGTCTCTTAGGACGATGACTCTGGGCATTTCTATTACTTTTTTGATATCCCCGAGTTTCTTGTGAGTTTGGATTGATTGGGATGGTACGGGGTGGGATGAAGTGCGATGATTGACCAGCACGGAGGGAGAGGAGTGAAGGGATGGGAATTTTATTCTTATGTATGTATCTTTGAAGAGAGAGATGGACATGGAGAAGGAGAGGAAATGAAACATGAACTCTTTGGACACATGCACCATCTCCAATCTTGTGTACGCCTTGTGACCTTGATAATCGCTCCAACACTCTACATGATTCTCTCCATGCCAGTTCACCATCGCTCTCCTCATTCGCATACTCGGTCTGCCTACGTGAAATCGTTCCCATCCCCATCCCCATCCTCTACTTATTTCCACTCCATCTCCACCTCCAGCAAAATACCCCCCGGACCCGAACAAGTTCAACTGGGACGGCCTGTGATTGTGACCTGACAGCGGGTTCCTGGGTTGAATGGTGAAACTTGATCGCGCGATGCGCACGGGAATTGATGGTGCTGAGTTCAAACCGCGTGTTTTGGGGGAGGACTAGGCGGGGATAGAGTGGGATTCTTGGGTGGGGTCGGTGGGTGGATGGAGATGGGAGGGGAATTAGATAGATACAAGAAATGTTGGAGTGTAGGCTTACATACACGTGCGTGTGTGATGTGAGGTGGGATGGGATGTTGCACGCGGTGATCGGCGCGTGGAGGGGCGGAGGGCGCCGATGGAGATACAAAAGGGCAGTTACCTTTTTGCGCGCAATTGTGTTTTGAAAACTTCCATAATACTCGTCTTGTGTGACTTTTCATTTCCAACACCTTGCTATATAGCACAAGTACGAGTTTTGGAATTTGGCGCTCGAAGTTCAATTGCGAACTTGACGTCACTTTTGAAGCTCTCGTGAAGCTCCCCAAGCTCCCCAAGCTCCCCAACCTCTCTAAACATCACCACATCTACCAGAATCTCGAATGCCCACTCCCACCACCCGCCTACAAGCCCTCTCAAAGCACCTCTCCTCCCCCGCAAACCCCAAACTCAGCGCGCAAACAATGGCCACGGAAAAGAAACCCCCGATAACGTGCCACGTCCTCGACACCACAATCGGCAAACCAGGAGCCAACATACCCGTCACACTCACACTGTACATCCCTCTACCCGTCAACAATTCCTACATGATGCTAACCCGCGCCTCAGCCACCCCTCCCCCTCCACCTCCCAATCCTCCACCTTCACATCCACCACCAACCCCGACGGCCGCATAACCTCCTGGCTGCCCACATCCTCCACGCCATTCACCACACCCACCCCTCTCGAAACACTCTTCACCCAGCCCGGTGACCAGCGCTGGAGCCTGGCGTTCGATACGGAGGAGTACTTCAAGGGCCGCGGCGTGGACACGTTTTTTCCGGAGATCGAGGTCAAGTTTGTGGTTAGGGAGGGGCAGAGGGTGCGGGGGGAGCATTTTCATGTACCGGTTTTGGTGGGCGGGTTTGGGTATAGTACGTATAGGGGGTCGTAGGGGAGGGGGGTTAGTGCGAAATGAGTGCGTTTCGCGGGAGATGTACTGCTTGTTGGAATTTCTGTGGGAATAGTTGGGATGGAGAGGGTGTTTGTGAATACTACTTGGTGTAGTCTTGTTAGTGCGATGTTTGGGCAGTTTCTCGTCGTTGGTGAGAGGAGAATGGGAAGTGTATCAAGATATATACATGCATGTAGCCATTGGCGTTCACGTGGTTTGGGAAGAGCAGGAAGTGTCATGGGATTTGTGTGTATGTGCAACTCCTGATATGGGCTTTTGCATGTCGGCGAGCTTGTACTAGGACACTCTACCGGAGCATACCATGACCAGGACACAGCATCAATCTCTGCGGTCCCATTGGACAGGCTCCTCAGCTTGTTAGGCTAATAAATACACCCTCCCACACAACGCAACAGCAAGACACATCCAAGCACTTCATTATTCCGCCGGCTTCCGAATGTCAGAATCTGTTGATTTGCACCGCTACGCTCCAGGCTTGAGACTACACACTCCCGACCTACGCTAGGAATCAGCACAATGAAAGTGCTTACAAAAAGGCTGCTTTGTAATGGTCCAAAAGCCTAAAGTAGCAACGCAGCGAACGATAACAGTCCGTTGTAAGCGATAGCACTCGACCCGGGCATCGATCGGCGCACTGGCAGATCGGTAGCGCGAGATGGAGTCCGGCATCTGGCACGACGGCATCGAGTGGTGTGCCCGGCCCTGACAGCATCCTTCGAGCCGTTCTGTCGAAGGATTTGCAAACACGAGACGCGCCTTGACTCAGGGCAGTTCCAGCGCAGCGATGAAGACTGTGAGAGCGGAACACTACGGTAGGGCAACGGCAGCGTTCTCTCGCGTCTCTGGCAACGGCAAATCGCCGGGGCACTCGTGGCAAGCGAGCCGAAAGGGGCAGCGATCGGACAAGGCTTGAAGCGGTGAAAGGCCCCATGACGCTGATTGGCCGTCTCGAGCCGCGGGGCACGGACTTGATTATGGAGTTCAATCACGTTATCTTCTTGGCGCGACGCTGCGTCACTCCCAGAAATTGCTCGCTCGTCCTGCCCTCTGACCTCATCGCGAACGCCTCACTGTCATCGTCACCACGAGCACAATCCCCGTCAACCGCCCAGGGAAGAGCCTCATTGCGACCCAGAGGAACGTATCTTTTTGCTGTGCCAGTGCACCGGAGCCGCATCGTCTTGTAGAACATTGCGCCTGCGCTCAGAGACGGCGTGCGACTTTCTTTGAACGTCATCAGGGGAGCTTGACGTCACTCTTAAACTGCGACAACACCGCTGCACCATCGCATCCTCGCTGGCGGCGCTCGATATCATCGACATTGGGACTGAACGCGCCTACCCCGCTTCCGGCCATCTCATTCCCTCTGCAACAGGTACGTCGAGTCGCTGGTGCTGCCGCCGCTGCTGTTGCTGTTATCGCTCTTTTTGCCACGTTCCCACCCGCCTGCGACAACCCTCGCGCCTCTGCACCGCCCCGTCGCATCTGCGCAGCTGCATCGCGTGAATAATCTCATCGAGTGCGCTGACGATCCGTCTGCCCGAACAGGTGACTTGCGACCGAGACAAACGCCTGCGCGCCGTGGTTGTTGTTGACAGAGAACTCCCTGTCGCGTGTGGAAGTGAGAGCGAGCGTGCTTAGGCCCGAGTGCTACAAGCGATCGTCCTTGATCACGACCCCTACGTCACCACCCCGAAAGAATGGCCGCTGCAACCCAAACTGCGAGGACCTCCCCCCAAAACTCCAAGATGTCCTCTCCCAAGGATACCAAAAGTAGTCTTCCTGTCGTGACTAAGACCGAAGGTGCGTATCCTCCCCACCCCGTCGCCAATCATGCGCGTCATTGCTCTGTCGCGCCTGCCCATTGTCCATCACAACAACTGTCACTGCTCCTTCACGCGCATCACTGTCTCATTGCCGGCGTTGCACAAAGCAGCCATGACTAACCATGTCGTCAACAGAACCCTCAAAAGAAGAGACGTCAGCCCAAGAGAAGTGTATGTACTACGCTTCATGCGCCGGCTCCATCGCAGCACCATGTACTGACTGCCATCAGCTGCGACGACTGAAGCCGAAGCAAAGCCCGCGACCACCAATGCCCAACCGCTGGCACCTCCACCCAAGCCTGCGCCATCGACAACTGGCGACACACCGGACTACTTCAACACGGTACACAATCCCTTCTCGCTGGAGCCGAACGTCTTCGAGCAGTCCTTCACCGGCGGTAACGGAAACGCCAACCCCAACGGCACTGTAGAGACACCCGGCGGTCGCACTGTCCTACCGCCAGTCGCAAACCTCACCTCGCCATCACCGCTCCCTGGCCTCACTCCAGGGTGGCAGTCGTCGTTGCGCCAAGGTCCCTTGAGCCCTGCCATGCTGAACGGACCTACCGGATCGACCGACTACTTCAGCGAGTCGTTTAGAGGCTTCCCTACGCCCAACGAGTCCTCTTTAAGAACTGGACTTACGCCTGGCGGAGGCGGGTCTATGTTCCCTGCGCCCAGTCCTAACACACAAGCCATCTTCAACCTCCAAAGCGCCGGCGTCACCCCAGGCACAGGCGACTTCCAAGCCGCTGCGCTGCGTGCCGCTGCACAGGCTAACCACAACAAGAACAACACTTCGGGCGCACCTACCTCCCAACCCGAGGGAGCAACCGCTGGAATGGATCGCCAAAACAACTTCCAGCAGCCCCAGGCACCGCAACAACGTTCTCAGAACGACCCATACGCCAACCATGACGTCAGCAGCGCGGCCAATGATCTGTTGTCGTTCGCCAGCCAGAATGGAGGTGGACGCAACACCCAGCCACAGTTCTCTATGGCGCCTCAACAGCAATCGATGCACGCCGGCCACATGCCTGTCCAGCCCGTAGGACAGAACAACCATGTGCGCCGTGACACAAAAGGATCCATTAACAGCATGGCGTCTGCGGACACCGGTGACTTCTCAGAGAGTGGCCAGAGTGAGCAGGCCAAAACTGCCACGCGATCGCGCGCGAAGAAAGGAGCTAACGGCAAACAAGCTGCAGGCTCAAAGCGCAAAACCGACGACGCTCCCAAAGGCAGCCGCAAGAAGAGCAATGCCGCACCGTCCATGGATGATGACATGATGGATCAAGATTCCGATGATGACATGAACATCAAGGATGAAGATACTCATAAAGACGGCCGCAAGATGACCGACGAGGAGAAGCGTAAAAACTTCCTCGAGCGGAATAGGTATGTCACATCCAACTCCTATGTTAGTTGATTCTAACCTTTCGCAGGGTCGCTGCTCTCAAATGTCGTCAACGCAAGAAGCAATGGTTGGCCAATTTGCAAGCCAAGGTCGAGCTTTACAGTACTGAGAACGACGCCCTCTCTGCGACTGTCACTCAGCTCCGAGAGGAGATTGTCAACCTCAAGACACTGCTTCTGGCACACAAGGACTGCCCAGTGTCACAGGCTCAAGGTCTTCACGGTGCTGCCATGAATAACTTCCTTGGAAGCGACATGAACCACCAAAATCCTTACGGCATTGCGCAATTACAGCCCAACGGCGTCCACATGATGCCAATGCAGCCAGGCCAGATGATGAACCGGTTCGTATACCCACAACCCCCACGGCCCCAGAGTGCGGACGAACAAGAGAACGCACGCTACCCGCCGAAGTACTGAAGCCTTGCTCACTTGCTTCCAGGTAAGCACTCTGGGCGTGACTTGTCGTCTGCAAGCGCTACAGAGTGCTCACAGGCCTCTAACGCCATGGTCATGCATTAGGCCATGACGTACGGTCCACACCTCCACCGTCACATCCCTACTATCTTGTAATACACCGCTCCTTGATCCTTCCTCTCCTTCCTCGGATGCTTCTTCGTCACTCCATGCATGGTCTGGCGTCTTCGGGGCTTGGCGCACGTCATGCTGGCGTCGTCATCGTGACAGAGAGCAAGAACATGCTTCCCTGGTCGATCGAAAATACATATCCTGCTTACGCTATCGGGTGGAACGGCCAAGGCACGGAAAACAACGCGAACACGAACCTTTTGTCGGCTTGAGACCGGCTTATTTTCCTTCAGTAACCTGTTATCAACCTGCGTGTACATATTCGGCTCGGTACATTGACGGGTGTTGCGGCGCCTATACACCTGTCCTTCTTTTGCTAGCCAATGGGCTATTGGTTTCGGCGTTGCGGATTCTTTTTCACTTCCTTCATCTCGATGTTGGCTCTGGGCCATCCTTTCCTTTCGGAGGCGGCATGTATTCTGAAAGATTTCTTGGTGGCTAGGCCCTGCCCCTATGTTCCTTCGTCTAAAGTAACATTAGGGCGGCTGCATGATGGCGTAGACAGGGAATAGGATATGATACACCTTCACATATGGATTGGATCATGGACGTGGTGAAGCGCGGAAGTGATGCTGTTAGTAGATGAAGGGTACGACGCAAAATGTACACATAAGCAAGCAAATTGAATCAAAATCTGATTTCTAGATGATGTGCTGCTACTGCTTGTGTCATGACTTGTGCAAGCTGTTTCTGATCTTGACGAAGGCGGCGCGCCATCTCGAAGCTTTGTTTGGTTCGGGATGAACATGGCCTACTTTCTCCTCTACTGGGTTTTGCTCGACGACAGTGCTCTTCTTTTCCTGCTTCATAGCAGTCATCTGCATCTCATTTCCCTCCCCAACAGCACCAGCACCAACATCTACTCGATCACCACGTCCATTGCCGACCGTCTCAATCGTCTCCTTCTTCCCAACAACAACCCTCCAACCCTCCGCTCCCCCCTCAACAACAACCACCCCCGCGTCCCTCTTCCCATACCCCCTCTGATTCGCAAGCACCAACTTCCCCCTCCCCCCTCCCTCCTCATAAAACCGACAACTATAATGCGTATGTCCAAACGCCCACACCCTCACCTTCCGACTCCGCCAACACTCCTCACGACTCAAATCCGACCTAAACCCCTCATTCGCACTACTCCCCTTATGCCTCGTATGATTCGCGCGCCTATCAATCGTCGGCGAATGGTGCGTGAGCACAATCACATCACGCTCGGGGGAAATAGAGGCAATATTCTCATTCAACCACATAACATCTCGCGCATGGTCGAGATTATGCTGCTCGACGCTGCGTTCCCAGATGCCCTTGTCCTCGTCGAAATCCGAGAGCAGCGACGCGTCGCGGATGTGCGTCCACAGCGTGCACCCGAGAATGCTCACGGCGCCGATGTCGACGCGCCGCCGGTGCATGAATATGAAGCGGTGGGTGCCGTGGTGGGCTTCGAAGGCTGAGAGCGCGGCGATGCTGGTCTCGAGCGTCGTGTGGTAGGCTTCGTGGTTGCCGAGGATGTAGAAGATGCGTAGGGAGGGGTGCGTGTGCAGCAGGGTGGTGAGGAAGGTGAAGAGTTGCGGGTGCGTGGTTTGGCCGGTGTCGCCGAGGAGGAAGAGGTTGGGGGCGTGGATGGGGAGGGTGAAGGTGGGGTAGGAGGGCGATGGGAGGGGGGTTTCGAGGTGTAGGTCGGAGATTAGTTGGAAGCGGAATGGGGGGTGCATTTTGGGTGGGTTGGTGAATTGAGGTGTTTTGTGGGTTTGGAGGGGAGATGTTTTGAGGCAGTGTTGGGTGGGGAAATTGTGTTTTGGGTGATGAAGTGCGCTGGAGATGGTCGAACTTGAACAAGACTAAAAGAGTGTGATGCACGCTAGGCTTGTCTAATATACCGATAGCTTGCAAATAACTTGTGTTCTTTTCAGCAGAATTTGGGTCAAGAGATTTGATGCAAAGATTTCGCGAGGTCGGCACGTAGCAGCGTAGAGTTGGGTACGCTAGTGAAAGTGTTCCCTCGGAGAGCACTACGGGTGCACGGCTACTTCCCAACCTTGGGCAGTTCTACAGGTCGCCCACTGCGACAGAAAATGAACGAGGGCTTCCGATAGCCTGAATTCGTTCGAATTATCACTAGACGTCGGTTGTAACCGCAAGATCCCGTGTACAGCTCCTGGTTTATCTTTCGCTTTCCACCGTGGTCGGCAATGTGTGGTAGAAATAGGCATTTCGGACTGCTGAGCCGTGCAGAACCTTGGAACAACTGCTGTTAGTTCCTGGTAAAATTCAGTTACCCTTAGTGGAACGTTGAAGTCCACAATGGAACAAAATATTAGACTACTATACATCTTCAATACTGGCCTTATAAAAAGCCGGGAGAGAACTTTTCCAACCAAATTATTCTCCTGCTACAAACTTTCTTCAACACTATATTTTGAAGACAATTTACTCACCTTAACTGAAAATGTCGGCCCCCTCCTCCCGCGCTGCTCCAGAGACAATGTATGAGTTTCTAGATTCCGGCATGGAGGAAGTCAAACACCCCACAGAAAGCGGCTGCAGTATTTGTCTTAAAAAGTTTGCTATTAGCGACTATGCTGTACAGATCCACAGCATCAATAGCTGTAGGCACATCTTCGGCCGCAGATGCATCACAACTTGGCTCTTTATGCATAGCACCTGTCCGGTGTGCCGTGTCGAGCTTCACGGATCATACCGCCCACCCTTTGTGTCTTCGATCCCAGAGGAACCTCATCACGAAGAGTCGCACCAGTCCCTGTCCGGCTCAACCACTGTTTCTTGTTTGACTACTCTCAGCCAAGCTGATACCTCCTCCAGTGACGGATCCTCCTTCACCGGCACCACCTCCTACACCCAAGAGGCATCACCAAGACGCGAGCCTCAAACATTCATGCCTGACCTCAGGCAAGAGGCAGAGCCAGGAAGTCGATACCCGACATATGGGCGTGCAATCAGCCCACCACTCACCCCAGCTGCCCGACAGCAACGACGGCACCGCATCTTCGCGCAACTACGCGTGACTCGCGAAGCGCGAGAACATTATGAAGCCGAATTGCGAAATTCTGACGGAGATGAACCGGCTCTTTTGCAGCGGATGAGGGCGTTGCTAGCCACTGAGGCTAGATTGCTGGGCGCGCTGGTTGCAGTTCCAGGGGTACCGGCGGCTGAACCAGGTGCGCGAAGAATCGTGGCGCAGTTCTCGATGACAGATGCAAACGCGCAGGTAGAAGAGCTGCCTGAATCAACTTCATGGGTCCGGAGAATCTTTCGCAAGATAGGAGAGCGGTTTGGTTATTGATCCGAAACTATACGCTGTGTTGCTAGGATTCGGATACGACCGGGAAACACGATGAATAGCTTCAGGCTATTGGATCAGACTTTAGTATGAGCGTGTGATTCGAAAGTTAGATCCAGTATTTGCATTGATGAGTCTCTATGTCATGTCTATGTCTTTGTGGTGATGTAAAATTGCGATGATCCTTTCCTTCGAACGATGGTTGACAAACCACAGATCGATCACGAGACGGGAAACTTATACATGACCTGAAGTATGCCAGGGTAGCGCATCATCAACGTCTTGTGCGGTTACAGTAAGTGCTCTGTGCTGACAACCTTCTCGAAGGTCGACGCAGACTTCCGCGCTTACAGCGCTATTTCATGCGAACAGAACAATCTGAATACCCTTGCACGCCAGCTAACCCCAGAGTTCAATATCGATCCATCTGATTGGCATACAACTAGACTCGCGGGGGAATGCACGTCTGGACTCCGCAGACCGCTTACCGGGTTAAGGTCTGGGTCAGCGGCCGCAACTGTCAGCTTACATATTGACGAAGCACCTGCCAACCAGTCTTCCATATTCGGCTTTACTACACTGTTCTCGCCGACTGAGTCTGTGGCGCTCTAAGAAATGTCACGTTCACTGCCAAGAATGGAATTTTGCTCTTCGCGAGAAATTAGCGTTGGCATGACACGAGCATGCTGATGCTCATAAGATAAGTCACTAATGTCTTTCGTCCAAGATCGAAAAATTGTGATATCGCAGCCTGCGAATATGAGAAATCAGTACTTCGCGGATAGACGCGTGACAAGGGGCTAAAGAACGCATTCAAATGATAATTCCTAGCTCTGTGGAGTAGTGACTGAACATATAACCCAATTTTCATAAGCTATCGGGTACTGGTCAGAATGATTGATTGATTGCTCAGATGGAGATTGATCGAAGCGATCATCTTACGCGGCAAGGCTTGATGCGACTCTAATGGCGTTCGAGCTGCGTAAGTGTGTGCGTTTCTCCAACTCACATGATCAACCACTGCCACACGAGAGCTCACTACGAGGTATACAGACATCAGTTATACCCACCCAGCATAGCTAAGAAAGCTTCTCGTTGAACTATCACACCGCTTGCTAGCATTGCTCACCTCAGATTTCATCCAATAAAACATGTGGAGCGAGAAATCACTGCAATTTCAGGATGATCACGTAGAACCAAGACTCTGCTATCCCGCAAGGGTCCCTCTTTCACCGTCATACCGTAATTCCTGGTACGTAACTTCTTAGTGTTAATAGTAAGCTCAACCCGCGTCGCACACGTATAAAGGAGAGCAACGGTCGAAGCAGAAAAAAGAACAACAATAACTCCAGTTTCTACTTCACTTCCACAACTAAGTTACAATCTATCAAACATCAACATGCAGTTCACCACAATCACCGCTATCCTCGCTTCGGCCATCCTCGCTAGCGCTGGACCACTCGATGCTCGCCAGACGGCCACTCGTAGTGTCGTCGGTACCTTCTACACGAACGCTAATGGCTGCAACCCTCCCAGCACTGGTGTGAGCTTCACGTTCGTGCAAGGCGTACCCGGAGCCTGCCAGAACTTGGCTGTCCCCGTCAACGGTGCCATCACTGACACCAACTTCACCAACAACAACCTTACCCGCACCAGTAAGTCATGTCTGGACATACGCTAGATGATGTGTTGTTGATGCTTTGCAGTTCGCTTCTACAACAAGCCATGCAACCAGCTCGGCTCGGCCAACTTCTTCGACGTCACCCCGCTTAACGGCGCGCCTGAGCCTGTGCCTGACTGCAAGTCGCAGCTCGTTGTTTCTTACTCGACTATCTAAGCAACTCAAACATTCGGGGAGAATTGCGTAAGGTCACTTCTGAGATAGCTCAAGATCTTTGCTAGAACTGCCAAACCATCTAGTGACATGCATTGTGTCCAACACCGCGATGCATTCACCCGAAGAAGCTGTTTTGGTGAAGTCACTTGGCTTCTCTGCCACTCATTTACACCCATAGATTTATAAACATGTTCGGGAGCGCTCCCATGTATTGATTTGTTTTATGCTACTTGACTATCTTCTAACTACTCGTCACTCATCCCCTCCGTGCTCAATCTATACCGTCCCAGGCGTCCTTGGCCACTTTTCGCACTGCTTCGCCATTTATCTCGATAGCTTCGCAAAGAGCATGCAGCCTCTCTTTGAGATCAGCGCATTCCTTTACTAGCACTTCGCACTTCTTTGCGCATGTTCCATTCAGTGCCTCATCTCGTGCTTCCTCTGCTTTTCTGCGGTCAGCGATACACTGATATGCCCGTTCAACAGCATGTTTTCGCTTCGCTTCACACTGCTTCAACTGCTCATGTTTTTTATCGTACTTTTCCTGCATTTCTCGCAGGCGAGCACGCATGTCCTGCATCGATGCAGTCATGTCTCCGGCTGAAGGATGCCAGTGGTCCGTCACACTTACGCACACAGGCGTTGAAATCGCATCTCCATGGCTAGTTGTGTGTCTTCCGCAGCATTTGCAATGATAGTCCGGATCATTGTATGGGTGGTATTCCTTGCTCTTCTCCATCGCCCTGTCGTTCGCGTCTTTCAGAGAAGCTATTTGCGCGTCGCGCTCGTCGATCTCATAGCGTAAATCGTAATTCTCAGCAGAGAGACGCTGAAGCTCGACAACGTCGCCATCGCCGGACTCTGGTCTGTCGCCACGTTGAAGGAACAGATTGTCTCCTTCCAGTCCCGCAATCAATGCTTTGTCTCTTTGGACATTCTCTTCTGTCTTGGCTAATTTCTCGCGCAAAACTGTGAGTTCAGTCTGTAGACGAGTCTTTTCGGCAAAACATGCATCCTCTTGCTTCTGAAGCTTCTGCTCTAGTTCGGTGATGTCGTCCTGGAGCTTGGAGTCCCCCTCAGCGCAAGTCTCATTCTGTAAAAGAGGCTTCTCGGTATCGCAATCCTTAATCTGCTTT
>Ga0265780_10006742_pt1 | contig 14193 bp, 17 predicted proteins | sample P1T30metagenome_FD_192432 | JGI IMG/M metagenome (GOLD analysis project Ga0265780, IMG submission 192432) | Plant litter microbial communities from East Loma Ridge, Irvine, California - P1 T30 | ecosystem: Environmental > Terrestrial > Plant litter > Unclassified | place: USA: California... | reverse complement strand
GCGAGCACTTCTTCGACCCGCTCGGCCGCCCAAGCGGGTCGCGTTTCGCCCTGATGAACAAACTCGAGATCGCAATCCTCGAAAAACTCGGTGATGTATTTGCTCGATCGGTAGTGGAAATGCTCGGCATCGCCGACGATCATTCTGCCCAATTCACGCAGGTTGCGGGGTTTCCACGTCATCCTGCCGTCATAGCCCAGCGCTATCGCATCATGCACGCTTTCAGGAGTGTGCCACGTGGCACACCCCTGTGCCGGCCTTCAGCCAAGCCGGTCCAGCTCAGCGTGAGCCTGTGCAAGCGCGCTGGCTTTCTGCACCGTTGCAGCCGCGAGAAGTGCTGATGCCGCCAAGAGCGCGACCCCGATCAGAGTGGGAAAGAAGGCGTGGGATTCCTGCCTGAACCCCAGGACAGTGCCTACGCCGGCGATTAACAGGATGACCGCCCAGACAATATTGGCGGCAACGCCGGCGAGCGGCCGCGGGACGTTGCGGAAGCGGATGCTGCGGGTCCGATTATCCCAATCCTTCACTACCAGCGGGCCGTTGTGGGTGGGCTCGCAAAGCGCGCGCACAACATCGCCTTCGGCCGCGGCGATATAGTCGTCACTGACCAGCTTAAGGGTACGTCCCTTCACCTCGAGTAGCATCGCGAACTCGCGCGACGTGTTCACGAAGGTGTGTGTGTCGGTTTGGTGAGCGGCACCGGCAGTACCGGGCCGGCTGCTGGTGTGCTCGGTGATGCTCACGTCGGTCGTGCGATGCGATCCCAGAATGCGATCTATCGGCCCCTCGACTACTAAGAAACGTGACGGAGCGATCATATCCATTGCCCTCGAAGTGCGTCGTTGAACTCCACGGCCAGCACGATAGCGCCTGTCACGAGCGCGGCGAGGCCGAACAGCGCGAGGCGCGCGAGGGCGCCGAGTGACCCGCTACCGCGGGTGATGATGATCGCTGCGCCGATTGCCGAGGCGAGGATCAGCGCCGGCCCCAACTCGTAGAGTACGAGGCCGGGCAGCCTGTTCGGGAGCAGGTGCGGATACGCGCGAAGGAGGCGACCGGCCAGCACCGCCGCGATGACGAGCGATGATGCCGCTCCCCAGCGGCCGATCGCCACCACGCGCGGCGAGCCGCGCTCAAGCATCGGCTGCATGCAGCCGGCACACTGCGCCCGCCCACCCGGGCGGTCCGTTGCAGCCTAGTCGATCGTCACCCGCATGGGCGGAAACCCGCGTGCGAGGTTTCGCGGAGCGACGTGTCAGCGTCGCGGAGTAGGGCGCGGGCCGAAGGCAGGCCCCGGCTACTTCCTGATGGTCTCGACGGCGCATCCCTGCGGCACCTGCGCCCTGCGTATTGCGAGCTGCCGCATCCCTTCGTAGTCCACGCCCCATAGCCCCGCCCGCTGTGCTGCTGCCTTCTGCATCAGATCGACATATGCTCCGCCCGAGAACACCCGGTAATCCACCGCATAGCCCTGGGCGACCATCGTGGCCCCTACACTCGCTCTGTTCGCGGGAAAACGACACGCCAGGTTCAATCGGCCGTAGCTCTTGGGATCGGTCCGGCACTGGTTCTCACGCCGCAGCGCATAATCGAACATCGAGACTGAGCAGTCCAACCCGCCATCACGCGCCGACAACTGCCGCAGGGTATCGCTGGACAACGCCTTGAGCCTCGGCAGGTCGTCATCGGGCGCATCAATCCCGACGACCCGCACCCGTCCGTTGGAAAAATCGATTGTATCCCCGTCAATGATCCTCGGGGTTGGCGATGACAGCCGAGTTTTCGACACTTCGACGAGAGACTGCCGGTTTTGCGAAATGGCGTAGCTCGCGACGATCAGGAACGTCGCGCCCATCGTCCAGCGCTGGAACCGCGTGGCTCCCGGAAACAGCTTCATAGCGAACGGATCTCGCGCAGAAGGTCGTTCCAGTCGCCCGCATGGGGCGGAGGCTTGACGACGAGCTGGCGGCCGTTGGCTGTCAGGTGCGGGGTGGCCCGGTCGATCGCGCGCGCCGCCTCGGCGCCATGTTGGCTGTAGATGACGACGGTATGGATGCTCTCCGGGATGGCGACGGCTTGGTAGCGCTCGATTCCCAGCACGGGCCACACGGCCTGGCCGGCACCGAGCAGGTTCATCACGCTGGCGGCGTCCTCGACGCCTTCGGCAAGACGCAGGGTGCCGTCGAAGGGGGTGCCGCCCCAGCGGACCGCCCCGACGCCGGGATTGCCGAGCATCCGCTTGGGCTCGTCCATGTCGGCCTTCCAGCGGCCGTCGTGTGTCAGGAAGGTCCGGTGGATCGCGACGACGCCGGCGTCCTCTTCGATCGGCACGATCAACGCCGGCGCGAACGCCTTTGCGGCGCCGGCGCCGCACTGACAGCGCGGATCGAAACGCGCGTTGATGCCGTCAGGGATGATCGAACGCCCCTGCCGCAGGTATCGATCAGCGAGCGTGCCGGCGAAGGGCTCGGCATGGCGCCACACGGCAAGGGCGAGCCTGTTGAGGTCAGCCTTGCCATCCTGGCGCTGGCCCGGGTCGTGGTCAGCGGGCGCGAGGATCTTGCCCGAGCGGAGCGCCGACATGATCGCGTCGGTTGTGCAGCCGGCAAAGCAATGGAAGAGCACGGCGCGCTCGCCGATGCGGATCGATAGACTGGCCTTGCCATCGGCATGGGCCGGGCACCGACACATGGCAGACGCGCCATGCCATTTGCCCCCGAGCTGGCGGACGATGCGGTCGGCCTGTTCCTCGATCGTAGCGGTCTGACGTTGGGCCATCTAAGACACCCCCGGTGCAAGACATGCATATGCTACCGGGGGGCGAGCCAAAGCACCAGCGAAAACTGTATAAATCACTACAGGGGGAATTGGTGGATTTGGAGCTGCTGCTAGAACGTGAGCTGACGACGCTGCGGCCTCCGGGTGGCACGATAACGGACGTCCATGTCTGCCAGCGCGACTGCGGACGATGGTACATCAATGTCCGCGTGAGCTGGCGTGGCACCGCTCTGTTCCATGTCGGCCTTTACGACAAAAAGCGTATCCGCCTGTATAAAAAGGCGTCTTCGGCCATACGCCACGTCGTGCTCGGCTACGGCTACGAAGACGTGGTCCACGTACACCCCTTCACTGGGCTCCGTGACGAAAAGTCGTTCTGACGCGGCAAGCCGTCGCGCCCCTCTGAAACTTTTGTCGTTTTCGGGCTAGGCAATCGCATCATAGCGATTTAGCATGTTCTCACCTTAGGAGTGAAAACATGGCAAATCGCTTGTTTTCTTTAGTGCCCCTTGCTGGCCTCCTGACTGCCTCGATGGCGGCGGTTCCCGCTCGTGCAGCCGATTCTACCTGGGCTTGCGAAGTCCTGCTTTGCGCCAGCAACCCCGGCGGATGGATGCAGTTCGCCGAATGCGTCCCGCCGATCCGCAAGCTCATCACCCATCTCGGGTTGGGTGGAGGGTTCCCGACCTGCAGCGCAGGCGGGGTTCGTAAGGCGGACTATACCAAACCGAAGAGCGGACGCCCCGGCTACGTCGTGATGACGATGCAGGATGGCTCCCGCACCCGATACACGGTGCCGAGTAGCGCGCAGGTCGCCCAAGCGGAGGTGACGGCGCAGGCGGGGCTGATACCGGGCTCCGGGACACTGGAGCGGTAACGATGCTCCCGTCCGCGATCGTCCTGGGTTTGGCAGCGCAGTGTGCGCCAGGTGTCGCCCCGGAAACGATCGCGGCGATCGTGCAGACGGAAAGCCAGGGTTTCGAGCTGGCGATCAACGTCAACGGGCTGGGTCGGAAGGTCGCGCCCGCGACGGACGTGGCACAGGCGATCGCGATAGCCCGCTCTTATGTCAGCAAGGGCTATTCGGTCGATCTCGGTCTCGGGCAGATCAACTCCCGGAACATGAAGGCCCTCGGCCTGACCTGGGACAATGTGTTCGATCCCTGCACCAACATCGCCGCGGCAGGGGCGGTGCTGTCCGGCAATTACCACAGCGTGCGCGCGGGGCTGCACCCCCAGCGCGCGCTCCGCATCGCGCTGTCCATGTATAACACCGGGTCGCAGTCGCGTGGCTTCTCCAACGGCTATGTTGGCAAGGTTGTCGGCAATGCCGGCATCTCCGACGGCATCCGGCCCGTCGCGGTGCGCGTGAGCGCGTTCACCGACACAAGGAATACCGGCGAAGGGTCGAGCGCGGCTGCGCAGCTCGCCGCGCTGGTCGAGGAAAACACGTCCGCCGCGGGTCAGCCACAAGCTGCGCCTCCCCCACCGCCGCCATCGTGGGACGTGTTTGCGAGGGCGGAATATGAGCGAGCGCGTCTCGCCGGAGAAGGAGAAAACCGATGAACCTCGCATCTTTCGGTGGGCCGGCGCTCGCCCTCCGAAGCCGTGTCACCGCTCGCGTCGAGGCGATGACGCCGCGCCACCGCAAGGTCTCCCGTCTGCTGTCGATGTTCGGCCTGGTGGCGCTGACATCGCTGCTGTCGGCCGAGCCGGCGTTTGCGCAGACCAATCTGGAGAGCTTCGGCAACGCGGTCCTCGGACTGCTGAGCAACGGGCTCCTGCGCATCGTTGCGATCCTCGCGCTGATCGCGGCCGGGTTCGGATGGCTCACGGGTCGGGTCAACACCGGAGCGCTCGTCACCGTCATCATCGGCATCGCGATCATCTTCTCGGCGCCGTGGATCGTCGATCAGCTTCAGGGCTGATGTTCATGGAAGCGGGGTCCCCCACACCCCGCTTCCGCCTGTATTTTCGTGAAGGGGCGTAGCGTGGACGAAGAACGGGAAGTGATGGCGCGCAACACGCTGTTCCTGGCGGTGACGCGGCCTGCGCTGTTCGCCGGCATTCCGATCGAGGCGGCCGTGGTGATCCTGCTGGCCTCCGTCATCACCCTGATCGGCACGACCAACCCCATCTACGGCCTGGTCGTCGCCGCGGTGATGTTCGGCATCTCCCGCCTCGTGGTGCGCCACGACGTCAACGCCTTTCGGCTGATCTTCCTTTGGGGCCGCACAAAGGCAGCCAACCGCAACCGCGTCTTCTGGGGCGGGTCGAGCTACACGCCGCTTCCCCTGAAGGGCATCAAGCGGAAGGGGTTCGGCCGCAATGGCTAGGGCCAATCGCCTCTCGGAACAGGTGCCGATGAAGGTCGCGCTCAAGGAAGTGATGCCGACCAAGTTCCTGCCGTATGCCCGGCACGTCACTGACGAAGTCGTGATGCTCGATTCCGGCGCGATCATGCTGACGTTCGAGCTGCAGGGGAGGGCCTTCGAGACGGCCGACGTGCGCGATCTGAACGACTGGCACGCGAAGCTCAACGGGATGCTGCGCAACCTGCACGACGATCGCCTGTCGATCTGGACGCACCTCGTCCGCGCGCGCGTCGAGCAATATCCGGGCGGCAACTTCCGGTCCCGGTTCGCGCGGGATCTCGACGCCGCCTACTTCGCGCGGATGAACAGGGAGCGGTTGTTCATCAACCGGTTCTTCGTGACCCTGGTGCTCCGTCCCTCGGTCCATGGCGCCGACAAGCTCGTCCAGCTCTTCAAGAACAAGGCCCGGTCGGAGGCGGAGGCCGATACGGTCGACGCCGATCTGCTGGAGGCGCTGGAGGACAAGGCCCGCGATTTCGAGAAGCTGATGGACCGCTGCTCCCCGCGCCGGCTGTCGATCTACGGGCACAACGGGCTCAAATTCTCCGAGACGATGGAGGTCGCGGAAATGGTGATGACGGGCCGGCATCGCCGCGTCCCAATCATCCGGGGACATCTCGGCAGCGCCCTCTATCGCCAGCGCGTCGTCTTCGGCGGCGAAACGGTGGAGGTCCGTGATGCCGATCGCAGCGCCTTCGGAGGCATTTTTGGCATTCGGGAATATCCGGCGACCACGACGCCGACGCAGTTCCAATCACTGCTCGCTGTCGATTTCGCGTTCGTGCTGACGCAGTCTTTCACCTTCCTCGGCCGCGCTGCGGCCTCGGAGCGGTTCCGGCTGCGGCAGAAGCAGATGGAAAACGCCGACGATCGGGCGGTCAGCCAGATGCTCGATCTCGTCGACGCGGCGGACGATCTCATGTCCAACCGCTTCGTCTTGGGCGATCATCACTTCACGCTCGCGGTGTATTCGGACAGCCTTAAGGGCCTGCGCGACAACATGTCGATCGCGCGCGCGGCGCTTGCCGATACCGGCATGGTCGCGGCGCGCGAGGGGGCGGCTCTTGAAGCTGCCTATTGGAGCCAGCTCGTCGGCAATTTCGCGTGGCGCGCGAGGCCGGCGCCGATCACGTCGCTCAACTTCGCGGCCTTCTCACCCTTCCACACCTATCCCGCCGGCCTCGCGACCGGAAACCATTGGGGTGACGCGGTCGCGCTGATGAAGACCAGCGCGCGCAGCCCCTATTTCTTCAGCTTCCACAAGCGCGATATCGGTCACACGCTGATCGTCGGCCCCACCGGGGGCGGCAAGACGGTCATCGTCAATTTCCTGATGGCGCAGGCCGAGAAGACGGGCGCCCGCCAAATTTTCATCGACAAGGATCGTGGCGCGCAGATCTTCGTGTTGGCCTCCGGCGGCACCTATCTGACGCTCGAGAACGGCAAGCCGACCGGCTTCGCGCCCCTGAAGGCGCTGGAGAACAAGCCGGAGGACCGAGCCTGGCTGTCGCTGTGGGTGCGTCAGCTCGTCCGCGCGGAAAGCCGCCCGATCACGGTCCAGGAAGAGCGCCTGATCGATGAAGGGGTCGCCGCGGTGATGCGGCTCCCGCGTGAGGATCGCTCGCTTGATGCGCTTCGTACGATGCTCGGCATGTCCGACGCGGGCGGCATCGGCGCCCGCCTCGAAAAGTGGACCTCACGTGGGTCGATGGGGTGGGTGTTCGACAACGCGAGCGACGAAATGACGCTCGATGCCCGGTTCATCGGCTTCGACATGACGGACTTCCTCGACAACGTCGACGTCCGCACACCGTTGATGCTCTACCTGTTTCACCGGATCGACAAGCTGTTGACCGGCGAGCGCACGATCATCGCTGTCGACGAGTTCTGGAAGGCGCTCGGCGACGACGCGTTCCGGAGCTTCGCGCAGGACGGCTTGAAGACATACCGGAAGCGCAACGCGATGATGGTGTTCGCTACGCAGTCGCCCGCGGACGCGCTCAAGAGCGACATAGCGCACTCGATCCTTGAGCAGGTCGCGACCCAGGTGATGCTTCCCAACCCCAAGGGAGCGCGCCGCGACTATGTGGAAGGCTTCTCCCTCACCGATGCGGAATACCAGCTCATTCGCGAGGAACTGTCGCCGGAGTCGCGCAAATTCCTCGTGAAGCAGGGTCATGACAGCGTGGTGGTCGAGCTGGATCTGACCGGCCTCGATAACGAGCTGGCCGTGCTGTCGGGCCGTGCCGAGACGACGCCGGTCGCCGTCCAAGCCGCGGCCGAGTTTGGCCCTGACCCGGCCAACTGGCTCCCCGTGTTCCACCAACGTCGTCGTGCAAGCTGAAGGAGAAGGGACATGCGTAGACTGAAGGCAATCGCACTCACGCTGTCAGGATCGGCGCTCATGCTGGCAAGCGCGGCGCATGCGCAGGGCATCCCGGTCCACGATGTCGGCTCGATCCTCCAGCAGATCGAGCAGGTGAAGCAGGGTGTCCAAGTGATCCAGCAGGGAGCCGACCAGATCCGCGAGGCGCAGAAGCTCTATCAAGACCTCAACAAGATGACGGACATCGGCAACGTCGCCCAACAGCTCAAGAACGACGTCCTGCGCACCAGCAACGTGTCGTCCAGCTCCCTCGACGGATACACGAACGGCGATCTCAACGTCGTTGGCGGCCTGCGGGGCAAGGCGAACGACGTCTATCAGGATCTCATCGGGCGCGGCTCGCCAACGCTGACGGCCGAGCAGCGTGCCGCCTACGAGCAAGGCTCGCGCGAGGCGGCCGTGACGACGGGCCTGGCCGGCAATGTCGGTGATGCGGTGACGAGCCGGCGCCAGGGCCTCGAAGTGCTGCGCAGCCGCCTCAACAGCGCCAACTCGGCTGCGGAACGTGCCGACATGTCGGCGCGGCTCCAGCTCGAACAAGCCCAGATGATGAACGATCAGATGGCGCTGCAAGCGATCGAGCTTCAGCGCAGGGCAAAGGCCGAAGCTGATTACCAGCGATATGTCGCCATGCAGCAGGCGGACCGTGCCAGCTTCAAGGCTGGAATGGGAATCGACTGATGTTGCTCACCGCGCGAACTACTACCGTCATCTTCGCCATCGTCGCGCTTGCCGCCTGCTCACCATCGGAGCGGCAGCAGACCGGGGACGATCTCCGGTCTGATATGCCGCTACGCGATGCCAACTACTATACGCAGCACGAACAAGAGCGCGTGGAAATGGCTAGTATCTGCGAGACGTGGAAAGCGTCTCAGCGGCCTCCGGCAAGCTGGCCCGCAGTTGTCATAAACAACTGCAACAACGTGGATACAGCCCGCCAGCTCATGCAGTCAAAGAAAGATCGAGACGAGTTCAAGAAGGGCATGGGGATTTAACTTGTCGGGCCTCGCGACCGCGTAGGAGTGAAAGGTTGGTGAATGGGTAATCTATTCCAGTCGATGTTCACCTACCTCAACGACGCTCTGGCGGCGATCATCGGGGTTTATGCGGGGGTGGTTGGCTGGATTTCCGGACCACTACGCGTCGGTGTGACGATTTACATCATCCTTCTCGGCATCGCGATCCTGCGAGGTGCCGTAGAGTATCCGTTTCGCGAGTTCGTCTATCGCGGGATGAAGCTCGCGGCGCTCGTCTTTGCTGTCACGACGCTCTACGGGGCGTCGGTCAGCTTGTTCGCAATGAATGGCCTCCCGCGCGATGTCGCACAGGCCGTTGGTGGGTCTGACGTCAATGGGCTCGGTGACTTCTTCGATCAGATTGTGCGGGGCGCGTCCACCACCGTCGCTAAGATCACCGAAATTCAGGATGCCAGGACGGCCGCCGCTGGCAAGAACCTTGTTGGCCTTCCGAACAACATCGTCGAAATATTCTTCACGGGGATTTACTGCCTCGTGTTGATGGTGATGGCTATCCTGTCGGCGGCCCTCGGCTTCACCATCTGCGCCTTCGCACTGTTCGCCCTTGCTCTGCTTGCAGCCGTGGGTCCGATCTTTGTTGCGGCTTTGCTGTTCGATTCGACACGAGCCTTCTTCTTCGCCTGGCTTGGCTCCGCGATCAGCTACGTCATGCTCGTCGCGTTTGCGCTGCTGCTGACAATCTTCATTCGAAACACAGGCGAAGATTTCATGAGCCAAGCCTTCGCGGGAGACACGAACATCGCCGTGATCGCGATCCGTGCCATAGCGTTCTATGTCTTAGGTTTTTTCTTCTTCCTCCAAATACCGGGCCTTGCTGCTGGGCTTGGTGGCGGTGGTGCGTCACTCGCTACGCAGTTCGCGAACGCTTCGACCGGCAACGTCGTCCCGTCTGCGGGCCGCGCCTTGTCCTCGGCTCCAGCAAGTATCGCCAGCCTGCCGGGAAGGCTTGGCCGGTTCTCGCGCTCAGCGCGTGCCGGCGGAGGCACCCTCTACAACAACAGCTAATCGGAGACCCGGCATGAAGCTCGGTTCGGCCTTGGCCTTTCTCGCTCTAGCGGCTCTTACGCCACCGGTTCCGGCGGTAGCCGCCAAGGACGACAAACTGCCCCGCTGCAATGGACGGCAGAAGCGACCCGCGAACCTCTATGGGACGGTTCTCCCATCGATCCCGTCGCGCAATGCCACGTCGGCCGCGGCAGCGCCGGCTGCCAGGGGTGTGCCACGTGGCACACCTCAATCAGCCCCAATGCCGACAACGAACCTGTTCCCGCCCGAGGAAGCGACACCAGCTTCCAACGGGTCGGACACGTCGCGGGCCGGTAAGGTGCCGGCGATCGGCGCGCTCACCCCAAGCGTCGGCCCGACTGCCGCGCTCTCAACCTCATATGCGAGCTGCTGAGATGGCGATCGGCGTGAAGGACAAAGACGAGGATCTAAAGGCCTATTTCGCGGAAGCGGAGAGCTGGGACCGCGATCGGTTCGTGGCCGCGGTCCGCTCGCGCCGCATTGCATGGATAGTCGCCATCGTCGCGATCGTGTTTGCCGCGATCTGCGCGGCTGCGGTGCTGGCGCTGTCGCCGCTCAAGACGGTCGTGCCCTACGTCGTCACCGTCGATCGCTCGACGGGCGCAACGGAAGTCACCCAGGAGCTGCGCGGCGATAAGACGATCACCTATGACGAGGCGATCCGTAAGTACTTCCTCGCCGACTATGTGCGCGCTCGCGAAGGGTGGATTCCTCAGGCGCGCGAAGAGTTCTTCCGCAAGGTGCTCTCGCTCTCGGCGCGGGAGGAACAGACCCGTTGGACGGCCTTCTACAAGAAGGACAATCCGGACTCGCCCCAAAACCAGTTCACCGCCAACGATGCCGTGTTCGTCGCGATCCGTTCGGTTGCTTTCATTTCGCCCAACGTCGCGCAGGTCCGCTTCATCAAGCGGCTCCAGCGCGATCAACAGGTGATCGAGACGCCCGCTATCGCGACCATCACATTTGATGTGTTGTCGAAGCCGGAAACGGAAGCTGGTCGATACGCCAATCCCCTCGGGTTTCAGGTGAAGACATACCGGGCCGACGTGGAGGTTCCGACACGATGAAGACGATCCTGCTTCTGGCCGCGGCAATCGGCGCCGTGACCGCTGCGCCGGCGCTGGCGCAGACCCCCACGCAAAGCGGTCCCGATGCTCGTATCCGCGAGGTCATCTATACCGACGGGAACGTGATCCGCGTTCGCAGCGCGTTCCGCACCGCGACGCAAATTGAGTTCGCGCCCGGCGAGGTAATCAAGTTCGTCGCAATGGGCGACACGGTGTCCTGGGAGGTCGCCCCGGCTGACAATTCGCTCTTCGTGAAGCCGCGCGAACGCGCCGGCGCTACCAACCTGATAGTGGTGACAGATTTCCAAGGCACCAAGCGCAACTACACGTTCGAGCTGTCGGCTGTCGCGACGGCGCGCTCGCCGGGCACCTTTTTCAAAGTCCGGCTCCGCTATCCGGAATATGAGGCGGCGCAGGCTCGCCTGGCGCAACAGCGTGCGCAACTTGCTGCAGCGCTTGCGGCGCAGAACGGCGCGATCAAGGCCGCGCTAGACATTGGTGTTCTCGAAGGGACGCGGAACCTTAGCTACAAGGTCCAGGGCTCGTCCGAGCTGCAACCGTCCGAAGTCAGCGACAACGGGCAGTTCACCGTGATGCGCTTCCCGAACCAGCGCGAGATACCCGCGATCTTCACCGTCAATCCCGATGGTAGCGAGGCAACCGCTTCGTTCGACGTCCGCGACGAGTTCGTCGTGGTCCATGGCGTTTACAAGGAAATGCGCCTGCGCCGGGGGAAGGTGGTGCTGTGCATCTACAACGAAAGCCCGAGCTTCTACGGCCGCGATCCCAAGACGGACACGGCGTCGGAAGCGGTCGAGCGCACGACGGAGAACTGACGTGTCCGATAAGCGATTCGACGTCGACGCGACGCCCGACGTGAACGAGATCAATCGCGCGCCCCCGGCGGCCGATCGCCCGAACCGCATTCCCTCGCTCAACACCGTCCAGTGGGACAACAAGAAGATGGTCGTGGGCGCGGCGTTGGCCGGAGCGGTCGTATTCGGCGTGCTGTCGCTCGTGTCCGGATCGGGTGGCGACAGCAAGGCGCTGGAAGCCAGGAAGGCCCCGCCCCCGGCAGCGGAGGCGCCTTACGATCCCAATTCTGTCATCGCGCCCACACTAGCGACCGCTCCCCGCGACCCGAACGCGCCGGTTCAGCTCACCGGCGAGCAAGTGCCGGCGATCGGTCCCGATGGTCAACCGATCACGCCCTATGGGACGGCGGGAGGGCAGCAACAAAGCCGCGGCGTCAGCGAGGCGGAGCGGCGTGCCAACGAGGCCCGGGAGCTGCGCGACAATGCGCGGCGATCGACGCTGATCGCGTACAATGGCGACCAGGGCGTCAGGCGCGCGCTCGGCGATGTTGCCAGCGCCGGCAACGCTCAAGACGACGGTGAGAGCGCCCCGTCGCGGACCAACCTCGACAACCTCAAGCAAACCTCGGCGATCGGCACCGCCACGGCGCGCATGATCGGCGACCGCAACTACCTCGTCACCGCTGGCGCGATCATCCCTTGCACGCTTCAGACCGCGATGGACAGCACCGTGCCGGGCTATGCGACCTGCATCATCCCTCGGGATGTGTATTCGGATAACGGTCGCGTCGTGCTGCTCGAGAAAGGCACGCGCGTCTTCGGCGAATATCAGGGCGGATTGCAACGCGGGCAAAATCGCCTGTTCGCGATGTGGACGCGGGCCGTCACGCCCCGCGGGGTCGCGATTGACATTGGCTCGCCGGCCTCGGACCCGCTCGGCCGTGCCGGCGTCACGGGCAAGATCGATCGGTTCTTCTGGCAGCGGTTCGGTGCCGCGATGCTATTCAGCGTCCTCGATGCGGGCGGTCAGATCGCGGGCCAGGCCGTCAGCCCGGAAGGCTCGACGGTGTTCCGCACCCCCGGCGACACGACGTCGCAAATCCTGCAAGACACGCAGAACATTCGCCCCATCGTACGCGTGAATCAGGGGACCCAGCTGGCGATCACCGTCGCCAAGGATTTCGACTTCTCGCAAGTCTATGGCCTAGGGCTGAAATGAACGCCCCCTTTCGTAACACGGCGATCCTCGATCATGCTGTTCGGCCGCTTCGCCAATATCTCGATGATGATGGCGTAACCGAAGTCGTCATCAACGAGCCAGCGATCGTCGGCGTCGAGCGACATGGTGGTTGGACCTGGGAGCGCGAGGACGATCTGACGCTCGACGCGCTCAACCAACTGGCCCGCGCTGCGGCCGCGTTCACCTCGCAGGATGTGACGCGCGAGAACCCGATCTGCTCGACGATCTTCCCGACGGGCGAGCGCGTCCAACTCGTCCTTCCGCCTGTCGTGCCCGATGGCACCGTGTCGATCACGGTTCGCAAGCCGTCGACGAAGACGATGACAATGGCGGACTTCGAGGCGAGCGGGCTCTTCGCGGAAACGAAGGTTGCCACCAAGCGGGTCAGCTCGATTGAGGAACGACTGCTCGGCCTGCTTCACGCGGGTCGGCACGTCGAGTTTTTCGAACTCGCGGTGCGCAGCCGGCTCAACATCCTGATTTCCGGCGCTACGGGCTCGGGGAAGACGACGTTCTCCAAGGGGCTTATCCAGCTGATCCCGGAAAACGAGCGACTGCTGACGATCGAGGACACGCGCGAGCTGGTGGTGCCTCACAAGAACGTCGTCCACATGATCTACAGCAAGGATGGTACCGGCACCGCCAAGGTGACAGCCAAGGAGCTGCTGGAAAGCGCCTTGCGCATGAGGCCCGATCGCATCCTGCTCCAAGAACTGCGCGACGGGACGGCGTTCTTCTACCTGCGCAACGTTAACAGCGGTCATCCCGGCTCGATTACGACGATACATGCGGACTCGGCCGAGCTGGCGTTCGAGCAACTGACGCTGCTGGTGAAGGAAAGCGAGGGCGGCGCGGACCTGGCGCGCGATGACATACGCTCGCTGCTCAAGATTCTCGTCGACGTCGTTGTCCAGATGAAGAAGGTCGACGGCAAGTTCCGGATGACCGAGATCTACTATGACCCGGCAGGGCGTCATGCCGCCTAAACGGGGCACGATCCTCGCGCTCGGCATCCCGGTCGGGATCGTCGTCGCGTTCCTCATCACGTCGGTCGTTGCGTGGATATACCTGGGCCTCCCCAGCGCGAAGTTCGACATTTTCAAGATGCCGGCATTCTTCTGGTATTATCGGCATGATCCGGTGGTGCTGAAGGCTCTTGCTGGGGGCGCATTGGTCGGCACCATCATCGCCGGCCTCATGCTGTGGTGGGTCGCCAAGCAAAAGCCGCCCCTGCACGGCGCCGCTCGCTTCGCGAAGGAAGGCGAAATCCGCCGTGCGGGTTTCCGCGCCAATGATGGCATTGTCCTCGGAAAGAAGGGCGGCAAGTTCCTGACCTTCGGCGGGAGCGAACATTGCATCGTCGAGGCCCCTACCCGCTCGGGCAAGGGCGTCGGCATCGTCATCCCGAATCTCCTGTCGTGGCAAGAGTCGGTTGTCGTCCTCGATGTGAAGCGCGAGAATTGGGG
>Ga0265780_10006741_pt1 | contig 14193 bp, 12 predicted proteins | sample P1T30metagenome_FD_192432 | JGI IMG/M metagenome (GOLD analysis project Ga0265780, IMG submission 192432) | Plant litter microbial communities from East Loma Ridge, Irvine, California - P1 T30 | ecosystem: Environmental > Terrestrial > Plant litter > Unclassified | place: USA: California... | reverse complement strand
GCCTTTCTACAGCCATAAGCGACGGAGACGCGATTCGCGGCCTCGTGCGTGAGACTGCTGTCAACCAGGATGGCTACACGCCCACTCTCACTGCCCCAAGTTCCAAAGCGCAGCCCTGCATCGCCTTGGATTAGTTGGCATGTGCGGCTTCTTCTTCCTTCAAACTACAATGTTTACAAAGCCTCAGATACCTACACATCTGAAGCCTCGGGTATCAAAAGGGCCACGAGGCGTATCCATCAACAACTTTGGCTACGGTGGTACGATCACACACGTCATCATGGAAGAAGCACCAGCGCAATCAGTCACTAAGTGTGGCCAACTCCCGTCACATCAGCTCTTCTTGCTGAGCGCACGCCAGAAGCATAGTGCCGAGCAAATGGCCGCCAATCTCAAGACATACATCGAGGCGTCTAAACAGAACTTCACTGACGTATCTCTCTTTGCGAACCTTGCTTACACCCTGGCGGAAAGAAGGACGAGATTTGCATGGACTGTCGCAGTATCGGCCTCCGGACCGGGCGAACTTGTTCCAGCGCTGGAATCAAGCACAGTGCATAATTCACAGAGCTCCGATAAGTCGCTCCTGTTGGGTTTTGTGTTCAACGGTCAGGGGGCGCAGTGGTACGCTATGGGGCGCGAGCTTTCGACTTCGTATTCGGCGTACAAAGAGAAGCCAGAAGAGTGCGATGAGATCATCCGATCTTTTGGTGCCGAGTGGTCCATTGTATTGGAACTGGAGCGCAGCAAAGAGGACTCGCGAGTGAACAAGGACATGTTCAGTATGCCTCTCACGTGCGCGGTTCAAGTCGCCTTAGTATGCCTACTACGCAAGTTCGGTATCGAAGCAACGGCCGTGACGGGACACTCATCGGGCGAGATGGCGGCTGCCTTTGCGACTGGGGCACTCGGTCTACACGATGCCATGGCCGTAACGTACTTCCGGGGCCTTCTTACGGCGCAGCACCTTTATTCTGGTATTCAGCTTACCCCGGGTGGCATGTTGGCAGTTGGTTTGGGCAAATGGCATGTGCAGCCATATGTCGATGCTGTAAAGAACGGAAGAGTAGTGGTCGCATGCGAGAATAGCCCATCTAGCGTTACGCTGTCTGGAGACATGGCAGGCATTGACGAACTTGCAGCTACTTTCACCGCTCAAAGCATCTTTGCGTGGAAGCTGGTCGTCCAAACAGCGTTTCACTCGCATCACATGCTGCCGCTTCAAGAGAAGTATCTCGCGGCGCTTGAGCAACACATGGCTAAAGACAAGGGCAACGTGCTCTTTACGTCTCCGGTCACGGGCACTAAAATCCAGAAAAGTTTGTCGCTTGGGCCGGAGCATTGGGTGCAGAATATGACGCATCCGGTGCTCTTTCACGATTCGTTCCGCAACATGGTCGCCACTGAGCACGCAGGCGGCACAACGACACAGAACGTTGACGTCGTCGTCGAAGTCGGCCCGCACAGCGCCTTGTCTGGTCTCATACGTCAATGTCTCCAAGCGCTGTCAACCGACTTTTCGGTCGGATACGCAGCTTGCCTGGAGCGCGGCAAGGACGCAGTCCTCACGATGCAAAATCTCGCTGGCTTCCTCTTTTGTCATGGACATCTCGTCAACACATCTTATGTTAACTCGCCCGAAGCGCAGAAGGGGCTTCAGGTGATTCATGGGCTGCCGTCATATGCATGGAATCACACACAGCGCTTCTGGCAGGAGTCGCGCATCAGCGAGGAGCATCGGTTCCACGAACATCCACAGCACGATCTTCTCGGCGTACGTGTGACGGGGACGAGCGATCAGTCGCCGATTTGGCGACAGGTTGTGCGGCCAAGAGAGGTAAGATACGTGCATCTTCTTTGACGCCTGTAAAGTATCACTGATCATCTCAGCTCCCTTGGATTCGCGATCACGTTGTGCAAGGTGATATGGTGTACCCCGGCGCTGGATATATTACCATGGCGATTGAGGCTATGCGGCAGCTACATGCTTCCGGCGCCGTCGTGCTTGGGTACCTTGTCGAGGAAGTTGAGATTCTACCGTATCTTCCGGATCCATGCGCTTACGAAGGATGGCGCATGGTCTGAGGCTGCGCGTGGCTATATTACCGCTGACCTGAGTGCGACGCTTTCAATCCACGGTTTATGATCGACCCGTGAATTTAGAAGCGCGTCAAGTTGCGGTGTAAGCATGGCTCCCAAGGGCTTTTACGAGTCACTCATGGCAGCAGCCACATGTGATTCACCCCATCACTCTCGACGCTATCTTCCAGACCGCATATACAGCTCTTTCGACTGAAGCACAGGCCACGATTGGCACAGCAGTCCCGAAATCCGTCAGGTCGCTGTTTGTTTCAGCCGATATCGACACATCGCCAGGCGCCGAGCTCGTAGCCTCGACATGCCTGCTTCATTACCACCGACAAGGCTTTGACGTATCTCTCGCCGCACAGCCCTGACTACTGAGTTTCTTCCCTTAGAATTCATCTTCGCACCTTCTCAACCGTTAATGTCCTCTGAAAGCTCCCTCTTGCCCTTTTAAGCCGCCACATGCGTCAGGCGCGTCAGCCCAGTGCACGTGTGCAGACACGACCACCGCGCCGAACACGGGTTATTTTTGGAACGCTTGTAGTTTGCGCCGTACGTACGGGCTGCTCGATTGAATGTCGAAGACGTACACAGCTCTCTATACGCCAAGGCTCGCAATCATGCCGCATTGCTCGCGTATTTCTACCAACGATAAGTTAAGATTAACAACAAGGGAATCTGACATGCAACGCGACACGCTGCTGGTTGTGAGCATCTTGTTCAGTAACATGCCTCTCGGGCAGATTTTCCGATACAGATGCCAACACACGGTCTCTCTCTACCTCATTTTCATTCTTCTTCTTGTTTCTTACCAAGTCCGCTACCAAGAAATGATGCTCATCTTGGTATCAGCCACTTGCTCTAGTTATATGGGCCTGCCTTTTTCTCATCGCATTTCACAACTACATTGTTCCGCGGCCAGTCTTAGAATCCTGATACAGTAACGGTCCTGTAGCTACGGCAATACTACTATGCTCAAAAAGTGCGCACCATGGTGGTCGACCAATCGAATGCACCGTGTTGGCGGTGACGCGAGGTAGCCAGCCATTGAGGTACTCAGCATTTTTGATGACACCCGCCAGCCCTGAGTCGACAGACGGTCAATCAATTATACTCCCAGGAATTGTGACTGATTGAGATGGCACGAACCAAGCAGAAGAAAGCTCGTGGTGGAAGGGGTGGCGGAAAACCTGACGATAATGCTAGAAAGCCACTTCCCGTCACCATCCTCTCAGGCTTTCTGGTAAGTCTCGAACGAGTAAGACTCATAGCAATGGAGTAACAAAAGACAGGGAAGCGGTAAGACTACTCTGCTTCGACACATCCTGCAGTCGCCAGACCATGGACTCAAAATCGCGGTCATCGTCAACGACATGGCCGCCGTCAACGTGGACGCGAACCTCATCAGCCGCTCGTCAGACATAAGAAACAAGGCCGGAGGAACTGGCGAAATACGCGTGCAGGAAAAAGTGGTGCAGATGCAGAACGGATGCATTTGCTGCACACTGCGAAGCGACCTCCTTACCGAGCTTGCGCGCCTCGCGTGGAGCGAAGACGCTTTCGACCACGTCTTGGTCGAGAGCTCGGGAATTAGCGAGCCGCAACAAGTTGCTGAGACGTTCACAACCGAGCTGACTGAGGCGATGATTGACGCTGAAGGTATGGAGACGGAAGAAAAGGAGACATTCTCAAAAGTGTGAGTACAAGAATCGCTTTAGTCCAACACACCGTTGATGCCAGTCCAGCGCCGCGCTTGGTGGTCTCAAGACCTTGGCCACTGTCGACACCATGGGTAAGAAAGTTCCATGTACGAACTGCACGTGAGATATACACTGACTTCGTACATCTACCTCTAGTGACGGTGGTTGACGCGTTCCGTTTCTTCTCTGAATTCGACACCGCTGAGTTTCTCCAAGATCGCTTCGGCAAGGAAGAAGTCCCAGAGGAAGATCAACGGACCATCTCCGATCTCTTTGCGGATCAGATTGAGTTCGCAAACGTGATCCTGGTCAACAAGGTTGATCGAGTGGATGCAAACACGCTGGGGCGCGTGAAGGCCTACGTAAAGACCCTCAATCCAACGGCCAAGATCATCGAGACGAGGTACTCAAAAGTCGACGTTCGTGAAATGCTGAACACAAGCATCTTTAACTTCAGCGACGCGGTTGCTAGTCCTGGGTGGTTAAAGAGCCTGCACGAGATGACCGTGATGGATGTTGATGGCAGAAAGCGCGTTGCGCCAAAGCCAGAGACTCTTGAGTAAGCTATCTTGACTTCGCTGTTCGACTCAGCTGATGTGTTGCGCCAGATACGGCATTGGGAGCTTCGTCTACCGTTCTCGTCGCCCCTTCGATCCGCTCAAACTTTATCGCCTAATCGAGGGCAAGTTCATCCTACTCCAAGACGAGATGGAAGAAGAAGAAGATGAAGAAGAAGATGAAAAGTGGGACAAAGATGATGACGTCATGTCGGACTCCGATACGTCTCGCCAATCCGGCCAACGCAGCGACGAGACGAGTGAAGACAGCGAAACTTCTCCTCCGTTAGACGACGCCACCATTCTTGCGAACAAGAAAGCTAGTCCATACTTCAAAGGGCTTCACAGAAGTAAAGGTCTGTTCTGGCTCGCCACTCGTCCCAACCAGATGGGCAGTTGGAGCACTGCCGGTGCCATGCTCACGCTTGGCTCCGAGATGCCCTGGTTCTGCTGCGTGGACGAATACGAGTGGAACGCAGACGAGCTTACCAAAAAAGCTATCAAAGCAGACTTTGAAGGAGAGTGGGGTGATCGCCGCCAGGAGCTCGTCTTGATTGGCGAAAAGTTAGATGTCGAAGGTCTGACCAAGCTGCTCGACTCTTGCACCTTGAATCGCGCTGAAATGCGAAAATGGGAAAGAATCATGCATGACAGTAGTCTGGACGAGGAGGCGAAGGACGAGAAGCTGAATGAGATGTGGGACGACGGGTACTGGGCTGAGTGGCCCCACCCAGAGGACATCGACCATACTGGACACGATCACGCCGGGCACGCAAACTCGCACTAAGAGGTGGTGAAGTTCAGGTCCTTTTATAACAACGAAGCCTTCTAGCTCAGTGTAAAAACCCAGGAGGCACACACGCAGAGCTACATACAGTAGCATCTAGTCCTCAGGGTCTCGAATAACAGCTTGTCGTGTTACTCTCCTGACACTTCAAATCGAAGTAATTGATGACCAGATCATCTTGGTTTGGAATGTCGTGTGTGACACCCACAGCATCATATGCTTGGAACTTCTCGCCATACTGATATTTTGTCCAACCCAACAGCGGCGTTATTTTTGTTGTCGAGCTTGGCGTCTCTGTCACCCCAAATACACTCGTCCACTGCTTGATCTGCTCTTCCAGGTTCTGTGGGTATAACACGTTGTCAGTCAGACCATGAAGTGTCTGGAACTTTGGTCAGAAGCCGTTGTATCCTGGATAGGCGTTTTTGACAATCTTCGCCCATTCGGAACCACTCTTGATGATCTTTCCCGTCGCACACGCCTAGATGTACAAAGTCAGCGCATGTATCATATCAATCCGAACTTGAAAGTCTGCTCACATCGCTCCGTACGTCGAAGCCGCTGCGAGCGAAACATCCGAAAGCCACGCCTGCCCACGCACTCCCCGCGGTGAAGATATCCGGATAGCTCCCGAGTAGCACGTTAGTCATCATAGGGCCGAAGCTCGTGCCCGTGACGAAGACACGGTTTTTGTCGGCCTTGTACTTTTGGTGCGTCCACCTCACCATTGACACAATGCCCAACGCGTCGCCACCACCATTGTGCGTCAATGATTCTTTACTGCTGACGTCCCAGCACTGATCCTGTTTGTTGGGCGAATCGGGATAGATGGTAATGGAGCCGTATTTGTCGTCTGCCGATGCCCACGAACGGTATTCGAAGACTTGCTGTGCAGTCCCGTGGCACTAGTGCGGGCTTACAAGGATAGTGATGGACTGAGAGGAGAAAGTGGGCGAACTGAGTGATAGATTGTGAGGCTACTGAGGCTCTGAGGGTAGCGCAGAATGAAGCTAGTCTGTCACGGGTTCGCGAAATAGGCGATTGGGCAGCAGAATTGAAAGGAGCACTGAAGTTGAATTGGAGTGAGTCTACGTGTTGATATATCTACCGGAATGTCCGGAAGTCAGCAAGGTTATGGTGAAACTCTGTTCACCTAGGCCCGAGTACTTTCGGACCGAGCAAGCTGTACGTAGACCGCGACATAGTCCAACTTGAGTGGAGCTAAGCCCTCACTGGCTTGGCACCTGCGAACAGATAGGTGCATTTGGCGGCAGGTTGGCAGGGATGTAGATGTTCATGGATACATTTCGAGGGTTTGGTCCGAAGTCGGTCACTTTCGATAGCTTGGAGGTGAGCTGCTGAGCACACGCACTCGCTGTGATGAGCAGAAAAGCAAAGGTAGGCTTCATCCCAGAACACAAAGAGTCGACGGCGTTTATATTCGATCCTGCGGGCGAGTAACTTGATTTATAGTATACCAACATTGCCAAGTCACTTCCACGAGCCCTGTTAACGTACTTTTACAGATTGAAAGCACGTCTTGTACCGGGATGCAAGCAGTTAGAAGCCGCATTAGCGGAGGTATAAAGTGTAGCGACTGGGTAGACCTCGTCATGATAGGCGCACATTGTGTACGGTTAGACTTCAGTGGACGCGGAGGACGCGGGGATGAGCAATGAGCAATATACGCATACGGGGAAACAATTGTCCGCTTAATCACTTTCGTCCATTGGTTTCCATAGGCCTGAAAAGGAACAAAGAAATGGCATCAATTGACCAACCTTTAAATGGGGCAAACAAACTCGTTGCATTGTTTGAGCCTCATAAAGTACGAACACGTTCAGCAAGTTCCTTACGACACTTCGAAGCGCATCTCCTCTACTCATCATGACTGACCAGTATAGCGACCAGGAATTCTGCCATTCGCTCATTGGATAATGGCCGCATGGAACGCTACTCAGGATCGTAAATGAGCCATTGACGGGCTGAGCACCTGGCCGTGCGCCAACATATATACACAATGCACATTTACAATGTCAACTTTCACTATAGGCACCGACTATGCTGCTCCAACTTCACATTCCACCTGGGCAGTGAACGCAACCCAAGCAAAACCCAGTAGTAAAGAACAATTTGAAATCTTTTCCTATACACTTAGCCAACAACGCAACGCAAGCACAACTATACCCGACCGCATCAACTCCAGAAGATACAGAAATCATGGTCAATCAGTCGCAAGTATTTGGTCAGATCCAGCACAAGCTTGGCGAGCGTCCTGGTGAGATCCCACGCAAGGCCGATGTCACCATAATGATGAAGAAGTTGTACCATCCATCACTAGATGGCGACCGACTCTTCTATTCACAGGGCAATGATGATGTGCCAATGCAGCCAATACGTACGGACATCGGCGGCGTGACTTCATACTGCACCATCGCAGCAACGAATGTTCTCAACGCCGGCGACTGGCAAAACGAGCCACGACCCGCTGGCTTCGTCGGTCCAACATGGCCACCAACGCGAATTGAGCACCTTCTAGGCCGTCCACATTTCACCGAGTACTGCATTGGCTGCAACGATGATACACGTCCATGCAACTGCAGCTACGAGAAGTGGTCAGCGCTCATAGCCGACTTCGTCACTGCCAAAATAGCTATCCGTGCCGTACCCAACAAAGGCGACGGAGGTTTCGCACGTGGTAAGATATACAAGGAAGCTTTCGTCGGTGAGTTCACTGGGCGAGTACTTCCGCGAACTACGCAAGAGCTTGGCGAGGCTGACCAGTACTACTCGTCCATCATGATTGGTGAGTTCAGTGGTACGTACGAGGGGCATCCCTCGGCTTGGGTCGACTGTGCTCATACCGGATCAATAGCACGGTTTTACAACCACTCATGCGAGCCCAATGCTAAGATTTGGGAGTATCGTTCTGGCATGAGTCATCGAATCCTCGTATACCAGACCCTACAAGAGATCGAAGAGGGCGAGGAAATCACCGTGGACTACGGCGAGAACTGGTTTGCGGGTCTGGATCAGCTTTGCTTGTGTGAAACGGCGTCTTGCAAGAATCCGCCGATAGTCGGGATGGACAAGGTAGCTTTTTGAGCTCTCAGAATATGCGAGTCAGCACGAAGTGATCAGTAACGGCAGCACGAAAAATTAAACTGAAAAGGTATCTGAGACGGCAGGGAAAGAGTCGGAACACGCTAATACAATCAAATCACGAGAAATTAATTACCCAGACCCAAAACAAACTTGATGTGACCTTTTAGCCTTTTCATCCTCTGCTTAGTGTCGCTTGTCAGGCAATTCCGCAAACACTGTTTCTTTCCCGGGCAACTCGTGTGTCGGCACATCCAGCTCGTGGCGCTGCACACTCTCCATCTCGTGACGATAGCCAATCTTCTCAGGCGCAAGCTCAGCAACGACGGCATCCTCTGGTAAAACACTAGGAGTAGGCGCTGTCCTTCTTGGCCGCCTGAGTAGCAACACAACGAGCACTGCTATCAACAAGCAGCCAGCGACTGCCCCGCCAATGCCTGCTCCAATGGCGCCACCTTTGCTAATCGTCTTCGAAGAAGCCGACGTGGCGGGCGTTGCTACCGAAATTGATGTCGCCGTAGCACTTATGAACGAAGACGACAATGCTGGTGTTACCGACGAGTTCACTGATGTGGTCGACGCGTAGATCGCAACCGCACCCAGTGTCGCTGCTGGCATCGTAAATATAGCCGTTGTCGTCCTGCAACATCTTGTCTTTTCGCTCGCGCTCTCGCAGCAAAACTCCGCTTCCTGTCCGTATCCGACGCCGTTGCACTCGTATATACCAGCGCCATTCGCGCGGAAGTCGTGCGCAGAGGAGTTGGTGGCTGTGTCTTGGTTGAGGCGGCATACCTAACAGAATCAGATGTTAGCGCATTGCACGCATGGTAGTCTGCAGCACACAGGAGACGAGAATGTATCTCATTTACTTTTGGGCACACTGGACTCTGCCACGTGGGATCGGAGCAGACGCCGCGAGCAAACTGGACGCCGTAGTTTATCGTGGCGTCAATCGCGCATATTCCATTTGTGAGACACTGCTCTCTCTTGAGACAGCAGTGCGTGACGTTGGCGGAAGGGTCGCAGGGCACACTGGGGCTAAGTGAGCCGTTGGGAAAGTAGCATTTCAGGCCGCCTGTTGCCATGATGTTGGATTCTAAGCAAGACTGCAAGGGCGTGGAAAATCGACGGATTGAAGTATGTGAAACGAAAAGAAAGGATACCGCAACCACAAGATGAAAGGGAAAACACCAGAAGGCTGGCACTTGAAGTTCGTCTTTAGTTTTACGCCCCCAACAGTCCCCCCGTCGCACAACAGCAACGGTTAATATGCGCCGTCAGATGCGGCAATACACTCTCCCCATCCCCGCGTATTTTTAGTCGTCAGCACATAAAGGAGTGAGCTGCAGCGAATGAAAGCTTCCGGCATCTTGGAGCACTGTGTGGCGTTTTGGTCGGCCCCGCAATGTGCCCAACGACCCCACGTGTGCGCGAGGCTGAAACGTACAGGTGTAAGCCGCCTCCAATTCTGTCGCTAGCGAGCTCTGAGCATTCCATGAAACACTTGATGTTGGCCTTGATAACGGTGGCGCGAGCTGGACCGACGGTAACATCCTCTCAGATTATATCATCTTCTTGTCCTCCATCTCTTTCTCCTTCTTCCACTCCTCAAAGCTAAACCCCACCTCCTCCAAACTCCTACACTCCTTTCTCTTCTCGCCCAGCGCCGTAAAAGCTTTTCTTATCGCGGGAAAGTGCTCTCGACACCACATCTGCCACTCGCCCCAAATCGGTGGGGCCTTTCCCTTCCCATCTTTCTCGAGCCCTTGCTTGACTTCCGGGCTCATGGCCCAATGGCTCATTTCGTTGATGTAGTTGCCATCTTTGGGAAACGGCAGAAGATGGAATTGCTTACCGTCGCCCATTTCGGCAACAACGTCTTGCTCCCACTTCGCCATTTCAGCGTTGGGGGGAAGCGTGAGGCGGCCTGCGTACACGCGTGCTAGGACTGAGGCTTGAGCTTCCGCGATTGGGAAAGGTATGACGCGTTGGGGTAGTGCGAGAAAGGAAAGCGTGGGCTTGGGCGCGTAGAAGAGATGTTGATACGTGTGGTTAACATGGCTTCCGTCCGTGATCAACTTCGGCTCCACGTTTTCGAGGAATGGCAGTGAGTAGAAATATCCTGTTGCGAAGACGATGGCATCGATGTCGCTTTCCGGGGTTCCGTCTTCAAATTCGACGCCGCGGGTCTCGGGAATGAAGCGTGCGATCGGTGGTACTGCGCGGCGACTGGCATCTGGGCCGCCATGCGTGGCGGTGAATAATGAGGTTGTTTTTGAAGACCAAAGGAGGGGCTGCTGGCTGTGTGGTGCGAGCTGATTGCTTATGTCTGCGCCAGATGCCGAATTGCCTACAACAATGATTTTCTTGGAGCTGAATTCTTCTGGTCGTCGGTAGTACTTCGAGTGACTTATCAGGCCAGGGTGCTTTTTATTCCACTCGCGAATACCAGGAACGTCGGGAACAAAAGGTGTAATGAAGTGGCCATTCGCTACAATGATCGCGTCGAAATTTTCTTCATGCTCTTTTCCAGTGCGTAGGCATCTAATTTGCACTTTCCAGCTACTGTTCGAGAAGTTGCTATTTGGCTCGGCATTCATGACTTGTGTTTCGTATTGCACTAGATCTTGTACGTCCTTCCCGTACTCGTCGATATAATTTAATACTGTTTCGTGTGTCGGAAACAGTTGGGAGTTTTGCGGCCAATCTAAGTCTTGAAAGCCCATGAGACCTCTTGGGATGTTGGTCTCCAAACTTTCGTACATTGGCGAAAGAAACGACAAGCTTGACTGCCACGCATACGAGCCAACGAAAGATTCGCAATCACTCGTATCTGCTAGCTTCATCCACTCCGGATCCTGGTTTTTCCCTCGGGGGTCTGTCTGCGGAATAGTGAAAAGATCCTCGTCTCTTTGGTGGCCGGTGTAATTCCATATTCCACCCGATCTACTTCTTTGCTCAAAAATGGCAATCTTGTCGAACGCTTTCTCGGCTCGCAAGTATTTAGCTGCTGTCACCCCGGACGGCCCACCTCCTACTATAGCAATTGTCCTAGCTCTTAACGATGTTCTTTCGGAAGTCATGATACGGCTGGTGGCGAGGTCTGAGAAATCACCGAAACAGAGTGAAAGTCTAGTAGCAATAACGCCAGGAAAACGTCTGGGGTATCTTAAACATGAAAATAAGCACATGCAGCCTGTAGATGGGAAGAGGGGTCGCGAAAACAGTTCGTTTAGCAAAGTGAGGGAAACGAAGGTTAGGGCTTTTTCCAATCGATATCGGTACCTACGGTAGCGGTACCTAGCGGCAATTGTCGTGCTCCACTTCGCTGCCGTCACCACCTCAACACCAACGCCTCCGATCATTTCGAGCATCTCCTCTAAACACCTCTAAAGGCCAGAGACGTAGCCCTTCCACAAGCCTTTGTCGTAGCTCCAACCCGCCTCGAACGTTCCCGCTGGGCATGCTCCGCGCGTTACGCGTTATACACCAAACCTCAGCACTGCGTCAACACCGACACTTTTCGAGCGTAACAGCAATTATGGCGCCACTCAGAATCGGATATGTGCCTGGTATGATAATTTGATTCAATTGAAGCTACTTAAACTAACCCACCCGCAGAGCACTTCTCCACCCCGCTCGAATTCGCGAAGAAGCACTATGGACTCGACTCCAAGCTGCTGCCATACCCCTCCGGTACCGGCCACATGGTCACCGCCCTGCAAGCAGGCGAGATCGATATTGGTGTGGGACTCACCGAGGGCTGGATTGCCGCGCTCGGTAAGGCACAATCGAAGAAGGAAGACGCCGGGTTTCGCGTAGTCGGTACATATGTCGAGACACCACTGTGTTGGGCGATCTCGACCGGCGCGAAAAGAGAAGATTTGAAGGGCGTGGAGTCCCTGAAAGGCAAGAAAGTGGGCGTATCACGTATTGGCAGCGGTAGCTACGTGATGAGCTTCGTCCTGGCGGACCAACAGGGATGGTTGGACACTTCGTCAGACAGCCCACCGTTTCCCGTGGAGCCACTCAACACATTTGCAAACCTCCGCAACGGCGTCAATGATAGTACTGCCGACTTCTTCATGTGGGAGCATTTCACGTCGAAGCGCTACTACGACAACGGCGAGATCAAACGCATTGGCGAAATATACACACCCTGGTCATCATGGAAGATTGTGGCTGTGAACGACTTGTTACAGCCAGCTCGCGCAAGTAAGGCCGCCCTCAAGGACGAGCTGGAGGATGTGATGCAGAAGATCAACAAGGGCGTGAAGCACTTCGAGGAAAACCAAGAGGAGGCGGTGCAGTACATCAGCACTAAACTGGACTACTCAGAAGAGGATGCGCGGGAGTGGTTGAAGACTGTGCGATTCGCCAAGGACGTGAAAGGAGTGGAACCTCAGGTCGTTGACAAGACAGTGAGTATCTTGCAGAAGGCTGGCGTCCTCGAGAAAGATGTGAATGCTTCGGCGATGATAGCACTCGAACGACGCTAGGTCATGGACTTCGTGTGATTGCGCCAGAAATGAAGCGCCAACGACATTGACCATTCAATCGGTCCTTCGCGAATGCTTTCACAAATTTTTCCACGTACATCTGTTCCCTAACTTACGAAGAGCTAGCTCATTGACCTCTAAGCGTGAGAGCAGTCAAGCGTTGCTCGCGTGCTTCAAAGGCCGCCATTACACTCCGCTCATGTACTGCAGTCGGTCAAACACAATGGTTGTTCAATGTGACATTTACTTGGCTTCTGGCCAGCACACTGGCTGTCACGGAAGCACAGAAATCTCATACAAAGGGCACTCTTCGCAACGCTTTGGATAGGCAGCAATTCTCTCACTTTCCTTATCAAGACCGGAAAGATCCATCTGATCCGAACATTTCCAACTACACACATACACAGAACATGGCCTCCACCAAGAAGCTCCACCTCTCGATCCTTAATCAGACAACGTACCGCCGGTACATTCGAGATCTGATCATCTTGCCATTCCCAGACATCTCACGGTCAGATGATGCACTTCGAGCGCTCCGTGCCGGACTCTCCTTGCGCTTCTTCACTATCCACATTTTGGCCGGCTCCCTCATCACGAACCCGGCCATGAGCTTCCTAGAAGCGACGTACCCTGACCCTCTACCTTTCAACGTCGGTGACATCATGCTGGTTTCCAACGACGCGTACGCCGCAGATCCAGAGTTGGACTACCATGCCATGGAAAAGGAAGGCTTCCCACCATCTAGGCTCCCATCACGAAAGGTGTGCCCTCTCAGTCTACAGAAACACCCAGGTCTGTCAGACTCGTATGCCAAGGCGTGTACTGATCCAACGCACGGTGTTCCCATTCCCATTCTGAGGGCGCAAGCGCCATTCGTCCCACGTGGTCTCATCTTGAGCGTGTATTGGCATCACAGTGTTGTGGATGGTGCCGCCATAGACTTGCTCTTCGAAAAGTGGAGCAGCTACGTCAAGGACTTCAAGGACGACTTCGACTTCGATTCAGCTGCAAGCAAGATCGTACAAGTCGACTCATCGGCTCATCGCCTCGCGCTCGACGCCTTCATGTCTGATCCGCAGCCAGTACCAAGCTACGAGCCACTCGCCGTCCAACCCGACAAACATCCTCGACCGGTGGTGCGCTCCGAGCCCTACAAGAGCGTCGCAAAGATCGTATTCCTTCCAGCGGCGTCCATCGCCGCGCTCAAAGCCGAGCTTGAAGCCCTCGCCGCAACACGCATCTCCACATTCGTGACGCTCACCTCCCTCATGTGGGAAAACGTCCCTCGCTCAAAGCTGCTGGTACCGAGACGATTGCGCTTGGCATAGCCGTCCACCTGGGTAAGCGGCTGGGCCCTGACTTTCCGCAGGACTATACTGGCAACCTCGCGCCACCCGATACAATGAGGTACCCTTTCTCCGACATCACTGGTACACCTGACTTCAATGCCACTCACCTGCTGC
>Ga0265780_10006740_pt1 | contig 14194 bp, 10 predicted proteins | sample P1T30metagenome_FD_192432 | JGI IMG/M metagenome (GOLD analysis project Ga0265780, IMG submission 192432) | Plant litter microbial communities from East Loma Ridge, Irvine, California - P1 T30 | ecosystem: Environmental > Terrestrial > Plant litter > Unclassified | place: USA: California... | reverse complement strand
ATACAACATCCGCGGGTCGTACATGAAAGAAGATAACCGTGCCCTGTTTGTAAACTACAGCGGTATATATGATAACCTTATCATTCAGGACAATTATGCTTACGGCAACTCATTCAACGTGATTTACGACGATCTTAAAACGGTAAGCTTTTTTGGAGAGCTAAAGGCCGATTTCTCGCAGGACATTACCTTTGGTATCAACGGTACGTTCAGCAGCTATACAACAGATCAGCTTGAGGCGTGGAATCTTCCGCAAATTAAGGTAGGTGCTAACCTTGATGTAAATATTACAGAGAAATGGAGTGCCGGTACTAACGTGTTCTTTATTGGCGAGCGTATGGATATCATACAGCCTAACTTTACAGCGCTAACCGAACCTCAGGTTGTTACCCTTGACAGTTATTTTGATGTTAATGCCCACGTGGGTTACAAATACAACGAGCGCCTTAGCGGATTTTTAAGGCTAAACAACATAACCAACCAGGACTACCAAAAATGGGTGAACTACCCGGTGCAGGGCTTCCAGTTTGTGTTGGGCGCAGCGTATAAGTTTAATTTTTAATTAGGGTTTTTTAGACACAAATTACACGAATTTCACTAATTCATGCACCTTTAAATTCGCGCTGATTAGTGAAATTCGTGTCTTAATTTAATAGCATTGCAAACAATAAAACACAAAATCCTAACCTACTACCGCCAACAGGTAGACGACCGTATAGATGCCTTTAAGGATATGATAGCCGCCCTTACGGAGGATGCGTCTAACGATGCCAAGGGTTCGGCGGGGGATAAGCACGAAACAGCACTCTCTATGATGCACCTGGAACAAGAAAAGCTCAACCACAAAATAGGGGAGTTTATAGAGCAAAAGGCGGTGCTGGAAAAGATAAACCCCGATGTTACATCAACCAAAATCGCCTTGGGCAGCCTTGTAAGAGCAAATGGCCTGCTGCTGTTTGTCAGTGCGGCACTACCCAAAATAAGTATAGACGGTAGAAGCGTTATTGCACTCTCGCCAAAATCGCCTTTGGGCGAAAAAATGATGGGCATGCAGGTAGGTGATACGTTTGAGGTAAACGGAACAAAATATTTGGTGGAGGAGATAGTGTAACAATTAAAATTCTCTTTAAAAAAAATCCAACCCCATGAATTAAGATTATACCAATCGGTATATTTTCAATTTATGGGTTTTTTGGTTTTCAATAATATACCGATTGGTATATTATGGCTATACTTACCGGAAAAGTGATACCGGCAGGATGCCGAATTTACAAATTGTAAGCAGGCTAACTCAAAATCCAAAAGTGAAATATCAAACAGTTTAAAAACGTGGTTTTAAGTTTTAAATTGTAAGTATATTGTTGATTAATGTTTTATAATTTAAAGGTAAAATGCAACTTTGTCTTGTTGAAAATAACCAAATAAGTGTTTTTAACATTCAACTTTAAACAAGACAGTATGTGTGGCATTTTAGCAATAATAGGTAAAGGAAAAGACGAAGCATTAGTAAAGCAACTTAGCAAAAGGATGTCGCACCGCGGCCCCGATGAAAGCGACCTGCATATAACCCAAAACGGACATATTTTAAGCCATGAGCGCCTATCAATCGTGGACTTACACACTGGTAAACAGCCTATTCAGGGTTCTGCGGACGCCTGGATGATACATAATGGTGAGATTTACAACCATCAAAAGCTCCGCGACACCGTGCTAAAACACCATACGTTCAGGACAACGTCTGATTCTGAGGTAATTGTACACCTGTACGAGGAGTATGGCTACGAGTTTTGCGACATGCTGGATGGTATCTTTGCCTTTGTGGTTATAGATGGTGATGACTTTATTGCCGGGCGCGACCCACTGGGTGTCAAGCCATTATACTACGGATTGGACGAAAGGGGCAGGGTATATTTTGCCTCTGAAATGAAAGCCATTACAGATCAGTGCAAGTCGTTCTCTGCCTTTCCGCCGGGGCATTACTATACGCCTAAAACAGGCTTTGTAAAATACTACAGGCCACAGTGGGAAGATGCCTTTAAAGGTGTGGAAGAGGTTGATTATGAGGCTATACGCCAATCGCTCACCCAGGCTGTAGAGAAACGTTTAATGAGCGACGTGCCTATTGGGGTGCTGCTTTCTGGCGGGCTGGATTCGTCGTTAACGTCGTCTATCGCAGCAAGGCTATTAAAGGGCAGCAGCCACAAACTGCACTCATTTTCAATAGGTTTGGATGCCGTGGCACCCGATGCCGTAGCTGCCCGTAAGGTTGCCGAATTTTTAGGTACGGAGCATCATGAAGTGCATTTCACTATAGATCAGGGGATTGAAATTCTTGATAAACTGATCTGGCACTTAGAGACTTACGACGTTACATCGATAAGGGCCAGTACACCCATGTATTTTTTAAGTAAAGCCATAACAGACAGGGGGATAAAGGTAGTGCTATCGGGTGAAGGGGCCGATGAGATCTTTGGTGGCTACCTGTATTTTAGGAATGCGCCCTCAGCGCAGGAGTTTCATAAAGAGACGATCGAGAGGGTTCAGAAACTGTTTACTGCCGACCTGCTAAGGGCCGACAAAAGCACTATGGCTCACGGACTTGAGGCTCGCGTTCCCTTTTTAGACAAGGCTTTTTTAGAGCTTGCCATTACAATTAAGCCTGAAGAAAAGCAGCCAAAAACCTATGGTGGGGTAGAGAAATACATACTCCGCAAGGCGTTTGATACTCCGGATAGCCCGTACCTGCCCGATGAGGTACTGTGGAGGCAAAAAGAACAATTTAGCGACGGGGTAGGTTACAACTGGATAGATACTCTAATTGAGTATTGCTCTTCGCAAGTAGCTGATGATGAGATGGAAATGGCGGCAGAGCGCTTTCCGTACAACACCCCGGCAACTAAAGAGGCCTACTTTTACAGGAGTATTTTCCATAAGCATTTTCCGCAGGTTAGCGCTGCCCAGACCGTTAGAAAATGGATACCCAAATGGCAGGCAAATACTGACCCAAGCGGACGTGCAAATGCTGCTCACGTGCAGGCAGATACTGATATAGCACAGGTAGTTAAAGTGGAAGTTTAGTGATAGGATTAGAGTTTAAAATTTAGTTTGTTTGTTTGAAAAAGAGCGTCCTGCCGTAAGCGGGGCGCTTTTTATTTTATGCTTTTAACACTATTTAGATATATCTTTAAAATAAGCTAAGTTTTAATAAATTGTTAATAACTTAGGTGCTAAAAGAGGCTGTTTAGTAGCATTATCGCCTGTGTTTTTATATATTTGTTCGTTAACTTAAAATTTCGTTAAGATAAAATTTTATGAGTGAAGAGGTAAAGAAAAACAATTATTCAGCAGATAGTATTCAGGCCCTTGAGGGGATGGAGCACGTAAGGATGCGCCCTTCTATGTATATTGGCGATGTGGGAGTTAGGGGTTTGCACCATTTGGTTTACGAAGTTGTAGATAACTCTATTGATGAGGCAATGGGCGGTTATTGTGATACCATTGGTGTTGCAATAAACGAAGACGGATCTGTTACCGTTGAGGATAACGGCCGTGGTATCCCTGTTGACATGCACAAAAAAGAAGGTGTCAGCGCACTGGAGGTTGTAATGACCAAAATTGGTGCGGGTGGTAAATTCGATAAAGATTCATATAAAGTATCGGGTGGCCTTCACGGTGTGGGTGTGTCGGTTGTAAATGCGCTGTCCAACCACATGAAATCCACCGTTTTCCGCGATGGTAAAATATACGAGCAGGAATACGAAAAAGGTAAATCCATGTATCCGGTTAAGCAAATTGGCGAGACTGATAAAAGGGGTACCATGCAGACTTTTCATCCGGATGATACCATTTTTACCCAAACTACAGAGTTTTCTTATGATACGCTTGCGGCACGTATGCGCGAGCTATCATTCCTAAATAAAGGAATTACCATTACCCTTACTGATAAAAGGGAGAAAGATGATAAAGGCGAATTCGTGTCGGAAGTTTTCCATTCAGATGAGGGCCTTAAAGAATACATCCGTTTTCTTGACGGTAACCGTGAGCCTATTATCTCTCACGTTATCAGCATGGAAAGCGAAAAAGGCGAAGTGCCTGTAGAGGTTGCGCTTATATACAATACCAGCTATACGGAGAATATTTTCTCTTACGTAAATAATATTAATACCCACGAGGGTGGTACACACCTTTCGGGTTTCCGTAGGGGTTTAACCAATACCCTTAAAAAATATGCCGATAGTTCAGGGCTTTTAGATAAGCTTAAGTTTGAGATATCGGGTGATGACTTCCGTGAGGGCCTTACAGCTATCATATCGGTTAAAGTAGCTGAGCCTCAGTTTGAAGGGCAAACTAAAACCAAGCTGGGTAACCGTGAGGTAGTAGCTCCTGTTAGCCAGGCAGTAAGCGAAATGCTGGAGAATTACCTTGAGGAAAACCCTAACGATGCGCGTATAATCGTTCAAAAGGTTATACTTGCTGCACAGGCACGCCATGCTGCTAAAAAAGCGCGTGAAATGGTTCAGCGTAAAACCGTTATGGGCGGCGGCGGATTGCCGGGTAAACTAAGCGACTGTTCTGAACAGGATCCTGCAAAATGCGAGGTGTTCCTTGTAGAGGGTGACTCGGCAGGGGGTACTGCAAAACAAGGTCGTGACAGGGCGTTCCAGGCGATACTTCCGTTAAGGGGTAAGATCCTTAATGTGGAAAAAGCCATGCATCATAAAGTATTTGAGAATGAGGAGATCCGTAATATCTTTACTGCTTTAGGCGTAACCATTGGTACAGCCGAAGACAGTAAGGCGCTTAACCTTGAAAAGCTACGCTATCATAAAGTGGTTATTATGTGTGATGCCGACGTTGACGGTTCGCACATCTCTACCCTTATATTAACGTTCTTCTTCCGCTTTATGAAAGAGCTTATAGAGAACGGGCACGTATATATTGCTACCCCGCCTTTATACCTTGTTAAAAAAGGGACTAAGAAAGAGTATGCATGGACGGAGAACCAACGCGACCAGATCACTGAGCGTATGGGTGGCGGTACTGCTATTCAGCGTTATAAGGGTCTTGGTGAGATGAATGCAGAACAGCTTTGGGATACCACAATGGATCCTGAGTTCCGCACACTACGCCAGGTAGGTATAGACAGCCTGCCGGAAGCCGACAGGATATTCTCTATGCTTATGGGCGATGAGGTTCCGCCAAGGAGAGAATTTATCGAGAAAAACGCCGTGTATGCGAAAATTGACGCATAGGCCATTTATAAAGACAATTGCTGTTGCTGCCCTATTGATAACGGGTGGTGCTACAGCGCAAACACAAGAACTTGAACAAGTAGGGCGTCTCATTAGTGACGCCCTATTTTTTTCGGACCAATACATTACCCCGGCTGCCGATGCGGCGGTTTACCAGGCGGCATCGGGGTGGATAAGCAGTCCTAAAAAGCCTGAACTGTGGGATGTTAACCTGGCGTTCCACATTAACGTATTCGTTACCCCTCAAAGCGACCGCAGGTTTACCATTTATAACAGTGATTTTACTTTCTTTCAGTTAGAACAAGGTACACAGGCAACTGTACCAACGGCACTGGGCAATAAAGATCAGGTATATCTTAGTGGGGAATTGGGTGACAGCCCGCTACGCTTAGAAACGCCTCAGGGCATGAATATGGAGGTGGTGGCCTATCCTTACCTGCAGGGCTCGTTAGGGCTTTGGTATGGTACCGAACTTGTAGTTAAATATTCTCCGCAGGTAAATCTTAAAAAGAGCAACTATCAGGTGTATGGCTTTGGTTTGAAACATAATTTTAGTCAATATTTTAAAGGGTTGGAAGAGAAAAAGATACACTTTGCTGCATTGGCAGCATGGTCTAAAGAAGATGTTTCGTTCGACTTTTTAAATGTACAGACAGACTATGGTTCATTAGGTATTAACCAGATAAATGGTTTGGTAGATACGTGGCAGTTTCAGGTAAGCGGCTCTAAAGAATTTGGTAAATGGGAGGCTATGGGCAGCTTTATGCTAAGCACCAGCGACATTAAATATAAGGTTACAGGCGAGACCGGAACCATAGAAGAAACCATACCATTGCAGCAAATTCTTAACGAGCGATTAAAAAGTATATATAAAACGAGAATAAATTACATAGGAGAGGCGGCTATTACGTATAATATTGGTAATTTTAAGGTGCAAACGATACTTGCTTTTGGTAAATTTATAAATAGTAATGTGTCTTTGCAGTATTTATTCAATTAACCAACCAAATAATAGAGTATGAAAGTAACGATCGTAGGCGCCGGAAATGTAGGCGCAACCTGTGCCGATGTAATTTCTTATCGGGGTATTGCAAGCGAAGTAGTATTGCTGGATATAAAAGAAGGCTTTGCCGAAGGTAAAGCTATGGATATTATGCAATGTGCACCCAATACCGGTTTTAATACAAGGGTATCAGGTGTAACAGGCGATTATGGCAAAACAGCAAATAGTAATGTAGTTGTAATAACATCGGGCATACCCAGAAAACCGGGCATGACGCGTGAAGAGCTTATAGGTATCAATGCAGGGATTGTAAAAGGTGTGGCAGAGAATGTGTTAAAACATTCGCCTGATGCTATAATTGTGGTGGTATCTAACCCTATGGATACCATGACGTATCTAACCTTAAAAGCCACAGGCCTGCCTAAACACAGGGTAATTGGTATGGGCGGCGCACTTGATAGCTCACGATTTAAGTACTTTTTATCTAAAGCGTTAGATAAGCCACTTGGCGATATCGATGGTATGGTGATAGGAGGGCATGGTGATACTACCATGATTCCGCTAACCAGGCTGGCATCATACAATGGTATGCCGGTATCAGGCTTCCTTCAGCAGGATGTTCTGGATAAGGTCGCTGCCGATACTATGGTGGGTGGGGCTACGCTCACAGGTCTTTTAGGTACATCGGCATGGTATGCGCCGGGAGCATCGGTTGCCTACCTTGTAGACAGTATTTTGAATGATCAGAAAAAAATGATTGCCTGCTCGGTATTTTTAGAAGGAGAGTATGGACAAAACGATATTTGTATGGGTGTGCCATGTATAATTGGTGCGAACGGACTTGAGGAAATTGTTGATATACAGCTTGACGAAGACGAAAAGGCAAAATTTGCTAAAAGTGCCGATGCCGTAAGGAACATGAATGCCGACCTAAAAGAAGTATTGGTATAAGCAATTCATGAAATTTATAGGGAGTCCGGAAAGAGTAATCTTTCCGGGCTTTTTTATTATAGCAAACTTAATTCAAATAATGACGGTGGATTTACTGTTAATCTGGGTTATATCGCAGTATATACTAAATGCGCTAATATAACGTTTACGCCGCTACAAAGCTTCTAAACACAAGCCCTGTGGGGGCTGGCGGGATATCTGTAAATTATAATGGGAGAGAGCTGCCGCGAGGTGGCTTTTTTTTATGATATAATTTGTAAATAAATTGGTTAATCTTATCGTAAATTATATATTTGCTCGTTTTTAAAAAATTGAACAAATTAATTTTTACAAATAATGCAGAATAAGGGACTCATTAAATTTTTCGCAATATTATTTGCGATAGTATGTATCTACCAGCTTTCCTTCACGTTTATTGCGGGAGGGATAGAAGATGATGCCAAGGCGTTTGCTAACGGCAACACTGAAAAAGAACTTAAATACTTGGATTCGATAGGTAAAGAGAAAGTTCATTTTTTTGGTTATACCTACAATGAAGTAAGGGATAAGCAAATCAACAAGGGTCTTGACCTTGAAGGAGGTATTAACGTTATGCTTGAAATTTCTGTAAAAGAAATTTTAAAAGGCTTAGCAAATAACTCTAAAAATCCTGTTTTTAACAGAGCTTTAGACAGAGCTACTAAAGAGAGGGAAGGTAACGAAGACTATCTTGATGCTTTTTTCAGAGCTTTTGATAAAGAGTCTAACGGCAGTGTAAAACTTGCTTCGCCGGAACTGTTTACAAACAGGATCATGGGTAGCGAATCTGTTAATATAGATATGACTGATGCTCAGGTTAAAACTGTTATCAGGAAAAAAGTTAGCGAGTCTATTGATAGTGCTTTTGGAGTACTAACAGAGCGTATCGATAAGTTTGGTGTGGTGCAGCCTAACATCCAGAAATTGGGTGAAACAGGCCGTATCATGGTGGAGTTACCGGGTGCTAAAGATATAGACCGTGTTAAAAAACTATTGCAAAGTACTGCACAATTAGAGTTTTGGGAAGCTTACAAAGCACAAGATCTTCAAAACTTTTTCTTTACTGCAAACGAAACCCTTAAGAAAACTGAGACTGCTACTGCTGCTACAACGGAAACTGCTACAGCATCTAACGATTCTATCGAGAAGCTTTTAGGAGCTAATAACGATTCTGCCGCAGCTAAAAAAGGTAACAACCCTCTTTTAGACAAACTGCAAATGAGCCAGGGTGGCCCTGTTTTAGCCGTTGTATCTACAAAAGATACTGCTAAAGTAAACAGCTATCTTAAAAGGGCAGATATCCGCAGCTTATTACCTGCCGAACTGCGTAATGCACGTTTTGCATGGGGTAAAGAAGATGTGCGTAAAGCAGCAGGCATACTTGAGCTTTATGCCCTTAAAGGCAATAAAGAAAACGTTGCCCCTCTTGGTGGTAATGTAATTACAGATGCAAGCGCAACGTTCGACCAGATGAACAAGCCTGCAGTGAGCATGCAAATGAATACTGTTGGTGCTCAGAAATGGGAAGAAATGACAGGTAAAGCATACAGGGAGCAAGGCTATATTGCTATTGTTCTTGATAATGTTGTTTACTCTGCTCCGGGTGTAACTACAGGCGCAATTGCCGGTGGTAACTCTCAAATATCAGGTGCATTTGATGTAACTGAAACAAAAGATTTAGCTAACATCCTTAGGGCTGGTAAATTACCGGCTAAGGCAGATATCGTACAGAGTGAAGTAGTAGGTCCGTCCCTTGGTCAGGAAGCTATCGATAACGGTATCAACTCCTCTATAGTAGGTTTATTACTTGTATCACTTTGGATGGTTGTTTATTACGGTAAAGCAGGCTGGTATGCAAATGCTGCACTACTTGTAAACATACTTTTCCTTTTTGGTTTCCTTGCAAGTTTAGGCGCTGTGCTTACACTTCCCGGTATTGCAGGTATTGTACTTACCATTGGTACTGCGGTAGATGCTAATATTATTATCTACGAGCGTGCCAAAGAAGAAATTCGCCACGGCAAAACGCTTGATGAGGCTGTTAAAACATCATTTAGCTGGAGGGGTGCAATGTCATCTATTACCGATGCTAACGTAACACACGTTCTTACAGGTTTGGTGCTATTAATATTTGGTACAGGCCCGGTTAAAGGTTTCGCTACTACACTATTGATAGGTATATTCACGTCATTATTTACTTCTATCTTCATCACAAGGATGTTCCTTGACTGGAGTATCAGGAAAGGCGATAAACTAACGTTTGTAACCGGTATGTCTAAAAACTGGTTTACTAATGTACACTTTAACTTCCTTGGCGCTAAGAAATTTACTTACCTATTCTCCTCGGCTGTAGTTATCCTTAGCTGTGTGTCGTTCTATGTTAACGGCCTTGATGAAGGTATTGATTTTGCGGGTGGGCGTACATTCCAGATCAAATTTGAGAAACCGGTTTCAGTAGAAACTGTAAGGGATGAATTAGGTGATATATTTCACGGTGGTGTAGATGCTAAGGTATTTGGTAACGATTCTCAGTTAAGGATCACAACGAAATATAAAATTGCTGAAAATACTGTAGAGGCAGACTCTGAGGTAAACAGAATGCTTTACGAGGGCCTTAAAAAGTACTACACAAACATGACTTACGAGCAGTTTGTAAATGCTAACGAAGGTAAAAATCTTGGTATCGTACAGGCATCTAAAGTAAGTGCGGTAGTTGCAGATGATATTAAAACTAACTCATACTACGCAGTCTTAGGTGCAATGGCAATCGTGTTTATTTACCTAATGGTAAGTTTCAGGAAATGGCAGTACAGCCTTGGTGCAATCGCAGCGGTAGCACACGACGTTATCTTTGTATTAGGCCTTTACTCTGCATTGTATAAATTTATGCCTTTCCATATGGAAATGGACCAGCACTTTATAGCGGCTATCCTTACCGTGATTGGATACTCCATGAATGATACCGTAATTGTGTTCGACAGGGTTCGTGAGTTCCTTGCCGGTAATACAAAAGGTAGCTTTAAACAGATAGTAAACGACTCAATTAATACAACATTATCAAGAACGGTTAATACATCGTTAACCATGATCATGGTGTTGCTTATCATGTTCATCTTTGGTGGTGAGTCTATCCGCGGATTTATATTTGCAATGCTTGTGGGTATTATAGTAGGAACGTATTCTTCACTATTTATTGCTACACCGGTACTTGTAGATACCATGTCTAAAGCAGATAAAGAAGCAATTGAGAAACGCCACAACGATGAGGTAGCTTAAGCTTTTTGTTAAAATAAATGAAACCTGCCTATGCTAATAGGCAGGTTTTTTATTTATTTGCATACGTAATAAACCATATATTCGTTATAACCATAAACGCGAAAACTTTTTTTAGAAAAGCAACTAACAATAACAAATGACAAATTTAATTTTCTTACTACAGGATACTATTCCTGCAGCGGCTCAGGATACAGCCGCTGCCGCTACAAAGGCCGCAAAAGAAGCAGAACCTATCCGATTTTTTGAAATGTTGATGAATGGGGGTGTAATGGTAATTCCCATTATGCTTTTGCTGTTCTTTACTGTGTATGTGATTATTGAAAGGGCCATTTATTACAATAAAGTAACAAAGCATAATGAGTCTGTTATAAATGAAATACGCTTTCAGCTAAGCTCGGGCAAAATTGAGTTAGCGCAAATGACTGCCGGTAAAGCCGGTACGGCGGAAGGTAATATATTGGAGTCTGGTATAAGCCTTATAGGCCGCCCATTAAGCGAAATTGAAGGCATGATGGAGAAGCAAACCAATGTAGAAATTGGTATGATGGAGAAAAAACTGGGCTGGTTGGGCCTTGTAGCCGGTATAGCACCAATTCTTGGGTTTATTGGTACTATTGGTGGTGTAATTGTTATCTTTCATACCATATCGGTAGAGGGGGAGATAACTATAGATACCATATCTAAAGGTTTATACCAAAAGATGATCAGTTCCGGCCTTGGCCTTGTTGTAGGTGTAATTGCGTATTCTGCCTACCACTATTTTAACATGGTGATAGACAGTTTTGCACTGCGTTTACAAAGGCAGGCCATACAATTTGTAACCATTATAACTACAGGCAAATAATGAGGGTTAAAAGAAATAAACGTTTTCATGCAGAGATCGCGGCTTCATCGCTTAGTGATATCATGTTCTTTTTGTTCCTGTTCTTCCTAATTGTTTCTACGCTGGCTAACCCCAACGTAATAAAGCTTAGCCTGCCCAAAGCACGCAGTACTGCCCAAACTACTAAAAGTCACATTAGCCTTTCTATACAGGTAGAGGAGGGGAAAGATAACAGATATTTTCTTGACCAGGCTCCCGTAGCGTTTGATTCGCTTCCGGGCAGGCTGGCGCAACACGTAGAGCAAACAAAAGACAGCACGGTTATTGTAAGGTTTCCGTATGACCTTAGAGTTCAGGATATGGTAAACATCCTTGAGATTGGCGAAAGTCAGAAATTAAAGTTTGTTATAGCCACTACTAAAAAGCCTTAATATGCTACAGCTAACAAGAGAGGAAAAGGAATCGGGTGTAATTACAACAGCAATCTTTGCCGTTGTAATGCTTTTGTTGTTTGTCCTGAAGTTTGATGTGGAAAAGACCGATGTAAAAAAAGAAGAGGTAGTTGTAATGCTTGAAGAAGGCGGCGGCGGAGGTGGCGGTGTTGCCGTAAACTTTGGCGATAGCGACAACGGCCTTGGCGCTAAATATCAAAGTGAGGCTGTAACAAAGGCAGCCCCAACGCAATCTGCGCCTGCCGAAGAAGTTATAGGCAGCGATGATGATAAGGCCGAAGCAGTAGCTAATACACAACCCGTTAAAAACAGGGCTCCTGAGGTGAAAAATCCTAAGCCCGTGGTAGATAACAAGCCGAAGGCACCGGCTAAACCCAGTAACTCTGCACTTGATGCAATTATTGGCGGCAGTAATACCGGTGGCAGTGGCAACACTACAGCAGGCGGCAACCAGGGTTCTAATAATGGATTGAGTAACGGTAACTACGGTACAGGGGGCAGCGGAGGCGGCTCCGGCGGCGGAACTGGCACCGGTAATGGTACTGGCACCGGACCGGGCTCAGGAAGCGGCTCCGGTGGTGGCAGCGGAGCAGGGCATGGCACAGGTGTGGGTAATTACAACATGAACGGAAGAAAGCCCCTTAACACACCTAAGCCAAGTTATACATGTAATGAAGAAGGTGTAGTTGTGGTGCAGGTGTATGCAAATCCTGCGGGAAAGGTTATCAGCGCAACGGCTGGTGCCAGGGGTACAACCAATTCGGCAAGTTGTCTTTTAACACAGGCTAAGGCCGCAGCTATGCAAACCACATGGACACCGGCGCCTAATGCACCGGATAAGCAAAGTGGAACAATTATTTACAACTTTAAGCTTACAGACTAATACATATAAAAAAACACAAAGCCAAAGACATTCTTTGGGCTTTGTGTTTTATAAAGATCCGCGTACTATCAATCTGCTCGCGTTTTCTATCTGAACCTTTTTTTGCTGGAGGATCATTTCGCCTAATATCCTGCCCATTGCTTTAAAGTCGGTAGATATGGTGGTAATGCCGTTTTCCACCACCTTTTTAAGCGGAGTGTCGTTATAAGAAATGATGCCAATATCGGTCCCTATTTTAAGGCGCTGTACCCTAGCCTGCTCAATAACCTTTACCAGGTGCCTGTCGTTAGGTATAATATATACATCGCCTGCATCTAACCCATGATCTTCAAAATCAGGTATTATTTCGTAAGCGAGGCTATGCTCTTCGCAAAATTTAATAAAACCTTCCTGCATTCCCGGTGGCTGTTTAAAGGCAGGGAATATCAAGATAAGCTTTTTGTATTTTCCTAATTTGCTATACCCGGTTTCTAATGCATTGTAAATGTCGTTCACAAAGTTTTGGTGTATTGAGGGATATTCAGCCAATTCGCTATTAGTCTGGTCCAGTATGTACACATCGTTTTTAGGAAGTGTATTGATGATCTCAGCAGCGCCTTTAAGCGTAGTTGGCATAATGATATATTTAGAATAATCGCCGTTATTTTCGTTAACCAGCTTTTTAAATACATCAATACTAAAGTAATGGAAAAATATATCCGTTTGGGCTATGCTGCCCACCGTTTCTATAAAGGAGTTGTAAAGGTCTTCTTTAAAAGAGTTGAATTCATCAAATAATAAAAAGATGCGTTGCTCTAAGGTATACTCCTCGCTTTTAATGTAATAGCCCTTACCTAAGCGCGAATAAATAATGCCGCGCTTTTTAAGTTCCTCATACGCCAGCAGTATTGTATCGCGCGAAAGCGAAAATTCTAACGCTACCTTATTTACAGAAGGCAGTTTATCGCCGCGCTTTAGCCTTTTATCGGCTATAGCGGTTTCTATAGAAAGTACGATTTGTTTATATTTTGGAAGGCTTTTACGGGTATCGATCTCAATTATTTTCATAAATATAGCGCTGTACTATAATAAGTGTAAAAACAACAATTAACTGGTGGGCTAATATACAAAAACTGGTAGGTGCCGGTATGATAACAAAGTTAATGTTTATAAATTTGAAAATATGTAATATAATGGCGGTAAAATGAGATAGAGTATATTTTATTTATAAGAGTATTGTGAAATTGATAGATAAGGATTTTCTTCAAATTTTTTTACCTAAGTAAAGAAATCGATTTCGTTTTGAAATTCAGAACAATATCTGACACAACCTTAAGAGTTACAGTTTAGTGTTATGGTGCAAATAAAATATTTTATAGGAGTGTTGATAATGTTTACTACTGTTGCTTTAGCGCAGCAGGCAAACCATGGTAAGGATTCCCGAAAGTATTTTGTTAGTACCCTTACCAAAATAGCACATCCCGTATTTACATCGCTTAGCAACGATCGCTTGAGGCTTGATATGCCTGTTGAAACCGCTCCTAATGCTTATGGCGA
>Ga0265780_10006738_pt1 | contig 14195 bp, 14 predicted proteins | sample P1T30metagenome_FD_192432 | JGI IMG/M metagenome (GOLD analysis project Ga0265780, IMG submission 192432) | Plant litter microbial communities from East Loma Ridge, Irvine, California - P1 T30 | ecosystem: Environmental > Terrestrial > Plant litter > Unclassified | place: USA: California... | reverse complement strand
TCCTTGAGCCGATCGTAGTTGATGTGATTACTGAAAGCTTTGGCGCGCTTCTTAAGCATCTTGTGAGCAGCGTCCGCTGCACTAGTTGCCGGCTGGCCTTCAAGAACATTACCGTCACCCATTTGGTGGTGTTTGCGCTTCTGCTTGGGTTTCTTGGGCTTGTCTTCCGCGGCTTCAAGTTCGGCTTCCAACATCTTCGTCTGTTGGGCGCGCAGCCAATCTTCGTTTTCCGTGATCCAGATAGCTTCCTTGCGGCGGACTTCTTCCGGGGCAAGGATGCAGGTCGCAACGTCTGGGTCATCATTGAATTCGTCTTCACCGACTTCAGGATCCAAACTCACGGGGACGACATCGCGGGTGTCAGCAGCAACGCGGGCCATCTCTGCTGCTGTCCAACCAGAGCGCCTAAGAAGCTCGTGGTCTTCGCTGTTGGCGATCTCCTTGAAGATACCCTCCCAATCCTTGATGGTGCTTGTGACTTCATCCTCCAGATCCTGCTCAATTTCAAGATCTTCTTCGTCGATGACGACGGGTACCCGTTTCTTTGGTGGTCGGCCACGCTTCTTGGGCATGACAAAGTCTGGATCGGTGGTCTCACCAGCCTCAAGTTCTTCAACTGCAGAAGCAACCGACTCCACGACCGCCTCGTTGTTACCATCGAACGCTTCTATTTCAGCGGACGGATCGCTGTCCTGTGTGTCAAGGGTTTCAGTTTGTGTTCCGGCCGGCTGAGACGAACCATCATTCGACTTGCGCCTCTTGCTTGTGCGTTTTGGTGCTGTATCCTCGCCTGGTTCAACTTCGCTACCGGCTGACTCGTTCTGTGGGGGTGCAACATCACTTCCTTCACGGGCCCGTTGCTTCTTTTTCTCCTTGCGCTCTTCCTTCTCTGCGCGCCTCCAGATGGCAGGAGGCTGAGCCTTAACCTTGAGGCGGGGTCCAAACTCTCGGAACTGATTGACCGTCAGAGCCGCGCTCTGTGTTCTCTTGTATTCGTATAAGCGGGATGTGATGGTAGAATCGGCGACCTTGACTACGTAGACGACCTCTCGAATGGTTCGACGGAAGTTGTTCATACGGGCGGCTATGATGATACAAGCACCGCAAAGCCCAGCCGGCTGACGACCTTGTACCATCCAATCTCGATTCATTCGCTTGAGGACCTTACAGGCGTCGTCGGCAACTCTGTGAGAGTCATCTCCAAACTCCAGTTTTCGACAGTACTTTAGCATCAAAGGCTCGATCTCCTGGACGGCCTTGGTGCCCACAAGCTGTGCTGGATCCTCCTCTTTTAGCATCTCCAGAAATTGTTTGTACGTATCTCCCAAAGCCCAGACGTTTGTTTGAATCTTCTCGGCCAAGTCGATAAGCATAAGCGTATTCTCGGGTTGTCTCCGCGCAGCCATGTAGATGGAGACAGCAGCGACGTTCCTCATGCGGCGACCTTGAATGAATCTATGGTTCATGGCGAGCTTGTACCACATGAAGGCTTGCTCTATGACGGCCTCGCGCTGATTGAGAGATGCGCCGAGAGCTTGGATAGAATTTTTGCCACTCATCGCAGCCTGTTCCCTGCTCTCCATGCCGCCCAAGCCTCGCATAGTCCCGCCCATGGAGTTTGCATGTCGCTGGTTCGCGTGGATGAAGCCACCCTCGACAATGGCTGCTCCGCCCGAAGTTTCGCCAAAAGTAACCTCGGAGACGATGTTGCTTTCGTTGTGGACATGACCGCAGTTGTAGCACATGACTTCATTGTCTGAAGTGTCGATTTGGGGGTCGGAACAGCAAGTGTATGTGCGTTTGGCGGCTTGGGGCGCAGCGACCTGAGGCGCCTGTCTTCGTTGCGTTGCTTTGGACTGGTAGTGATAGGAATCGTTGAGGCCCCGAAGCCGCTGGACCGGCGCCCTTGCGACCTGGGGTGCCGACATTTTGCGTGTACTCGGATATGTGGCGTGGGTGCAAACGAGTGTTGAGTCGACTCGGACAAGAAACTATTGAGGGTAAGAAATAGAGTCGAGCCAGCACGAATAAGACGCGGTACCGCGGGAGGGGCAGCACTAGCCATGACTGGCGCCAAGTGGGGTACGCTTTCCCTGTTACGGCCTTGAGCTCTGCACCTTGAGCTGCGAACACCCAGCCAACACGGCGACTTTCACCCTAGTCACAGATGTACACATCGGGCTCTCGGTCGTAGGGACGGTTTCATGTGCATCGCAATGCAGCTTCACGATGGAAGCGAACCGATATGACGTTCTTCTGCGCCTGCATACCATTTCTTCGATTGCAATGCACCGCCAGCGTGTCCACATACTCGGGCATGTTTAGGTACATAGCTTTCAGATATAGGCCAATCTAGCAGGATGCCATCGACATGTAACCTTTGAGTACTCCTGACAAATCGTCCAAGTCAACCGATACCTCCTTGCGCGGTACCTGCAGCAAAGCAATAGCAGTGCAACGCTTGTGTGCCCTCATCCCGGGGCTCCAATGCGGGTGATGACCACATGGCCAATGATTGGCTAACCACAACACACCCGAACAGCCCGAACTAAGCCATTGAGCAAAAGCCCGCAAAAGCCCTGGTTTCCCAGCCTCCTTGATAGGGCTTGCGTAGGTTGTGTGTATTTCATCCGGGCCCCCGTCTCTGGGCCCCCGCTCGCAAGCTTCTCCATAGCTTCCAGCTCTCGCCCTACCCCAAAACACTACTTTGACCTACCAACTTTTGCCAATTTGCCCCAGAACAATACCATGTCTACAAGAAAGAGGAAGAACGAAGAGGAGGAGCTTGTCGCCCTCCCAAGTGACGAGAGCGATGAGGAAGAAGAGTAAGTGAGCACTTCCTTGACGTCATGGCTCTGTACCTCCCGTCGCATGCACCTTTCTTGCTGGCATTGAACCGCTCTTTATCATTTGAGCGAATTCATGCCTTTGGTCACGCTTCCAAGCTCTACCCAAGTTTTGCATACATCGAAGCGACGTTGCGAGCTTGCTGAGTGACCGGAACAATTGACATGATCGCGCTCCGCAACAACGCTCCGGATAGCCCCAATTTGGCGTTCCCCTTCGATGCCCACGTCGGTCACAATGTGAATGCTTGTGATCGCAAGCCAATGAACGTCCTCATCTATGAAACAAGATTAACATTCCGCCTCATAGATACGCCGAATCTGAAGGCTCAAACTTCAATTCCGACGACTCTGACGCCGAAGAGCCCCGTAAGTCATTTCCATCCTTCAACATCCTTGTATCTCATTTCATCTGACATGGCCACAGCACCCAAGAAGAAGACCAAGCGCACCAAGCCCAAAGACGATGAGGATGACGAAGACGAGGAGGAGGAAGACGATGTAAGCGACGATGATGATGACGATGCCGCGGTGCCTGAGGAAGATGACGATGACGATGAGGACGCCAATCCCAAAGCCAAGAAACCAGCTGGCGCAGAGAAAGATCGGAAAGTCAAGACGACAGGCAAGGCTGATCCCGTACCTGTGGTCGACGATGATGACGACGACGAGTAGAGATGTAATGCCAACATGCGTAGTAGCCATATAGCAACCCTGGCTGGCGAGATAGAATGTAATGGGCTTCGACTGAGAACTTTGTTCAATTCACATCTAAATTCATACTACGTAATAATTTCCTGTTGAAAGTGCTGACTTTCTACACCCATCTTTGATACCTCTTTGTCTGGCGGAACTCCTGCTTCCACTGTGTGTAACGTTCAGACCTCTTTTGCGCAGCCGTCGCGTTTCTTGGAGGGATACTATCCCACGAAACAGCGTACGTAGCCGTCATGTGCGCAATAGCCTTGGTGAACTCAATCCAAGCATCCAGGTTCAGGTTGTTGACTGTATCACCGTCCTCGTGGTAGTTCACATCGTAAGGTACGCCAGCACCGCCACCAAACATTTCGGCTTCTTCTTCAGTCTTGATGCCTTCAGCTCCGCCTGCGATTCCACCAGCTGCGATGCCAGCTTCAAGGAAGGGACCATAATCCGAACGACCATCGAATTCTATCTCAGTGTGGTTGAGACCGATGCTGTCAAAGTACGCAGCAAACTCGTGCTCAGCCTCGGCGGATCCAGTAGGACCGCTGAGGTTGTAAGCGGAACCATCGCCATCGTAGATCTGATAGGCAAAGTTGGGAGATGCCATCATATCAAAATCAAGCATGAGACGAATCTTGTCCCTCTCGTCTTGAGGCAGCTCATGCACGTAGTATTCGGCGCCTAGCAGACCAGCCTCTTCCGCAGTCCACCAACTGAATCGCACGGCGTTGTTAACAGTATAGTTGGTAAGTTGGAGAGCAATCTCCAGAATAGACATAGAACCTGAACCGTTGTCGTTGATACCTGGACCGGCTGTAACTGAGTCGGAGTGACCGCTAACATGGATGACATTGTCGTGGTCACCAGCCTTAGTCTCAGCAATAAGGTTGCGAGTGTTGTAGACGGTAGCGTTTGTCCACATATCCACGGTGATGTCCACACCAGCTTCAAGTTGGGCGAGAAGGGACTCTCCTTGGCCAAGGGTGATGCCAGCAACAGGAACGAAATCGCCCTCAGGGTACAAGACTTGCAATGAATATCCTTCAAGAGTACCCTCAGCGTTATTCCATGCCACGACGCCGAGAGCACCTTTAGCAGCTGCGAGTTGCACCTTCTCACCATATGAGCAGTTACCACGCTGGATCAAAGCGAGGGAGCCCTCGAGGGTTTCAGGGAAGTCCTCCTAGGTAGTGTTAATGTTGCTCGTGAAGATGCAGTAATTTGTCTTACCTCATTACATCCAAGACTAGGGATAGCAACAAGCGGGCCGGTCACATTACCACCTGGAGCAAGCGTCACAGCGAAAGCCTCGATAGTCTTGTTGTTGGCGCTGAGGGTGGCATTATACCCAATGGAGAGTGGCACATCTTGGGTATATACGTCGTAATAGTCTGAGAACGCTTCAAGTTCCCCTTTGATGTATTCGACCGTGTCTTCGTGGCCCTGGCTGCCAATGACGCGATTCTTGCCGGGGGTACTGTATGCAATCTCTTGGAGCTTCTCTGCTCTTGCGTACAAGTTGTCGATGTGAAGAGCGTTACGCAGAGATTGCTATTGCGCGAATTAGTGGAGAGAAGAGCATGTTGTCATAAATCGCATACCGAATCGACAAGCGTCTTGTACTGACGAGGCTGGATAGCTGCGGCATCTACTGCTGCAGCGCATGCAGCAGCCACGGCGATTGACTTCAAGACAGCCATTGTAGTTGAACAGTGAGCAATGAAAGGCAGTGGTTTTTCGCAACTTGCCGGGTACGTTGCGCAATTTATGCTTGTTACCATCTCTCCATCGCTGTGTCCGGCCCAGCGACCAGGAACATAGATCCTGCTGACGTCTTTGCATACTGTGCTCTTTCGACCTGCTGCATACGGACAAGTTGAGCCGGTAATATACGAAGCTTACGCTGTACCCGCCAATAACGGAGTGGAGCCGAGCGAAGAAGCACACGAGCCATGTCAAGACGTGATAAGAGGCCTTGGTAGGCTTGAAAATGGTGTCGTGCCAAGGATGCCAAGAGCCACTTTACTCTTGTTGTGGTCTTGAAGGAGGAGAATCTTGTATAAAAGACGGCTGGCGGTAGCAAACCGGACGCCAGTGGAGTTGGAAGTCGATCCAGGCCGAGAGGCCGAGCACGAGAACCGAGCTTGAAGATAGTGCAGTTATGTGATGTACAGTTCGAAAAACGTCTTGCAGATGGCAGATGGCAGATTCGGCGGCTGTTGAGCTCGGGGCCAGGTATGATGGGCGGGGATTCAAGCGAACCTTGGAAGACTGTTCTTAGCGCATCGCCACGGACCCTGCTGTCTCGGTACCTACTGCGCGTTGCGCTCCCGAGGTCACTACACTACAGCGACTTGTGAGATGGATACACAATCTAGACAGGTATTGTCTCCGCCGGCCACTCCTTCGACAGATTGCGCGTGTTCTGCATCGGGTGCCAACGTGATCACAACCGCCTCCAGCTACGACATGGTCCCAGCGGCAAATGCTGGTGCTCACAGCACGGAACCTGACCATGCGGGTAGTTTCGAAGGACTCCCCATGGCACTGAATCCATACATGGACGACATGCTTTGTCAACCGACATTCCACCTCTTCATGGAACTACCCATCGTACGAATATTATCGCGCTCATGGTTTGGTGTTCATACACTAACTCTTGTGTATCGCTAGGAACTGCGTTGCTTGGTTTACGATCAGTACTTCTTAGAAGAAAAGAGTTCGATAGCCTGTCGGAACTGGCCTCACTTGCAATTCTCTCAAGAGTACGAGCGTTCGATCCGACTCAAAAGGAGGACTGCTCCGTTTCTTCCCTCTCTTTGCCTTGTCAACAAGAAGCTGCAAAGTGAACTTCTCCATTGTCTGTTGGAGGCAGCTCATTTCGAATTTGACGATGGTGTAGTCCTTGGTCGTATCCTGGTCTTGTTGGCCGACTGTTCCTTGCGACTCCATCTTACAGTCCGAAAGGCTACAATAGGAAACGTTAATGGACAACGGAAGCGCCTTCTTTTCGGATCTGAAAACAGAGAAAGCCAAACTGATGCTCGTAAACTTGCGCAAGAATGTAACAACCTCTTGTGTTCTACGATGCCATACTTGCCAGAACTTTGCGAGCTCAATCTCAAACTGTACGCGCCATTACTGTTTGGGGACACACTCTGGAACGGTTTCCAAATTACACCTATATATTCACTTGCAGTGGATAACTATCTATGTGGTTTCGAACTGGATGCCATCCTTGGTTTGGGCAGACTGGAAAAGCTTAGCATCACAGGCATCAGTGGCGATTGCAACAAAATTGACCAGATCAATCGTACCGGCAACATTATCATCGACGATGGTAAGTCGAGGAACCTTACAGCCATCCTGGACCTCTGTGAACAGATCAAACATGGTTTCATTATACAAAAACGCAGCGTGGTGATCAGAGCTCATCTTCGATATGCCGTCAATAAGGGTACAGAGGAAACACTCGGGTGATACAAGGAGATGACACCGAGCCAGATGGTACTACAGGATAGCGAGACAGGACGACGTGAGACCAAGCGACGTTGATGGGCTGGGTTACCAAGGTGCTTGCGCTAACTGCTTTGGGCAAAGCATAGCTAGCCCGAAGTCAGCGAAGTGTCTACGAATAACAACTCTCGAGGTATTTGATGCATCAGACATATACTCTACTCGTTAGATCGTGACAATGCATGCGAAGTCCTCTATGTATACATAATATCTTGCTGCTGTTAGTGTCAAAGCACGTTCATTGCCATACGTTGCCAAATAAGCAGACCACAAACACTTGAGAAGCGCGGTACTCCATTCAATTTCTCATCGAATATCAAAACGTCACGATGGTAATTGTAGTGCCTCAATCTTTGCACTAGATCCCCGTCCTTCTATCAGTTCAGACAGAACAAGCCCAGTGCCGGGCGCATGTGATATACCCCAAGCACCATGGCCCGCCGCTATATAGACACCTCCATTCTCTCCGTCTTTGGTCTTGGTGCCTCCAAGCTTGTCGTCTGGTATTCGCGATACGATAGGTCGACCGCTGGACGTGACTGGACGGAAGCACTACCTCGAAAGTTAGTATATGTCCAGAATCCTACCCCTAGGATAGTGACGTACCAAGCCTTCTCTCAAGACCTCCATGTCCTTTCCCGGAACATTCATCATCATAGCTTTTGCGCACTGTCTCAACTGGGCAATGGCCTTGTCGTTAGCCTTGACATCCGTCGCAACATCTGGTAGTGGTATGCTTGTGCTATTCAGTCCTGCCAGGTACAGTTCTCCACCCAGTCTCGCAAACCATTCTGGCGAGAAGCCAAGTGTATCTGTTGCGAAGACTGCGTGGCAGACTTCCTTATCGAGCTCTTCGGGTTTGTGGTGTGGATTTCGGACGAGCAGCGAGTGGCCAGCTAACGAGGAAACAGGGATGCGTGCTTTGGACGACGGAAAGAGGGTGCTGAAAACACGAGGAGACCAGGCGCCAGAAGTGATGACGAGGCGAGTACACGACACTGTTACAGATTGTCAGTCGCTATGTGAAAGTCGAAGTTGTCGACTGGGATCTTACACTCTGTGTCCGACTCAGCGTCATCGCTCGTTGAGATCCTCAAGCCGCATAAGACGTCGTCGGCGTCTTTGATGATTGCTGTCGCCCTCGCAGGCTGGTGTATCCGTACTCCCCTTTCTTTGACCTCTTTAAGCAGCCATTGGCAGAATCTCAAGGGATCGATCTGTGCCGTAGTACCATCCCGACTGATGACCTCCATGATGCCTTCCTGTGTACGCCGAAGCCATTCCGGGCCGGCAGCCTGCTCTTCCCAGGGCTTGTTGTGGTTCGCTAGCTGTGCTCTGCTCGTCCCATTCTCAAGCCAGTCCTCGCCGCTGCCGCCGATGGCTGACTCGCTGTCTTGCGAGAGGGAGATGCCAGTCGACTGCGAGTAACCCCATGTTGAGCGTCCAGAGTGCGCATTGGCAAGGTCGGCGTGAAGCTTGAAGGACAACGCGCCAAGCGAAGATACCGACGGGGCGAACCCTGGTTTGTAGTCAGATAATGCGATCAGGGTATAGATGACGCGCCGCGCCCATCCCAGACGCGACGGAAGCTTCCCATACGTACAGTCAGCACTGAGGAACCCCGCAGCAAGGCCAGACGCGCATTGGAACAACTCCGGACTTGAATCAATCAGGTGAATTGTCTTTGGGTCTGTCGCTCCACTCTCTGTGAGGTAGTACGCGGTACACAAGCCGATGATACCGCAGCCCAAGATGGCAATGTCGTTGGTGTTTTCCCCGCAGGAACTATAATCTACACCTGGCATACTGAACTTCACGCCTGGCAAATCGAGGGACAACGTAACAGCGAAACGAACAAGTCGACGCCTCCATGCCCGAGCCGCCCGCCGCCAGACCTTTAAAGGTGCCAATAACTCCTCTTCGTCTAGGCTGGCGCACAAACGCCGTCTCACATCACAGCATAATCATCATGTGTTGGATCATGTTCCTATCCACCTCCGACGCAAAACATCGTACGAGCTGTTCCGCATACCTTTGCTGATCCACTCCGCACCCTAGTCGACGTCCCAAACTCGGGTAAGTAGCATGACCGACATGGCCTGATTTTCTCCAGAACACCCTCTGGAGCCCGGCCTTCCGCCGCTTTAGATTACCGCTGGTCCGACTAACTGATGCAAGACTCGGATCATCTGCACACTTTGACGTCCATTGTACGTCCGGCTATTGGATGCCATCGTATCATCACGAGAGTTAAGGAACGCGAAACCCCTGCATCGCATATATGGGACAAGCAAGAAGACGCGTACATTGAAGAGCTTGTGTGGTGCATTGCTAGCTACAGAGACTCTATTGATGGAATGATGCTGTTTTCTACGAATGATGCCGCATGTATCCTTCCTGTTCTGTCATCCTCACACTTTTTACGGCCCGACCCAGCGATCCTGACCGACCTTGCATATTGACCCGCGTACTTGGTGATCTATGCATTGCCACGAGGATTGAGCATACCCTGGACAGGCTTGTAGTCCTTGAAATGGCTTTCGGGTTGCTCATGCGCCTCGGAGATTGCTGCGTCACCCACGATAGCCTGTCCAAGAAAGTCTGTATCAAGACCGTGACGATAGGTTTTCTCCCACAGCCTGCGAATGATTGTGGGAGCTTCATTCTCATGGTCTGAGAATGCTCCAGGGATGCTTGTGGAAGACACGTCTGCCATCTCAGTCACACCCGTCATAGGCTGTAAGCTGGATCCCGCTCCGTAGCCCGAGCCATCGTAGAGTCCTGTATGCTGGCCCCAGGTGCTATCGTGCTTCCCCACCTCTGTCGGGCTGTGGAGGTGGCTCTGCACAACCATGGCGTTGCCCTCGTCCAGAGCAATGTCTAGATATGCTGGAAGTTTTCCCGCTGCAAACGCTTTGTCAAGCTTATCATCAGATATAAAAACCATCCTACAAGGTGCATATACGAAGTCAGTGTGTTTCTCAGATGCAATTCATTCAGGAACATTTCGTACCCATTTTCCCGAACGATGGAGCCAAGTTCCGACACTAATATGTCTGCTTGAGGACCAACAAGCTTGAACGGTATCTCATTATCACATTGAGCGTTGTCGTCGCCACCCTCCGAGTCGGAAGCGAGCAGCTTGATCTTGAGTCGACATCTCCCATCTGCTCGACGATAGGTCCTTGCATGATAACCTTTATCGAGTATGACTTTTGCCTGCTTTTCTACCATCTTGTTTACATCTGGTGGATTCAGTGCTTTGTTGGTGGCACTGCCTCGTGTACAAACTTGCTCGTCGTCTGTCTTGTGGGTCGATGAATCTTCCATACGATGTACACCAGACGGTTCTTCACAGGCTGGTGATTGTCGTGGTTCTTCAGTGTTGTTGGTTTTCGTGAGGGACTCGTCTGGAAGCAGATGGTTGAGCTCTAAATTGTCGTGACTGACAACGGGTTCATCGAGGTAGATTCCAGCACCATGAAGACTATCAGAGACAGCACTCTTTGTTGACGCCGTACTCTTCATCGTTTCTTGATCCTGGTTATATGCTAGGATGGACGTTGGCGAAGGGGGGCTCCCAGTCTGGTCCAACTCCAAGATTCTCTGGATGGGAGCTGGTGAAAGCGGTACAGTCCCAAAAGGAATGAGCGATAAATCGACAGATGATTGCTGATTCCGTTTCTCAGATGTCGGAACAGGCACGGGCGAGGAGTGGTGAACCCTCAAGCTTGAGGTGATAGAGTCTTTGCGGTCGAGATCGAATATTGGTTTGTCAGAGGGTGATTCCTCGAAGTCGAGTACGAGGGATGAATTAAGGCGGTGTTTTGGGGTATAAGGACCCTGTAAAACACAACTTCAGTAGATGTTTCGCCACAATTTGAAGGGACACTTACGTCGGCCGGCGGTGATGCAGGTGTGTCAAGCTGCTTGGTCTTGGTAGGCGACCGCAGACTTCGTAATGAGCTAATGCTGCGCAGCTTTTGCTTTCTCAACGACCCCATTAGACCTTTTCGTACAGGTGATTCGTCACTTGCATCGGGTACGGTGGAGTTTGCTCCTGGTGAATATGGATTCGGAGTCTCATAAATTGGTTCATCGTTTTCATTTCGCTTAGGAGAACGTGAATGAATCCTTGAGATAATTAGCATGGCAGAAACAGGGTAGGAAAGACCGTCGCTCACGGTGCACCGCTCATCCGAGTGAATATATCCGAAACGCTCTTCTTGGCCTGGATGAGGCGATCGAGAGGCATGATGGCTTTTCGTTGCTACCTTGGTTATACACTGTAGGCTCGAGAGTGTGCTGAAGACTACGAAATGGATTGAACGGTTGACGCCACGAGCAAGTACAAGCGTATGGCACTTGAATCCGAGGCTCTTGACCTTAAGCTATGTTTGTTGATATATAGGTCAGCTCCTGCCAAGCTGACTTTACGTGACATTGGCTGGTAGTTTGCAAGAGCATTGTGATGTGTTCGGCAGGATCAACTCGTCAGCAGATTGAGGAAGTAAGAACCGAATCTAGGGATACATAGGATGGCGATGTAACATGCTGAGTTTGATCGCATATCCAGAGATAATCATTGTGTATTGACGTATGGCGTATGTATGTATCGGAACGCTCACCCAATCTCGCTGATGATGAACGCATGTCTTTAGTGAGGCGTGCAAGAATACATGCCGCTGGATCTGAGAAGGCGTGAATGGACAACGCTTGGCTCAAGCGGTGCACGTGATTGGACCAGCCCGTGCACCAGACCCTTGCTTAGCTCCTTCACGTCGCGAACGTTAGCAGTCGTGGAGTGCAAGCGCATCATCAACTTTCAACGCCGCCCTTCACCCAATTTATATTCGAGTATCCGAGTAGGAGTCGCCCATACGTACGCCACACTCATCGTCGCCAGCTTCAGACGCGCCACACCGGCATCGTTCTCGACTAGCCACAATGGCGCGTGGTCGCCCTTCTCGAGCTGCAGCGCGTCGCAGTACGCCTGTTCGCAGCGCAACACCTCAGCAGGACAGTGACGAGGAAATGGTAGATGCACCAGAATCGCGCGCCGACACACCCAAGGAAGAGGAAGAAGATGCCGACTCAGCAGTTCAAGGAAGCGACGAGGAAGCGGCACCCTCTGAGCGCTCGCCCTCTCCAGCAGTCATCCAGCCATTTCCCCGCAAGAAGCGTCTTGGTCGCCCTCCTAAGAACAGGCCACCAGACTGGAACGTTGTCGAACCCGACAACTCCGAAGGCGGTACACCCGTTAAGCGCAAGCGGGGACGGCCGTCAGGCGGAGGTCGAGGACGGCCACCAAAAGGAGGGCCATCGCATACGACGCGCGTCCCAATTGACAAGGAGGGCAACATGATGGATGTAGTCAATGATGAGGTCGACTTACCGGAAGACGAGGAAGGCGAGCAGAAGGTCGACAAACTCGGCAACCTTATGGGCGGACGAGACTACCGTGTGCGCATATTCACTATCAAGGGCAGAGGCGACAGACAGTACATGCTGTCGACAGAACCAGCCCGTTGTTGTGGATTCAGGGATAGTTATCTGTTCTTCACAAAACATATGAAGCTCTACAAAATCATCATCGACGATACCGAGAAGAGGGACTTGATCGACCGCGACATCATCCCACACTCATACAAGGGTCGTGCCATTGGTGTCGTCACAGCCAGATCCGTCTTCCGTGAGTTTGGCGCACGCATCATCATCGGAGGTAAGAGGATCATCGACGATTACTATGTTACTGCAGCAAAGGAAAGCGGCGCAGTCGAAGGGGAAATTGCAGACCCCAACGACAGGCTACCGCCTCCTGGGGAGCCATACAACAAGAACCAATACGTCGCTTGGCATGGTGCCAGTAGTGTGTACCATACTGGTGTGCCTAGTGTGCCAACCGCTAATGGCAAGCCTGTGCCTGGGAAGCGGAAGGTCAACATAACCTCTGCTAACTGGCAGTTCGAGCATGGACGAGCTGCAAGGTAAGCAAAACTTCCCTTTTACTAACCTATAATCAGCAAAGCTAACTTATCCCAGTCGATTCAACTCAAACCTCTCTAAGCTACGGAAAGCAAACCTCACTGGTGTCTACGATCCACACACCAACCTGATGTGCTATCCAAAGGTCACACAACCTACACATGCACGATGGGAAGAGGTCTCAGCCGAAGAAACCGACGTGCCTCCGCTGGTCCGTCGCAAATACCTCGTGGTCGACTCTGTTTTCCAACAGCCCCCTTTCGCCGGGCTAGGTATACCCGGACCCGACGGTGACTTCGTTGATGTTGGCACCAATGGCCTACCAGTCTTGGACGACGAAGACAGGCTAAAAATGAAGCCCGAAGAACTTGAAGCTCTTGAGCAGGTCAAGGCTGAGGAACAAGAGTGGCGTAGTCAATGGGGTGGGGAGACCACTGATGGTGCAAGAGTGAGACCGAAGATAGGCTTTGTGGGCGTCCCGGTTTGAGACATCCAAACCAGACTGGAGTCCAGGAACCTATTTACTCATATGTTGTCTTAGATACCGGTACTGTTTCCAGCACGGCGCGATTTGGCGTACGATATATCAACAGGTCCCGTATTCAAGAAAGAGGATCCAACTAGGTACATCTCGCCATATTGCGATATCTGAATGAAGCGCCGCACGGACACGGCTCCAAGTCATTCATAATACACAGTTTACTGCTCTTTTACATTAATGTCTTGGCCATGATCTTACGACCCTTTGCATCCCGTGCCTTGACAATTCACGTCTATCCGCTGTTCGTTTGGCGCGCTACGTACATGTCGTTGATGAATGGCGACAAGGCCGAGCGCCACGTGCTCCTTGGTCGCAACATACACACTGGCACGATGATAGCTTAGTATAGGATCGTTTAATGCCTTGATTACAACGCTTCCTCTGAATAATGCATCGCCTCTGCACAGGGAGAAAGAGTGCATGGACGAATGTACGGACCAGAAAACATATTCTGAGATAAAACATCTCAATAAGCGGGTCCCTGCCGCGCACTGGAATTATCTCAAAACGTCATTGACACAAGATACTGCCTTTTTTCTTCATGACCAACGCAATACTGCATTCTGGTCGCCACATCAGGGCTGCTGAGTCTCCTTCAGCAG
>Ga0265780_10006737_pt1 | contig 14195 bp, 9 predicted proteins | sample P1T30metagenome_FD_192432 | JGI IMG/M metagenome (GOLD analysis project Ga0265780, IMG submission 192432) | Plant litter microbial communities from East Loma Ridge, Irvine, California - P1 T30 | ecosystem: Environmental > Terrestrial > Plant litter > Unclassified | place: USA: California... | reverse complement strand
GATTTCCACTTCCTTAGATAGAATATCTCTTATATTTTTTAATTCTTGCTTTTGTTCAAATAATTTTAAAAACGTTTTTACCTTTAAAATAAGAAGGTCAGAATCAACAGGTTTTGTGATGTAATCAACGCCTCCAGATTCATAACCTTTTGAGATGAATTTTTTCTGTTTGTTTACCGCTGATAAAAATATAACCGGAATATCTTTTGTGCGGTTGCTTCCTGCTAAAGTTTCCACGACTTCAAATCCGTCCATTCCCGGCATTTGAACATCCATAATTATTAAAGAATAATTTGTCTTAAGGATTTTTTTTAATGCTTCTTCGCCAGATTCTGCCGAATCAACCGATAGCGAGTGTAGTTCCAATATTTTTTTTAAAGGAATAATATTTTCCTTTTTATCGTCAACAATCAGTATCATAATTTTAAAGCATCTTTTTTTATGGAATGCAAACCCATGGTGATATTATTTATTATTGAGAACTATAATAAATGTGATATTGGGGAAACTAAGATTCGTTTTGCAATTTAATATTGCCAATCTCCAAAAGTAAGAATTATAACTGCTACGTGTTTATACAATTCCCACATTTGCTGCACAATTCCCACGTCGCTAAAAAATTTATGGCTAACAATCTCACAATCAAATACTGAGGCAAAAAAAACCTTGAAACACGAAAGTTGCGCTTCAAGGTTTAATTTTACTATAAATTTTTATTATTTTACACGTTCCCAGTTTTGAGTTCGGCCCAGTAGTGAGATTCCAACATATCCCCGAACTTTCAACTTGTCTTTATTCTCAAGGCTGACCGTACATTTATATACTTTGCCAGAAGTTGGGTCTAAAATTGTGCCACCCTCCCAACTCGATCCTTTCTTGCTAAGTCCTTCAAGAATGATCAATCCTTTAATGGGTTTTCCTTTTTTGGCTCCTTCGCATTCATCACAAAGTTTCCCTTCTTTTGATTTATCAAAGATTTCCACAACTTTTCCATAAATCTTACCGTTGTTTTCATAAATTTCAACAACCGACTTCTGCTTGCCAGTTTCATCGTCGATTGTTTTCCACTTACCGACCACCGTTTGTGCATGACCCGAAAATAATCCGAAAATCATGAACAGAATACTATATAAAATTACCTTTTTCATTATTTCCCAAAGCTATAGCGAACTCCTATGTTAAAGCCAACCCCGCTCGCATTGACATATTGCGTTGGGATTTTTCTTGGCTCATTTGCATTTGGAGCTCCTTCGGTGTATTCATCTTCGAATTGAAAATGTGTTTCATTCGTTGGTAAGTCAGCCAATTGTTGTCCTGGAACTGGCGCATTTCCGGCCGGTGTGTATGCGATGGTTTCGTATTCCTTAATTTCGGCTGATTTACTTTTTATGCTTAAGTTTTTAAATTCGACTTCTCCAAAAACATGCATCTTTGGACCAATTGGATAAGTTACACCTAGTGCACCAGCAAATCCAACGCTGAATTTCGACTCCACTTCTGTTCTCGCTCGAACGCCAACATCAATACCTTCGCCTCCAGCATCTGGCGCATAAGCTCGGCTATCTATATGCAATTTTCCTGCTGCTGGAATCAGTAATCCAATTCTTGCATAAGGGTTTAACTTGCTAAAAGCTGGTGTCAAATAAATGGCCGGCATCACGTCTAGACCTTCTAGATAGGCTGTTGCTTCTGACTGCATCAACGGACTGTTTAATTTTCCGATGGTTTTTTCATCTCCGGAGAAATAATTAAAACCAAGTTCTGCTCCAATGTAAGGATTAAACATGTAACCAAAAGTCACGTTCCCTTTGAAACCACTTCCTAGTGTTCCATTTAAAGATTTAACTCTGGCAGATCCGTCAGGGTTTATGGTAATGTCAGTGGATTGCTGAATCATCGTCAATCCGTTTGGGTCTGCGTTGTTAAACTCTGTGCCGCCAGATTCTAAAGAATATCCTCCGCCACCGCGAATATAAAATTCTTGTGCGTTTGAATTTGTACTTGCGATTAAAGCAATCACCGTACATAAAGCTAGGCTTACTTTTTTCATTGTAATTTTTTTTGAGTTAATACTGATAATTGTCTCTTAAAATGGTATTTGAGACCTTTCTTAAAGGTAAGAAATTTCAGTTTTAAAACGTTTTCGCTTTTAGGAAACCTTAACAGACTTTGGCGCAAAATCGAGAATATAATTGTGTATAATGTGCTTTTGACAATAAACTTATTTTAGAAAAAATGTAAATTTAAGATAAATAAATTGCTTAATTTAGTATAAAATTCCCCAAAAGAAATGGACATTACTACTCAAATTTTCTGGCTTTTTACGTTGGCCATTCCTATAGCCTGCATTGCCTGGACTGTTACTCATGAAGAAGTTTTTCGCGAGCCGAGAGAATTTTGCATTAAAAGAAGCCAATCTGGGAGAACAATTTTAAAACGAAAATTTTATTATCTTTTTACTTGCGAATATTGTTTTAGCCATTATGCAACAGCATTATTTGTTTATTTAACCGAATTTAAATTACTTTTAGAAGATTGGCGCGGTTATATGATAGCAGGTTTTGCACTTGTTTTTGTGGCAAATGCATACATGAGTCTATTCGCTTTATTGCGACAGTCGATAAAAAAGGAGAAAACCGAGATCGAAGTTTTAGAAAAAAAAGTTGAAAAATAATTTATTTTAAGGCTTTTCTCTCAATCATTTCACGAAGCATTTGCGTCAATTCGGCAAATTCTGTAGGTTTTATAAAAAACTCAAATGTTCCCATCGTCATCATCATTTCTTTTTCGCGATCGCTGATATGTGCCGTGTAAATTACTGCCTGAATTGAATCATACCTTGGATTTTCACGCACCATTTTAACCAATTCGTGTCCGGTTATTTTTGGCATTTTCATATCCACAAAAACAATATCTGGTAGATTATCTGCTGTTTCAATATAAGAAACAAAGTCTGGCGCACTCGAAAAAAACCTAAAGTCATACTCGATTCCTAGAAAATCTAGCGCAATGCTGAAAAAATCTTCTTCGTCTGGGTCGTCATCGACAAGGGCTAGGAAAAGTTTTTTATTTAGTTTCATCAGTGGTAGTTAAGGTAATGTAAAGATATATAATATTTATTAATAAAAATTAACATTCAATATCCCTTTTTAGTTGTTTATAATAAACAGAAATGGGATCAACGAGCGCTGATCCCATTCTTGGAGTCATTTATCCCTAACCTAACTCCTATCAAGTTGCCATAACCTACCACCAGTTACTCCAGACGGGCGTCTGGCCGGCAACCTTTTAATTAATATTTAAAATTATAAATTCGCTTCGTCTATTTTGTTGATGTTCCGCCTCAGATCATTGAACTCCATCGGCACACTTGTTAAGTAATTTTGTTTCTCCATAACCTTTCGCTGTTAGTCTGCCACGCTCAATTCCTTCGGAGATCATATATTCCATGGTAGATTTTGCGCGATTCTCAGAAAGTTTTGCGTTGTATGCATGACTCGCGCGACTATCTGTATGCGAGCGAATGTCGACTTTCATTTTTGGATATTGTTTCATTACATCAATAATTTTCTCAATATCAATTGCTGCATCAGATCTAATATTAAATTTATCTAAATCAAATAAAATCTCCTTAATGGCGAATGCCTTTGCGATATCTCCATCTTTTCCAATTGCTTTAATTTTTGATTCTAAATCAAAATCAAGCTGGGTTTCTCCAGAATTTTCAGGAATTTCTATTGCTTTTTCTAAAGTATTGTATTCAATTTTTTCAGCTCTAACTCTGTATCTTTTTCCACATTCTGCTTCAAAGCTATATTCGCCAGAGGCATCTGCAATTATTTCTTTAAGCAATTTAAAGTCGCTAGAAAACACGGTAACTTTTGCGTTTGAAAGTGGCTTTCCTGTTTCTGAATCTCTTACAATTCCTGCCAGAAGCTGTTCACATTCCAGTTTTTTAATTTCTTTAAATTTATAAATATCATCAAATCCGTTTCCTCCAGATCTGTTTGACGAGAAAAAACCAACTTGCGACTTTGTATCAATTATAAATCCGAAATCATCTTGATTTCCGTTAACCGGCTCGCCAACGTTTTGAGGCTCGGTGTAGCTTTGCCCTTCAGTTTTTGACTTAAAGATGTCAAGTCCACCCAACCCAGGATGTCCATCTGAAGAAAAATACAGTTCATTATCGTCAGAAATAAAAGGAAATGTTTCTTTTCCTTCTGTGTTTATGTTTTTTCCGAGATTTTCAGGAGTTCCAAAGGTTCCATCAGAATTGATAGTTACCTTAAAAATATCAGATTGCCCCAACGTTCCTGGCATATTCGATGCAAAATACAACGTTCTATCATCTGGACTCAGCGCAGGATGAGCCACACTGTATTCATCATTGTTAAACGGCAACTCGGTGATATCTGTCCACTTATTATCTTGAAGCGTCGCTCGGTAGATTTTAAGTAAAGTCGTTTTATCAGAATCTCTTTTTCTTTTTCCGTTTAAGTAATTGTTTCTTGTGAAATACACAGTTTTTCCGTCTTTTGTAAACGCTGGAGTGGCCTCATGGAATTTGCTGTCAATTTCTGAAGAAAATTTTTCTGGAGTCGCAAGCGTTCCATCGTCATTAACTTTTGAAGAAAATAATCTGGTGAATGACTGGTTATTCCATTTGTCAATTTTTGTTGCGACTCCTGTTTTTCTGGATGATGCGAAAATCAACTGGCCGTTGTAAAAAGTTGAGCCATAATCCTGCTCTTCAGAATTTATGCCTAAATTTTCAATCTGGTATCTACCCGAATTATTTTTAATTTCTTGAAGATAATTTTTATTTTGTTTGTAAAGATTTGCTCTTTTATCAGATGAATTTTTTGTGACGAATTCTGCTAACATCTGATCTGCTTTTGGATAATCTCCCACAGATTTTAAAGTTTGGGAATATCTATAATAATATTCTGGTTCTAATTCCTGACCTAGAGCAAATAGTTCTGAGTACCAAGTATTGGCTTTTTCAAATTCGGAATTAAAATAATATGCGTTTCCAAGTTTCTGAAAAAGATCTACAGATTTATGTCCTTTTTTTGCTATATTTTCATAGGTCTTTATAGCGTCAACATACGCGAAGTTGTCGTATAATTTGTCTGCTTTCGACAGTTTTTTATCTTGTGAATTAGCCGTTAATCCAACTATCGAGAGTGCTAAAACAAAAAGTATTTTTATGTTCATAATATATCTTTTTAGAAAAACCTTGGAGAAATAATTCTGTCATAATTTTTGAACAGCTCAAAGCGCAAGAAGACTTCGTGCGATCCTGAGTTGTAATTGGCTAATTTTGTGGTTTCTGCATCATACGCGTAGCCCACAAACAGACCGTCAGTGATTTGAAAACCAACCATTCCGCTGACTGCTGCGCTCCATCGATATGCTGCGCCGATAGTGAATTTTTCATTAATTAAAAAGTTAGCAGAAACGTCAACTTGCAATGGTGCACCTTCCACCATTTTAGCTAACGCTGACGGTTTAAATTTTAAATTTGGATTTAATTCAAAAACATGACCCGCGATTAAATAATAGTGCATTCTTTCTTTTGCGGTCGAAAAATTTCCATCATCTTCGTAATGTTTTGTTTCCAAGAAATTAGGAACTGACAGTCCCACGTAAGTATTTTCTGAATGAAAATAAACGCCTGCACCAATATTTGGTGAAAACTTGTTATCAATATTATTCTGAAATAATGGATCGTTTGGGTTATAAATATTAAGCTTTGTATAGTCAACATTTAGTAGATTTGCAGTTGCCTTCAATCCAAAAGAAAGTTTATAATTTTCTGAGGCTTGCACTGTGTACGCAAAGTCTACGGAAATGCTATTTTCATCGGCCGGGCCAATTCTGTCATTTACAAACGATAATCCTAAGCCAACATTGGTGTCATTTATTGGCGAATGGACAGCAAATGAATTTGTAGTTGGCGCGCCGTCAAGTCCCACCCATTGTGTTCTGTGAAGGCCAAAAGCGCTTAGCATGCCACGTTGTCCTGCATAAGCTGGATTGATGTTGGCCGTGTTGTACATGTATTGTGTGTACTGCGAATCTTGCTGTGCGAAAGAAGCAATTCCTACAAACGACGCCAAAATGATAAATGTAATTTTTGATTTCATTGATTTAAAATTTAGTTGTCATTGATGTATAAAAATCCTGCTTTTTCGATATTTCGTGATGAACCGGCATTTGCAATTTCATACGTTAGTACGTAGTAGTAAGTTCCGGTTGGAAGCATTTCGTCTGGACTTATTGTTGTTCTTCCGTGGGAATATCCATTGAATACATTTCCGTCTGAATCATAACTTGTAGTTTCAAAAACTTTTACGCCCCATCTGTTGTAGATTGACACTTTGTTATTTGGATAATTTCTGATTCCATCAATTAAAAAATAGTCGTTTAGACCATCTCCGTTTGGTGTGATTCCGTTATAAATAACTAAATTTCCCGCTGGTTCCACTCTCTGTTTTACTCTTGCCAAAGTGAAAACTCCAAAACCAGATGTTGTAAAAAACGAAGTGACTGTTCCTGTTCCAATTCCGTTTGCACCAACTTCTACAATTCCACCTTCATCAACCCAAAGATTTTGAGTTTCGTCCCAGCGTGCTATCGTGACCATTTCATTGTCAAGATTAGCGGGATTTAAATCGCCCCAAATAAAATTGGGAGTCGTTGTTTGATCCCACGATAAAGTCAGCATAACTTCGGTATTTCCGGCAGTTTTATCGATTGTCCAATATTCTGTATCGTCAATTATGGCAAGATTTCCTATTCTGCTTTGATGCGGATAAAGCGGATTTGAGTTTTTAAGAAAATATTTTCCGGTGAATTTATCGGCTAAAGCGTTTGGAGATGTTGGCTGAATTCTGGCAAATCTGTAGAAACCACCGTCACCAATTGGGTACTGAAATTCTGTGTTTCCATTCTTTTGCACATAGCCATCAACGTGGCTTTCATTATCTGTGTTCGCGTGCGATGCATCATTTTGGTACACCATTAATCCGCCAAAATCATCGTTATCAACAATACCGTTGAAGAAATCAGAAGTTCCTGCAACTCGAATTTCGCCAAATAGTTGAAAGGCTGGCTGTGTGCTCGGGTTATTAAAAATCACATCAAAGAAATCACTTGGAACTGTCCCTTCTATTTTTTGAGGAATTGCGCCCTGAAAACGCGTGTAACTTGATGTTAGTCCAGGGGTGAACGAGACCAGTCCGTCATTGTTGAAATGAGAATACAAGTAAAGTTCGCCATCATTGACAAAGGTTCCTGTTTCAGTATTATCAAACGGGAACAATGTTGACACGACGGTATTTGGCAAAATAGTCATTTCGCCAGTATTTGTCGTTTGACCCGTGGTTTTTGCTGCAATCAGAAATAAAGCCAACGTGAGCGTTTGGTTAATTATTTTCATAATTTTTTATTTTATATTTTTTGGATGCCTGGCATCGTTCCAATTTTGATTCTATTTCCAGTAATTCCAAACTAAGCCGTCAAACACCGCTAAAGCATTTCTGGTTGTATCATAACAAAGCATTCCTGGATACGGACTCTTTACCGTCAAGTGTGGGTTTTCAATTTGTGGTAAAACCAATGCTTTATTCGATGACTCTAAGACCAAAACGCCATCAGCATTAGATTCTAAAGCGCCCATTACTGTTTTCTTATTATTATCTACCATTCCACTATAAGGAACAAGATTTGTGATGCTTCCTGCACCAGATAATTCTACCCAACCTCCGTTTTGAAACATTTTTATTTTTTTCTCCGCAGTTCTTGCGTCGAATAGAAAGGTTCCGTTTGCCGGCGAAATTGGCAAAGTTTGTACAGCCGGCAGTATAATACCTTTTGTGGTTCCAGAATTAAAATCTAAGATCACTGACGGACTGCTTACCGTTTGTTTTTCAATGGCCGTTTGGGAGTTTGAAACTGTACAAAATCCGAAACTAAAGATCGATAATATTAAATATTTTTTCATAATCTTAAGTTTATTTAGATGTAGGATTACAATCTTTTTCAATGCATTTCCAAATATTTCCATTATATAACTTAACACACGGCGTTGGGCTGTTTGATAGATCATATACCAACATTCCGATGACAGGGTTTGCTATAACACTTGTATTTGCCACTCGAGTAATTACAAAGCCTTTGTTTCTTGACTCAATTGCGATAAAACCATTTGGTACATTACCCGGCCAGCCTGAACCACCTTCAAACCCTGCGATATCTGAAATACCTGTTTTAGTAAAATCTGTCGCAGGTGTTAAATTTGGTGGGTTTGTGCAGGCCACAACTCTAAACCTCACTAAAGCAATACTTTTACTGGTATTAGGGGTTGCTTCGGGACTATTATCGATGATACCATACAGATATTCATAATCGCCAGGTGCTAACGTCGCAGGAATTGTAAGTACACCATAAGTCGTTGCATTGGTTACATCGACCTGGGCATTAGAAATTATCCAATTTTCAGCACTCCAAATCACAGAATTTGTTGGTAAAGTGGATAGCTGAATACCTTTATAAGTATCGTTGGCAAAAATTGATGGTAGTGTACCACCTACGCCAAAAATAATGGGAGTAGCTGTATAGTCGTCATCAACTGCACAGATTGCCGCATAAACGGTGACCAACTTGGTTGGCGAATAACAACCATTAGTACTGTCCCAAAAAGCGGCATATACTTTTCTAGTCGCCCCGGTAAGTGCCGAAACCTCCGCAGGGGTCAATTTATTCGCATCTGTCGCCGGTGTTGTATTGTGCCACGTGACGGTAGTACCCGCTGGCGCTGCAGGTGAAGCGACCAAAACACTCAAGTCAACAGTAGTTGCTCCGCAAGCAATACCATAAGAACTCGTCGATTTGATATAACCATAATCGCCAACGATATAATTGTTAAAAACTGGCGCAGTTGTTCCCGCCGCACATACACTAATTGTAACCACGTTTGACATAGCCGTACAGCCTCCGTCACTCGTTAGAATTGCTCTATAATATCTTCTAGCGGTAAGTGTACCCGGCGAATAGCTTGCCGTTGTACCTGCGCTGGCTACATTGTTAAAAGTTACATTATCTGTAGAAACCTGCCATTGAATAGCTCCGGTCGAACCGGTTAAAGTTATGGCTGCTGGTGCCGTTCCAGAAACAATTAATTGGTTTGCTGAAGCTGTACCAGAGAGTAGAACAGGATTTGCTGTTTTAGATGTGCCGACTGCTTGCCCTGTTCCTGCAATAGTTGGAATACCCATCGTTGATGCTGTACTTCCGACAGGTGTTGTGCCTAAATTTTGAACAATTGGCTGGTTGAAAGTGCCACTTGTAGCACCGGTGTTACCACCAGGCATCTGAGAATCTACCAAATTTGTAGGAATAATTGTAGTAGATGCACCTTCTACAGCATCCGGACATCCGTCATTATCTGAATCTAAATCCAGATGGTTTGGAATACCGTCTCCGTCTGCATCATTTGTGCATCCTACAATTCTTGCCGGCATTGGAGCTACAGAACCGGTTGGTAATGCTGTCCAATCTGTTCCATTCCAATATTGAAGTACAGCATTATCGTGAAGCAAAGATTGATCAAACATATGCAAAGCCAATATGACACATGAGGTTCCATTCCAATTCCCCAAATTGACTTCATTGTAATTAGCATCTATGGCTGCGGTGGCAGAAAGCATCGGGGCAGTTCCATCATTTACCATCGCATATAATTTGCTGCTTTCTGTTCTTCCACCTCCAGGGCTTCCATAAAAACCGTTATTGTTAGTTCTAATTCTTAAAGATTGATTGGCCATTGCAACAGGTGGTTGCCAAATGGCCATATTTACATGCCATTCTGAATGAGCAGCGGTAGTTTCTAATTCATCGATAACTCCAAATGCATTGTTCGTAGTCTTTAACGTCATACCGTTGTACCACGGTATTCCAAAACCAAATGGATCAGCATGAGGAAATTTTGTAGCAATAACAATTTCGGCATTTTGAGTAGCAAATGCTGCGGACTCATCAACTGCTGGAGGCAAAAGTGTTGCATCAGTTGAAAATGTTTGGTAGGATGTCCAGGTATTTGTAGCTCCTGTTGGTAATGTACAAGAAAAACAAGATGGACTTTCGTCTATGTCTAAAATCCCGTCGTTATCATCGTCTAAATCATAGATATCGAGTACAGTATCGCTATCAGAATCTTTTGTAACTGTTAAAAAAACAACTGCTGTTTTGCAAGGGTTATTGTTTGCCAGATCGCAGATGGTATAAATAAATTGGTAACTTTTTGGTAAAGTTGTGCTTGCAATATTTAAAGTTCCATTTGGGTTCATTGTAATCCCCGCTGGAAGACCTGGTGCCGTCACACTAACGTTTGATGCAGTTGGGATTGCTCCATTAAACAGATCGTTTGCAAAAACAGATGCGGTTGTTGTCGAGTTAGTTGTAACCACACCAAAACTGTCGTTGTTAGCAATAATATCGGGTTCAGCTACAGACATAGACAAGCTAAACGCGTCACCTGCAGTTTCTAATCCTGTCCAATAATCAACAGTGTTTGCATTGCCATCCCAACCATCAAGATAAAGGTCAAAGCTAATTTTTTGGATATTCGTTCCATTAATTTGAATAGAACCACTTGCATTCGTAGTGACAGGAGTAAAATTATTGGTAACAGAGTTACCCGTTAGCACAAACGTACTGTTACTGGAAAGTTTTGTTAAAGTCAATCCATTTGAAGGAATTGATTGAGAAAGATTCATATCTAAATCAGTTGAAAAGTATTTCGTATTTGAAGAACTTCCAACACTTCCGCCTAATCCTGAAAAGTGTAGTATAGGATTGGTAACTGCTCTACTGAACACAATTTCCATTCGTCCCACATACAACCTTGCTCTAAAATTAACTGTATTGCCAATGGCCCTCACAAAATTATATACGGGAATGGCATAATTATCTGTTATACTTATTCCTGTACGTTCAGGTGCGTTTGCACTTGTAAAGGACGCACCTCCGGCTACACCGTACCAAGCATTAGGACTGATAGCATAGACAGGGCTTGCACCTACTCCATTGTGTCCAATCATGATACTACCGGCAGGAGAAGAGATAAGTGCAGCGTCGTATCGTTGATCTACAAATGATACGGTTGCAGACAAAGCTGGCGCATTATATAATACAAACGTATTCCCTGTAGTATTCTGCAAGAAATTAATGGTTGTACTAACGGCTGGTCCGTTACCTGCAGGATTTCCATCGCCAGTAATTTTTGCAAACTCCAAAATATTTTGGGCGGATAGCTGTGTTGCACTAAAAAACATCAGCAATGTAAAAATTATTATTTGTTTAAAATGTCTCATAAACCTTTACTTTTCAGTTGACGTTCAAATTTTCAAACAGTCGCTAAAAAACCATTTGGGGAAAAATTGAGGTGTCTTGAGTCAGACACCTCTTTTCTTATTATAATCGACTATCTATTGTTTGACAACAACTGTTCTAATCGCTCTAATCTCTTGTTAGTCTCTTCAGACTCTTTTTTCAATTTGTCGATTTCCGATTGTTGGGCATCAATCTTATGCTCTTGTTCAATTGTATGTAGATACAGCTCTTCAATTTTTTCTAAACTTTGAACAGCTAACTTCGTCATATCAAAAGTGTATCCATTATCTGCTTTGTTCAGATCATTGATCGATTCTACGCCAGGTAAGTGGTTATTTGTTTTGATAAAATCTTTTACATAATTCAATGATTTAAACTCATAGTTTGGATTGATTTCAGAATTTCCTTGGAAATATTTTTCAAATACATAATCCGCATAAACACTATTCGTTGTCCAAACTTTACCAGTAGTTGAAATATCTCCCGCTACGTGTAACTTTGGTTGAATAATTTGCTGATTAGGTGAAGTTCCAATCGTAAACGATGGAGCTGTTGTTGCACCGATGGCAACAATACCCATTTGGTAAATATTCTGCCCATTACCAGTCGCCTGAGTTCCAGATGGCTGACTTATTACATTCCAAGGTTCTGTTGCAGTTGCAGCAGCTAAAGTCGATGCCGGTACAGATTTTAATGTACCATCTGTATTCGCGACTACAACTTTATCGGTAGCAACAAGTGTGTATGCTGTAGTGTTAAGGGTACGCACCCTTGCATTTCCTGTAACCACATCTAAACGTACTGCTGGGTCGATGGTAGGTAGAGCAGTTGCGCCAGTGAAATTACCAAACGCGACAGATCCATTTTCGCCATAAATCCAGTTACCGATATTCAGTTGACTGCTTGCAGTATTTTTGGCTTTTGTTTGTGATCCTAAGAATAAACTATTATCACCAGAGTTATAACGATCTGTTGCTGAACCTGCAAGCCTGTTACCAGCTTCTGTACCAAAGAAAGTATTGTAATTTCCGGTAGTTAAAGCACCTCCAGAGTTTACACCTAAAGCAACGTTATCTTGACCTGTTCCAAGTGATTGTAGAGCCGTACTTCCTACCCCAATATTTTTGTCTCCAGTTGCATTTTTTAATACATCAGAACCGACTGCCATATTTTGACTTTGAGTTGTAATTTTTTGTAATGAATTATGTCCAAAAACATGGTTGCTGCTTCCTGTAGTTAACGCAATAAGGTTATTTGCTCCCATAGTTGCATTTGATCCTCCTGTAGTTAACGCACTTAAATTTTGAGAACCCAAGACATAATTTGCGGTTGCCGTTGTTGCTTTTAATAAATTCAATGGTCCAACTGCAACGTTATTTCCTGTTGTGGCGCGTGGTAAATTTCCGTAACCTATAGCCACACTTCCGTCGCCATTAACTACTCCTAATTGACTTCCTCCGCCGATAGCAATATTTCCTAAGAATCCGAATGGGGCACCGGCTGCGCTAGCTGCATTCATTGCTCCAGCTCCGATAGCAATATTGTTAGTTCCTGGCATTGTTGTACCATTACTACCCACACCTGCATCTTCTGAAATGTGATTAGTTCCAATTCTACGAACATCGGCAATTGCTGGAGTAGGTAAAGTGGTCCAAGATAATTGCGCATCAGCAAGACCATTGGTCGTTAGCACTTGATTTGCAAGACCTTTATTTCTAGGAAAAGTATAACCGTCTGGTAGTCCTGCGGCACTTTGAAATGAGAAAGTTACCCCTTTAAGTTTTTCAATCTCGATAGCCGAAAGTTCTGCGCTTGTTTTAGCATGTAAAAGTGAAACTTTACTGTCACCGGGCAAATTGTTCCCCGAAATACTAGACTGAATAGTTCCTGTTGCATCTAAAGCTTCCATACTAACCTGAGATCCTCCAACTTCCGAAAAAGATCGAATCGAAGCAATTGCGTTTGTATTTTTAGAGCTTATCACAGATATACCTTCACCTACAACAGAAGCACTCATTTTTGTTGCATTCTCAAAATCCAGATTGTTTGAAGAAAACATTATGTTAGTTGGACCACCCGAGTCTAAATTGGTTTCCAATCCTACAAAAGCGCTCCCTACTTGTTTCACTGTTTTAAAATCCCCAGCTACATCTAACTTTTTAGTCGATAAAGGTGTTGAAGATAATGTTCCAATTGCTACATTACCATTTTGATAAATCGCATCTCCGTTATCAATAGCCTTATTCGATGTAGTTTGTTTGTTCCATGGTTCAATAGCAAAGGAAGCGATACTTAAAGTATTAGAAGCTTCACCGTTAATTGTGGAAACTAAATCACTTCCTGTCAATGACAAAACGTTACTATTTATAATGTTTACAGCCGGACTAATTCCATTTACAGTGCTTGTCAGGATATTTCCAGAAGAATCCATCGTGTGCGCGATTGTCTGTTCTACTGATGTCCCTGGTGTGCCTTGTGGACCAGCTGGTCCTGGCAATCCAATTGGACCATCAGCACCGGTCGCGCCGTTAGCTCCGTCTACCCCAGGAGTTCCCGCAGGACCCTGGATGTTTCCGGTTACCGTCCAGGTTCCGTTATTGTTTGTGTACACGTCGCCGGTAGTTGTATTTACGTAGGTATCGCCGTTGTTTCCGCCGGTAGGCGTTCCAGTTCCTGACGTTACCGAGGTTCCGTTTGTTCCGTTGGTCCCGTCCTGGCCTTCTGCCGGGATTCCGGTATCGGTAGTCCCGATGAACCAGTTTCCGTTGGCTCCGATGGTCGGTGAGATTCCGTTG
>Ga0265780_10006735_pt1 | contig 14199 bp, 8 predicted proteins | sample P1T30metagenome_FD_192432 | JGI IMG/M metagenome (GOLD analysis project Ga0265780, IMG submission 192432) | Plant litter microbial communities from East Loma Ridge, Irvine, California - P1 T30 | ecosystem: Environmental > Terrestrial > Plant litter > Unclassified | place: USA: California... | reverse complement strand
TGCTTTCATGGCCTTTGCTGGTGGAAGAGCATCATGCTGCTGCGCTGGATTCCGCATTATTTAATACGGCCCGCCATCCCAGGACAGCTGTAGGCCGTATTGATAAGAGGAAAATACTGTTACTTGCTGTAGACGGAAGGCATGAGAACGCGGCAGGTATGAGCTTGTTTGAGTTGAGCTCCGTTTTACGTTGGATGGGCTGCCGTGAGGCCATCAATCTTGATGGGGGAGGATCTACAGCACTCTGGATATATAATGCACCTGAAAACGGGGTAGTGAACTATCCATCCGATAATAAACTATGGGATCATCAGGGAGAGAGAAAAGTAGCAAACGTACTTCTGTTGAAAAGAAAATAAATAAAAAGACTCCGAAAAATGAATTTTATAAATAGCATATCAGCTCTTCTGATTCCAGTGTCATTATGTTCGTCGATTTATTTTACCTCTTTTGATAAGAGGCGGGTTTCTCCGGAAGAATACCAGCAGCCACTTATTGGTACAAAGAAACAGCCGGTTTTAACAGGTGCCGATCAGACCGGAAAATATCTTTCCTATCTTAAGGGTAAGCGTGTGGGTATGGTAGTTAATCCGACATCTGTAATTGGCGGGAAATCAAGTGTGGACAGTCTTCATGCGCTGGGGATTAATATCGTGAAGGTGTTTGGGCCGGAGCATGGATTCAGAGGAGACGTTGGTGCGGGTGTAAGTGTAGATGATTCCAAAGATCCTAAAACCGGTATAACGGTCATTTCACTTTACGGAAAAATGCATAAACCAGGCAAAGAAGCTTTGGCTGATGTGGATATAATGGTTTTCGACATACAGGATGTTGGCGCAAGATTTTATACTTATATAGCCACCATGCACCGTGTAATGGAAGCTTGTGCGGAGAATGGGAAAGAGCTTCTTATACTTGACCGTCCTAACCCCAATGGCTTTTTAGTAGACGGTCCGGTGCTCGATATGAAACTGAAGTCGGGGATCGGAATGCATCCTGTGCCTGTAGCTCATGGAATGACTGTCGGAGAGTATGCACAAATGATCAATGGAGAGGGTTGGCTGGCCGGCGGAATTAAGTGCAAGATCAAGATAATTACAGTCGCCAATTACGATCACGATAAGGCATACGAATTGCCGGTGAATCCTTCTCCGAATCTCAATACGCAACAGTCTATCCTCCTTTATCCGTCATTATGTCTTTTCGAGGGAACTATAATCAGCCAGGGCAGAGGTACAATGTTTCCGTTTACCGTTTTAGGAAACCCGGATCTTAAAGGCGTTTATTCTTTCAGTTTTACCCCGGTAAGCCTTAAAGGCATGAGCGATAGCCCCTTGTTTATGAACCAGGCATGTTATGGCCTGGATCTTCGTAAATATGATACAGGGGAAATCCGCAGAACCAGGCAGATTAATATAAAATGGCTTGCCGATCTTTATAAAGCCTATCCTTATAAAGAAAAATTCTTTGATTATAAACAAAGCAAGGAAATGGGGAATTTTGACAAACTTGCCGGAAATACATTGCTTAAAGAGCAGATCATAGCGGGAGTGCCTGAGTCTGAAATTCGCAAAACATGGAAGAAAGACCTTGATCAGTTTAAGAAGATACGCGCAAAATACTTGCTTTATCCCTGAGAATGGAAGGCAAAGCATATGGGTGTTGATAATCAGCCAGCTATGCTCATTTAGTTAAAAAAATATCCGGCAAAGACGCATATTGATAAGAAGTGAAGTATTTATCTGTATGCGTCTTTTTGCGTAGTTTAAAACTTTTTTGCATAATCATGTAGAATTAACTTTTATCTTCTTATATTAGTTTTATTATATCAACCTGATAAACTAACCTCTAACGACTAAAACTGATTATATGGAGAAGGTGAATGCTCTTTTCAATACAGGCTCTGGGATGTCCTGCAATTTTTCTCTTTTTCGCCGAAAAATACCCGTATGACGGATGCCCTGAATTTTGCAGGCAGTTTTTCAGCCCTCGTTACTTTGTAACAGAAATCTGACGAAATTTCCCTTTTAGCGTTTTTTTGCGTTTTATGATTGCTTGCTGTCTTTACAGCTAAAGATCTGTGCTTTTAGTTTCAATTGTCCTTTTTTTTAAAATGGAGGTTGTTTATTTGGGTTTTTAGTGCATCATGGCGCTTTATTTCAAACTTTCAGAAGTTATTTTCATGTATGCCATTGCTGATTTGTGCTTTTTTTTAAAATATTATTGCAAAATCGCGTAAATATTAAAAGTGTATTTATATATTAGCATTTAAATGAAAGAAAATGAGCAATATGTTCAATTATTTCAGGCGTGAATTTGATTTTTAGTAAAAAAATCACTGTTAATATGTGTCCTTTAACAGTCGTCGGGTAATTATTTAGAATACAACTCTATTTCTCACAATAAAATCAAACAATTATGCACAAACAATTACTCTCATTCTTACTCGGGATGATTCTTTTTGTCGGGCAGGCCCTGGCCCAACAGAAAGCTGTGACCGGAAAGGTCACTTCCGCAGAAGATGGGCTCCCGCTTCCGGGGGCCACTGTTAAAATCAAAGGTGTTGGTACCGGTACCAGTACAGGGCCGGATGGTGCGTTTTCTATCCGGGTTAACCCGGGCCAGGTCCTGGTATTTTCATTTTTGGGTGCAACTCCTGTGGAACGCACAGTTGGTGCCGAAAACAAAATGGATGTTAGTCTTGCTACTAACGCAGCTGCTCTTAGTGAAGTGGTAGTTACAGCAAACGGAATTGGCAGGGATAGAAAATCCCTGGGTTATTCAGCTCCCACTGTTAAGGGTGAAGAAGTTGCCCAGACCCAAAGGGCAGATTTCTTTGGAGGCCTGCAGGGCAGGGTTCCCGGTCTTTCTATTAACTCCACCAGCGGAGCTCCAGGAGCATCCTCTCAGATCGTCTTACGTGGTTTCGTTTCCATCAGCGGTGATAATAATGCTTTAATTGTGGTTGACGGTGTGCCTGTCGATAATTCAATAATCAAGGGTAATCAATTATCCTCTAACGGTACAAACAGCGACCAGGATTATGCTAACGGTGCGATGAATATCAGCCCGGAAGACATCGAGAGTTATACTATAATGAAAGGGCCTGAGGCTACGGCCTTATACGGAAGTTCAGGAGCCAGCGGCGCGATCCTGATCACTACTAAAAAAGGTAAAGCCGGAAAAGGATCCATCAGCTATAGCGGGTCGGTATCCATGCAAAAAGTTAACCGTTTTCCGGAGTACCAGCAACAGTATAATTCGGGTAGTAATGGTGTGTTTGCCAGTAATACGACAATTTTCGGCGGACCAGCTTTTGTTGAAGGCACCAAGATTTACGATAATGCGAAAGAATTCTTTGAAGTTGGCGTGATGCAAAATCACAGCCTTGCATTTGAAGGTGGAACAGATAAATTTACCTATCGCTGGTCAAACCAGTATGTAGACCAGGGTGGGGTAGTACCGACAACCAGTTATAAGCGGTTTGTCAGTACAATTACAGGAGTAGGTACTATAACTCCTACTTTAAAACTGACTTCCAGTTTTTCTTATACTAATTCAGATAACGTAAAGCCAAATAAAGGTCTTAACGGTTATATGATGGGTCTATCGAGATTCAATTCATCTTATGATATAAACAACTGGATAGACGAAAGCGGAAACCGTAAATTGTATGTGGCCAGTATCTTCAGCGAATTTGATAACCCTTTATGGGATGTATACAGGAATACGGCAGAGGATAAAGGAAATGCTATCAGGGCGAATACTAATTTTCTGTTCACTCCTACAAAATGGCTTACACTTACAGCCGTTGGCGGAGCTAACTTTACCAGCACTCAGGGAATGAGGGTATATCATCCCCAGTCTTACAGAGGTTCGGGCGATGCTGCGTCTCCAAGGAATGGTTTTATAGAAGTGTATGACCGCGCCGTCAGGATACTTAACGGTACGTTTACCGCTTCTGCAAGACACAACTTCGGAGATTTTAACAATACCTACATCGTTGGCGCCAACTTTAACGATTATTACACCACTCTCAGCTCGCAGACTGGTTCAAACTTTTTCGACGCTAACTTTAAGAGTATAAATAATACTCTCCCAACTACTCAGCGTTCCAGGAACTACATAGACCAGGTCAGGAATGTCGGCGCTTTTGCACAAGCCGTACTAGGTTATAAAACATTGCTTTACCTGACCTTGTCTGGTCGTATCGACGGAGCTTCGAAACTGATGCCGAATAATCCTTATTTCGCTTATCCGGCAGCCAGCTTGGCGTTTAACTTTACAGATCTGGAGTCAGTAAAAAACTCCCTGCCATGGCTTACTTATGGTAAGTTAAGAGGTTCTTATGCTATTACAGGTAAAGAGCCCTGGAGAGAATATTCTACCAAATCGAATCTGATAGGTAAATCGACCACAGGCGGCGGGTTCCTTTATGACTACTATGGCGGTAATCCAGATCTGAAACCAGAAAAATCGAAAAACTTTGAAACAGGAGTGGAGCTCCAGTTTCTTAAAAACCGTATCGGGATCGATTTTAACTATTACAATCTTAAGAGTGAAGACCAGATCATTAATCCCCGCCTGAGTTATGGAAGTGGTTTCATATTACGACTGATGAACGGCGGTTCTGTGGTTAATAAGGGAATTGAAGTTCAGCTGAATGCCAGTCCTGTTAAGAAAAAATCTTTTAACTGGGATTTTACAGCCAACTTTACACGTAACAGGGGTACTGTACTCAGCATAGCTGACGAACTACCCGAATTATACGACTCTGATACCTGGCTTCTTACTGGTGTCCGCAGTGCGGTACACCCCGGAGCAAGTACTACCGTTATAAGCGGTAATATCATGGACCGGAATAAAAACGGCGATCTGCTGATCAATGCTGCGACAGGTTTACCGGTTACCAGGACAGATAGTAAATATTATCCTATCGGAGACAGAACACCTAAGTTTACACTCGGGCTGGTGAACCGTTTCAAATACAAGAGTTTTAATCTTTCATTCCTTTGGGATCTTCGTTACGGAGGAGATGTGGTAAATGGTACAGAATATATCAACTACACCCGGATGATCAGTTTGAAGACACTCGACAGGGAACAGCCAAGAATTATCACAGGTGTTTTACAGGATGGTCTGGAAAATACTGATAATCCTACTCCGAATACCATAGCTGTTACTCCATATTATAACAGTAACTATTATACCACCAACGTGGGACCGGAAATGTTCGTTGAAAGGAACATCAAAGCCTTACGTTTAAGGGATATTACACTGGGTTTTGACCTGCCGAAGTCGGCACTTACAAGATTGAAATTTGCTCAGAGCGCAGGCGCCTTTATCACTATTTCTGATGCGGTCCTGATCTCAAATTATTCGGGTATGGATCCCGAAAGTAACGCTAATAACCCTGCTTTGGGTGGTGTCGGCGGTTATGGTATAGATGTGGGCAATATGGGTAAACCTATCGGAATAAATCTGGGCTTAAGGTTTAAATTATAAATTCTAAGAAATTAAGAGATGTTGAGATTCTATAAATTATCAGCTATGGCAGCAGTATTACTGCTCATGGGGAGTTGTAAAAAATACCTGGATATAAACAGTAATCCTGCGGTTCCGCAGGAGGCAAAGGCAGAGTTTTTGCTGGCGCCGCTTGTTTACCAGATGGCGAACGGTACTTCGCAGGATAACAGGGTGATCTTTAAGGTTACGCAAGACATGATCGGCAGCAGTACCGAAACAGCTTCTACTATCTGGGAGCGTCACGGTTTCCCTTCTGCAAGTGACGTGGGCGGTGTGATCTGGCGCATGACCTATGTCGATATGGGGCTAAACCTGGAGAATATGATCAACGACGGCATTGCAAATAAAAAGTATGAATATGCCGCTATAGGTTATGCTATGAAAGCCTGGGCTTACCAGCAAACTACAGACCTGCACGGGCCGATCATTCTGGATGAGGCTTTTACTCAAGGAATGTTGTCGTTCCCATATCATGATCAGCTGGAAGTTTACGCAAAAGTACGCGAATGGGGTGCTCTGTCATTGAAATATATGAATATGAAAAGCCCGATAGATCAGTCTGCAAAATTAAACAGCGTAACTGGCGATAACCTGTACAGGGGAGATATGTTAAAATGGAAAAAATTCGTGTATGGTATCTTTGCTCTGCAATATAGTCACCTGATTAACAAACCCGAGTTTAACGCTCAGTATGCCGACAGTGTTATAAAATACACCGATCTCTCGTTCAGTAATTCCGGTGATGATGCAACTGTTTTCTTTTCAGCTACAGGCGATACGGATATCAATCCTTTCGGACCTTACGGCACACTTAATGTTTCCAGTTCCGGGTTCTACTATGGGGTGCCTACAACAAATATTGTATCCTATCTCACCGGCCGTACAAGAGGAGATACGCTGATCACTGACACATCTAAATATATCGATCCACGGCTGAAAAGGATGCTGGTTCCACCCGCCGTTACAGGAATGTATGCAGGTGCAACTCCTACCAAAAGCGCTCTTCCTGCCGGCGTTTCTCCTGTTTTTGCTGGTATTCTTACTGCAGGTGTCACAGAGATGCCCGGTTATTACATTTTTACTGAGAATGCAAGGTATCCGATAATGTCTTTTGCTCAATTACAGTTTGCGAAAGCAGAAGCATTGTTTAAAAAATCCAATTTTGCTGCAGCATACGAGAGTTATAAAAGCGGGATCCGCGGGCATATGAACTTTATAAACCTTTATGGCCGCACAACTACGGGGCCTCAGCCTCCTGCTATCTCAGAACTGGAAATTTCAAGATATCTGGCTTCTTCGGAAGTAGCCCAAAGTGCTGCTGATCTGAAAATAGCTGATATCATGGGTCAGAAATACATTGCACAATGGGGCTGGGCCGGTATTGAACAGTGGTGCGATCTTAGAAAATATCGTTATGATGCGAACGTATACCGCAACTATTACCAGCTAAGCGCCACTGAACTGGTAGCAGATAACGCTGGCAAATATGCCAACCGCTTCAGACCGAGATATAACTCTGAGTATGTATGGAATGAGAAAGAACTCATTAAATGGGGTGGTCTTGATAAAAACTATATGACCAAGGAACTATGGTTCAGTCAGCCTTAATTTTCAATATTTAAATCAAGTTTTATGAAGATATTTTCATTTTTATCACTTTGTGTCGTCCTGTTTTCTATGGCAGGATGCGACCGGAATGAGCTTAACTACGGGGATACCGAATATGTTTCTGCTACTGATGCAGTTGTTAAGCTTAATTATGCTTCTTTATACCTTGATAACAGGTATGTATTTGTCAAATTTAACGGTAAACGCGTAACTCCTCTTATCAGGGGAAGGCAGCCGTTCCCGGGCGGAGGGTATAATACGCTCGGTGATGTCAGGGCTGATTTTCTCAGCATTAATCCCGGCGATGTAAAGGTTGAAGTTGTATTGCCGCATAAAGTTGACAACGGCCTGGATTCGGCTATACTTTACAATACCACAGTAAAACTCGATCAGGGAAAACGTTATACTATACATATAACAGACACGGGCAGCCTTACAAAGTCTATGCTTACGGAGGAGAATTTTGCCAAGCCAGACTCAGGATATGCAGTTTACCGCTTTGTAAACCTTATGCCGAATGTACCCGAAATAGACCTTTATTATGGACAAAGTGCGACGGTAACTATAGCAGATAAAAAAATCGCCTCTAATATCAAGTACATGGAAGTGAGTGATTATATCACACTTAACCGTGCGGCAGCAAGAACCTGGAAAATAAGGCCGGCCGGTGCTGCCATTACAAATGCTACTGTTATAGCCTCCTATACAAGTGCGAGTACCCTGCTTAATCAGCGGTCATATACAATCTATGCTTTAGGGTATAACGGAGTAAAAGTGGCTCCGACTATGCCGTACCTTTCTTTCTTTCATATAAGGTAACACGCTGATATTGGTTATTTACAATAAGAAGATCAACATGAAAAAAATATTTGATATAAAGACAGTGTCGTCAGCAAGAGGCATAACGCCCCGGGCGATACGGTATTCTCTGGCGTTATTTTTAATTGCCAATATTATAACCGGTTGCAAAGACAAATCAGATGATATCGTTGAGGAGCCTCCGGTTGAAGTCGTGGATACTGATATTACAGCCCTGGTTAAAAAGATACAGGCAGGCAGCACGGTAATAAGAGAATTTAAAAGTGATACATTTACTCAGATCGCTGATGGTGTGTCGCAGACGCAGGTTTCCTATATCGACAAGACCAATCTGCCTGTTAAAATGTTCATCCTTGAAGTTGATCTTAAAAATGCCAAACTTGGTGTGCAGGCTTTACTGCCTTACAATGATTACCTGAACGGACTGCAGACAGTTACTGAAATGTGCAGGGATAATCAAAAGGCCGGTAAAACGATTATCGCTGCCGTAAACGGTGACTTTTTTAGTGCAGCCGGCGCCCCGGAAGGGTACTTTTATATTGATGGTGTTGCCCTTAAAACAGCCCGGCTCACTACAAGCAAGGCATATTTTGCCGTCATGAAAGACAAAACTCCGGTTATCGGAGGGCTTGACCCCGTGAACAATACTGAGGTTCCGGGAGTAGTTCTTGGTAATATTCAGCAGGCAGTAAGCGGGCGTCAATGGCTGGTGAAAGACGGTGCTCTTGCTCCGTTTACAGATTTCTCCGTAACGGCCAGAACTGCTATCGGTTATACTGCTGCCAATGTAGTTTATGCTATTGTTGTTGATGGCGCGCAGGACGATTATTCTAATGGTATAAGTATAGATGAGATGGGCCGGGTAATGCAGGCCTTAGGTACCACCAGAGCAATGAACCTTAGCGGAGGCGTCAACTCTACCCTGGCCGTTAAAAGTTCAGGCGAGAATAAATGGATCATGCAGAACCAGCAGCCTAAAAAAGCTGAAGCTCTGGTCGCAAATGGCATCGGCTTCGTGATAAACGAATAACGCAGAAGCTTAGCGTCAAAAAACGACGTACTATTACTCTACGCTACCCTGATCTGCACTGCTTATTAAGTATGTGCAGATCTTTTTACATTAAACGTTCTTTTATAAATACAAGGTTTTATGCATCAATTCAGAGGTAAAACTCTATATTGAATTCTGTTTGCCGGGTTATAAATTTTTTCTCAAAATACTGCCTATGAGACACACTTTTATAATAATCTTGCTTTTCTTTCTTTCATTAAAGGGTATAACACAAACCAAATCCGAGAATCTTTTCTACCTGGTAGATACTCCTGAATCGCTCGAAAGCTTTAAGGCAAATGTATCCCGTATCTCTGTCGTTTGTCCGCAGACATTTTTAATCAGCAAAGAAGGTGTTTTGTCAGGGTCGGTTAATCCGAGAGTACTGGAAATTGCTAAAACTAATAATATAAAGGTTATGCCGCTTATAGTCAACAGCGGCTTCAACTCAGAACTGCTTCATCAGATCGTATCGAATCCTGCTGCCCGTCGCCGCTCTATAGATATGATGCAGATCTATGCCCGGCAGTATAAACTTGACGGCTGGCAGTTCGACCTCGAAGGACTGAATATAAAAGACCGCGATAATTTTACTTTATATTTTAAGGAAACTGCAGAAGCGCTGCATAAAGCAGGATTGCAATTATCTGCAGCGCTTGTGCATGTTACTGAAAATGTAGGCGGAACATCTCCCTATCACCAGTTCCTGTATGAGAACTGGAGAGCCGGTTACTCGCTTAAAGAACTGGCCGAAGCCGGCGACTTCCTTTCTATTATGACCTACGATCAGCATACCCGGCGCACTACGCCCGGTCCGGTGGCGGGACCGGAGTGGGTAGAACAGGTGCTGAAACATCTTCTTGCCGAAGGTGTGCCTGCCGCAAAAATCTCCATGGGCATCCCCAGTTATTCTGTTCATTGGTTCTCTGACTATACGGAGGAGAAAGGCGGGTTTTCCAACGGGCGCCAGGTGGGATACCCGGTGGTAAAGTTCCTGCTCGATAAATATGAAACTTCTGCGCAATGGAATGTTATGGCAGGATGTAATTATGCAGTATGGAATAATGACGGAGCCTTCGAATATTTATTTATCGAAGATGGAAAATCGCTCGGCCTTAAACTGGACCTGCTGAAAAAATATAAGTTAAGAGGTATATCAGTCTGGGTGCTGGGTAAGGAAGCGCCCGACTTCTGGACTGTGCTTCAGAGTAAAACAGATAGAAAATAGCATAAAATATTCTTTAATGATTAAAAACGTACAAAAGCTCAGTGAAATCGCGGAAAAACCAGCCAGGCATATCGTCGGACTAATGTCTGGTACCTCATTTGACGGCCTGGATATAGCGCTTTGTAAATTCGAAGGAGACGGTTTTAATACAAAAACCACACTGCTGCATTTTAAGACAGTAGCCTATGAGCAGCATTTCAAACAGGAACTGAAATCTGTTTTTTCCAAAGAACAGGTAAATCTGCTGAAGGTCACACTGCTAAATGCCTATATCGGGCAGTATTTTGCTGAGCTTATACTTGGCTGCCTGCAGGAATGGAATTTTCCGGCTCCGGATGTCGACCTTATAGCAAGCCACGGTCAGACGATCTTCCATGCCCCGTTCTGGCAGCATAAACTGCCGGGATATTCGAATGCTACGCTGCAGATCGGCGACGGAGACCATATTGCGGTAAAAACAGGTATTATTACGTTAAGTGATTTCAGGCAGAAGCATATAGCTGCCGGAGGCGAAGGCGCGCCGCTTGCTATTTACGGTGACTATCTTATCCTGTCGAGTTCAGCCGAAAACAGGATAATGCTCAATATCGGCGGCATTGCCAATTTTACCTTTTTACCGTCTGACCGGGATCCTGACAGGGTCTTTTCAACAGATGTAGGTCCTGGAAATACATTAATGGACCAGTTTGTCCAGCTTAATTATCCCGGCCGGTATTTTGACGAAAATGCCGCTCTGGCTTCATCGGGTACCGTGAACGGATTATTGCTTAAAGAGTTGCTTGCTCACCCGTTTTTTGATGCAGACTTTCCAAAAACTACGGGTCCCGAGCTTTTTAACCTTTCTTACCTAAATGCGGCGATAGAACGCTCCGGTGCTGCCGGGATATCCGCCGGGGATGTAATGGCTACGCTCAGCGCTTTCTCAGCCGAAGGGATTGTAAGTGCTCTTAAAAAAGCCATAAAGGACGATGGTAGTTATGTGGTCTATTTAAGCGGTGGTGGTATACATAATCCCTTATTAATTAAAAATATATCCTCACAGCTGCCAGACTGTAAGTTCAAAAACACATCAGAGATCGGTATAGATCCGGATGCTAAAGAGGCTGTGCTGTTCGGCCTTCTGGCCAATGAATGTGTGGCAGGAAAAGGCGTTGATTTTGGAGACAGGGTGAGTTTACCTTCTGTTTCCATGGGGAAAATAAGTTTTCCTGATTAAGTAATGAATTTAATATCTAACCCAGTTTGTATATGAAACAATTATTACTATTTCCCAAGATCAGGTACGGCCTGTTGCTGGCTCTCGTACCGCTGTTTCTGTTAACCTCTGCATCGGGGGCATTTGCCCAGGTTCAGAAATATACCATAAAAGGAAAAGTGACAGATTTACGAACGGGCGAGAGTCTTCCCGGGGTTTCTATAAGGATCAATAACACCGTAGTAGGCGGGGCAACCAATCCTGACGGCGACTATCAGATCAGCGCCAGTCTGCAGGCTGGAAAATATACACTCGTTTTTTCTTATGTGGGGTATACCCAGTTATCCAGACAAGTTGTATTAGGTTCCGAGCCGCTAGTTACTTTGAATGTCGACATCCAGGCAGATCTTGTCCGCCTGAATGAAGTGGTAGTTACGGGTACGTCGGTTGCCACCAGTCGCAAGCAGTTAGGGAATGCAATTTCTACCGTTACTGCGGATGATTTTGCAAGCAGTGCAGCTACATCCATAGACCAGGCCATGAGCGGTAAGATCTCAGGTGCTCAGATTACGCAAAATTCGGGCAATCCTGCCGGTGGGATCAGTGTCAGGCTCCGCGGGCCAAGTACCATTGTGGGAACAGGTGATCCATTGTACATAGTTGATGGCGTTATTGTAAATAATAGCTCTCCTCAATTGATCGATCTCGGAGGTTATGCACAGAATCGGCTCGTTGATATTAATCCAGGCGACATTGAACGGATTGAAATAATAAAAGGCGCTGCCGCGGCAGCTATATACGGCTCCAGGGCAAGTAATGGGGTCGTGCAGATCTTCACCAAGCGGGGGAAAGAGGGTAAACCTGTAATTAATTTCTCAACACAAATCAAAACAAACGAGATCCGTAAAACGCTCGATTATAATACTTATCCCTTCCGGTTTGTCAATACCACTGCAACTGATCTTACCCAGGTACCGGTAGAAAGATATGATTTCCAAGACAAGATCTTCAGGTCGGCTTTCGGCAACGAAAATAATATCTCGGTATCAGGAGGCTCTTCCGGGACACAATATTTTGCCAGCGGTACGTATTTGAAAAACCAGGGTATAATAGATCAATCGGATTTTACCCGGGGAGGGGGCAGGCTTCGTCTCGATCAGAGCATTGGAAATAAGATCAAAGTTGGTCTGGGGGTAAACTATGTGCTGAGCACCAGTCATGAAATTCCCAATGGGGGAATTAATGAAGCTTATGGCGCACTTACAGGATTTATCTTCAGTAATAATTTTGTTAATCCTGAGCCCGACGCAGTGACCGGAGTTTATCCGTCTACTACCCCGTCTGCCGTTACCAGGACCAATCCGCTGGAAGCGATCAACCGATTTAATTTCGGACAACGTACAAGCCGCTTTATCGGTAATTTTCAGCTCCAGGCAACGCCTCTGAACGGACTCAATATAACGTATACCCTGGGTTATGACAATGCTACGCAAATTGGAACCGGGTACATTCCGGTAAGAAATACTACACCATCTTATAGCGGGGGATACTCAAGAAGGGCTGATCAAACCTCCTTTCTTGTAAACAATGATCTCAATTTGTCTTACCAGGCAAAACCTGCGGCGTGGCTGGAATCGACTACCGGTCTGGGGTTCACCGGGCAGTCTGAAAAAATATACCAAACAGCTACCACTGCTACTCAACTAGGTCTGATCGGCGAGACGATCAATAACGGGGCTACTATTGTGCCATCGGAGTACAGAAGTGATATGAATATTTTTGGTGCCTTTATACAACAGACTTTCGGGGTTAAGGAAAAACTGTTTGTTACCGGTGCAATCAGATACGATGTGTCTTCTGTTTTCGGACCCGAAGACAGGGCACAGTTCTACCCTAAAGTGAGCGGTTCATATCTTATCTCAAATGAAAAGTTCTGGAAAGAATCAAACCTTAATAACCTGATCTCAAGTTTCAAGCTCAGGGCCTCATATGGGCGTGCAGGAAACTTGAGTGCAATATCTCCAAACGATAGATACACCTCTTATGCTCCGGTTTCTCTACCTGGTTTACCGGCTGTTATTTCGCCTGTATTACTTGGCAATAATGCTATAAAGCCTGAGCGACAAACAGAGACAGAATTCGGAACAGATTTTAGTTTACTTAAAGATCGTATCGGAGTCGAGTTTACTTACTACAATAAAAATGTAAAAGACCTTATTCTCCTGTCAAATCTTACTCCTTCCACGGGGTTCCTCAGCCAGTATCTTAATATAGGCACTTTGGAGAACGAGGGTTTCGAACTGATGGTGCGGGGTGTTCCGGTTCAGAAGAAAAAGCTGGAATGGAACATTGTAGGTACTTTTTCAAAGAACAAAAATATTGTGGATAAGGTTCCTGGCGGATTGACGACTTTCGCGGGCGGCTTCGGACAGGTGGCTGCGGTAAATGGGTATCCTTTGGGAGCCTTTTATTCAACCTATTTTGCAAGGAATCCCGATGGTTCTTTGTTGCTGAATGCCGCAGGCCTGCCGCAAACTGAAAAGGCCGGCAGAGATGCAAACGGACAGCCGGTGGGTGCCGCCAGGAGTAAAGTGATCGGCGATCCTAATCCGGATTGGATAGCATCTCTGATCAACGAAGTAAATGCCGGGAAATTTTCATTCCGCGCACAATTGGATGCCTCTTACGGAAATGATGTATTCAACTTCACAAAACGGGTAGGCGACCGTGATATTTACGGAGGCCTGAAAGGCTATGAGGCTGAATTGAAGG
>Ga0265780_10006733_pt1 | contig 14201 bp, 10 predicted proteins | sample P1T30metagenome_FD_192432 | JGI IMG/M metagenome (GOLD analysis project Ga0265780, IMG submission 192432) | Plant litter microbial communities from East Loma Ridge, Irvine, California - P1 T30 | ecosystem: Environmental > Terrestrial > Plant litter > Unclassified | place: USA: California... | reverse complement strand
ATGTATACCACTTGACGTTGAGCAAATTGCAAAGGTTCCCAGTGAGTAACTCGATCAAGCGGCTTCCTGTCCAGTCTAAGTGGCAGTCTTTGCACCTGCCATTGAATAACATTCTGCTTTCCTCGACTCTTCTTTCTGCTGCTCTGAAAGCATTCCATCGTCTGCAGCTTGCCGTGGTGGATATTGGCTTGGTCACGCGAGCCGTAGGGTGCCATCGTAGACTGTAACTCCACTCCACTATTTGAACACTTTGCCCGGGTGTTAGTAAGCCGAGGTCTCAAGTATACTAGCTGAAGGAAGTTTGCTGCGACCTTTCCTCACCAGCTCCTCGGCGTGGAGGTACCCTAGGGCTATTTGAGCCCTTATGCAGATACTGCTGGGTAATCTCGGAGTGGCGCCGGCGTGAAGATGTGCCCTCGACTGACTGGTGTCACCTGAGCTTGAGCGGTGAGTTTGTGCGACCACAGTTCAGGTACGTACCATGTTGGCCCTGGGAAGACGGAAAGCGTCTCAGTAAGTAGTGACCAAGTAACACGCCGTGTCACATGGCCGGATGTCGCCGGCCTGTAGCACCATTGCGCACATCCACAAGGAGAATCATTGGCGCTGGTTTAGGACGTTAGTCGTGATCACTCGCGAATTTGAGGGATCGAGAGGATTGGAGATGGACTATTCAGGCTGTAGGGCTGAACTGAAACTGTCCGATTGGATGGCACGAGTACGCCCACAATTCATACTAGTGGGAACTATTCGCCTCCGAGCATTGGGGTCCCCACTTGTGCCTGGTGACCTGAAGGCATGCACTATGTGATCTGTCAAGGTCTGACACAAAACGGTGCACGATGGGTCCGAGGAGTGGTGATGGTACGACGCATCGATCTGGTTCCAGCAACCTGGTCGGGGGTTGACGGCAATCCAGGGTGCGATTTCCCATGCATGTTAGTACCCATGCACCAAGTACATTGTTACGTTGGCTTTTGCCTGCAATGATTGGGAGTCAGTAGATTTCCTGTGGCAGTCATGACAACTATGCGATCTGTTAATTGTAGCTGAAGTCTTCGTCTCCGTGGTCGAGTGAGAACTAATGAACAAGTGCAAGGGGGCCGGAGTTGCAAAGCTAGTCTGCTAGGTGTTGCGATCATGTCGAACAGGAGATCTCACACTCTTGTCCATGATCGTTTGCCTGCGTCTAATAGCTTGTGATGAATCAAGTTGTTTTGATTAGACACCTCAGATCAGTGAGTCTCTCGATCTTCCACGGCTCATATCTGATCTTCACATCGCTAGCAATTACTACTTTGCGCTGGAAGCTTCTCAGAATCAGAATGGAATGCGACGACTCGCGTGGGGAGAAGACAGGTCGACTAAGCCATTGGATCACACCACCAAGAGGCTAGCGGACACGAGCCAGGGCATGACGCGCAGAAGACCGATTAAGGTGCGCCACGGGCGCCAGGGTCACAAGCCAGATCGATGGTGACACCGATCTTGCATTCGCGAAACCGGCGACCAGGTTCAAGGCGATCCTGTACGACTAGAAAACTTAGTTTCAAAAGCTACTAGAGAGCTCCGAGGTAAGGTCATGTTCAATTGCTGCAATTTTGCTTTTCTCGAGCACTCTTACGCTAAAGAGCTTCAAGAAAAAGTGGCTTGGACTGAAGGATTTCAACACCACAACATGGCGTAGTATTGGATGGTTGACGGCCAAGGCGGAGCGACAGTGAGGGTGAGGGCACTACTACCTGTTAGTAGATGATCACGTCTTAGACGCTATGTCGACACCAGATTTTGTGCACCATAGCCTCTGCATGATGCCATACTACTGTGTACATGTCCTAACGGGGGAAGCGCACAGGCCGGCATCGCGTTCCGTGAACTCGAACAATGCTCCTTATCCCGAGCATCTCCTGCGAAAAGTCAGTGCTGTTGGAGAAGGCGAGTCGTCTTCCTGTCAATTATAGACAAGGACTCGTCGTCGGTAGCCGCGAATGGCGTTTTATCTTATAATTGGATCAGCCATCCCGGGCTCGATGGGGCAGGTTACATGGTGGGCCGTTCTGCCTGGCTTGCCGGTCTCTGAAGAAGTAGGGACGCCAAAATAATCTAATAGCGGATCTCCCGCAAGCCATATGCGCATGGTGAAGAATACCTGCGAGTGAGCAGCAAGCATGCCTGCGCCTTCAAAGTGCGGACCTGACTAGAGCTGCAGACGGATCGCTGGCGCTAACAATGCACAACGCCCAAAGGCGCTCCATGAGATGAGGCTGCACACGGCCGTTCCTTGACCAGCTGGACCTGGTTGAGGGTTGCTATCGTGCATGTGGCGGGTCTGGTTTGTCTCGCATGCCGTGACTAGCTGCGCGTGTTCTGAAGATGGCAAAGCCGGCACCCGTGCGGGCGGCAGTTCCATGACAGACAGAAAATTCTACGAAAGGCAAATATGCCTCCAGGGTTGGTGCTTGTACACTCTTGTGTAATAATTGCTGAGCTTCTGAGAGAGACGCGCGCCTTGTAGCCACGACCGCCACGACCGCCACGACCACCAGATCACCACCACTTGAAGCAGTGGACAAACTGGGGGCGGGTGCAGAACAGGCCGGTTACGGCGAGCGACCGAGATTGTGGCCTGAACAAGAAGAAGGAAAGAAGGCAAGCAAGACCTGGAGAAGAAACGGTGTTGAAGGCGCATGCACGGCGACGTTTTGGGCGTGCTGTGTCTGGATTGATTGACCGCTCATGCGGCTCACTTCCTGGTCGTCCTAGGCGCCCGCCTGCTCGCCGGGAAGAGACCAGTACCGCCGCTCATTGGCGAGATGTTGAACCGCGTCGTGTCGAGCGTGAAAGGATTCACAGGGTCACGATGCATGGCGATGTGCTGGGGAAAGAGCGACATGGAAAAAGCAGAAGGCGCAGAGTTAAGGTTTGCGCACCCCAGTTCGCCCTAAGCTCCTTCCACACCGCTGGGAGCGCGACGCAGGCGTTAGCCGTTTTGGGACGATGCCATCATCTCGGCGGGGAGAGCCTGCAGCATGCAGCACAGTTTCGTGTGACACATACATTCCGGCAGAGTCTGTGAGTCTCTCCTCGAAAACTCTCGGAGGATTCACAAGGTCTCGCGACCTGGGCATGCTACCGTGACCGCGGCTGCGGAACAGCCAGCCCGCGTTTGACCAGCTCCACCACGCCCGTCCCTTCGAGAGCCTCATCTTGATAGCGTAGTAGAGGCACTTCTCATCTGGCCTTGTCGTGTAACGCTCAGTGTATCTTTTGCTCCATCTGTCCAGTAGCTGTCCGCTTTCGATTTCACCTTCCAGGGCCGCCAGAGTGCGAGACGGCTGCACGCTGATTTCTGTTGCACGGTACCGTTGTTGGTGGAGATGGATTCAGCTGTGGTCGTAGTCGAAGTTAATTCCACTTCGGTCAATGATATCGACAGAGTCAGTATAAGACGGACCCATATCCGCATTGTTAGCGGCTCCAGATTAGCAGCAATCAAGCGTTCTCCTCTTCAGCACCACTTAGCACTCTAGTCCTGTTCTCACTGCAGCATTGCTTGCTTTTACCAGCCACGACTCAAGTACCCTATACACCCTCGGTTCTGAGCGCACATCCCGCGCCACTTTCGGATCGTTCCTTACTACACGCCCTGGTGAGTTCCTCTCAACTTACATATGTGCCCTTCGCCCTGTTAAATATTCTGATATGCCTTCCAGTCTGCTCTCTTACCGGTCCATCCAAAGTCTCTCCTCGTAATTCGACTATCACAATGGCCGCCCCCGCGAACTGCCAACACAAATTCACCATGATCAAGTCGGATACCACGCTCATCCAATGGAACTGCCATGTCTGCCACTCAGGACCGCATTCATTCGTCTACGAATGTGAAAACTGCAAGCGCAAGACCTGCCGCCCTTGTGCAGCGAAGTCATAGGTAAGCAATCCCAGCCATCAGCCTTCCCCAAACTTCAAAGATGGTCCCGCAGTCGCATGATGCCTGTCGCCCGACAAACGACCTCAAACATCAGAAGTGTTTCCATGCAAGACTTTTCGAGGAGACGCACGTTCAGGTCGCTGACTCGCTGTGTGCAGGTTGGACGCAAAGCACAGATCGACGGCATCGACAAGCGAATCCAAATACCCGGGCCGCGATCGATTGCCCCAGCTCGCCTAGCTCGCACGCATCTCTATTTACGCCTGTCGTCGGATGACGGCAAGCGACGACCCTGCCTTCCTGTATCATCAACATCATTATGTCGGCTCTATTCATTTAGCACGGCGTTCTGGCGGCGCAACCTTCGGTGTCACTTACCTTATGGTGACGCATCCCGCTTCACCGTCCTTTCCGTCAGGCGTTCACTACATTACTCGGTCGGAAAGAAAAGCAAAGGTCCACTTCAAACAGTTTCAGTCAAGGCATGGGCTTTCCACTCGCCCTGACATCCGCGCATGTTCATCGGCTCCTCTTCGACTCGTCTCGATCCTCGCTCTCAGCATTTACAGGGACGGCTATGGCGTTTCAGGTTATTCATGGAGGTCTCTTTCTCATTCAACGGCCAAATCACGATGCGTTAATCACTTAATGATATGCATACTCCGCTATCTGGTAGCTCCTCCCATACTCGGAAGTCAATTCCACGAAGACACTTGTACATCCTCGTCTTCCAAGAGATAGACTTTCATTCTCGTCTAGAAAACATACTGGCAATCAATGCAAACCTTCAACAAAGCTCACGGCACACGCTTTGCCTTCATCTACTGTTGTCCATCATGTCTTGACGATTCTGTTCTACAAAAGCGACTAGCCATCTCGACTGATTGACAAGTTCTAGGCGCAAGCACATCGAGCCTGCCTGCGGTGCCTGGAGTTCGTTGAGTGGCAATTTAGGCATGATTCGATGCGGTGGTGGCTACCAGGTCGCTTGTACGTTGCTCACAAAATCTGGCGTCCAGTGTGGCCTGAAGGTCAGCCCGATGCATAACACTAGCTCCGAAGGCTGCTCAATCATCAATGAGGAGAGAGGTTCAAATGTGTTGATGGATCGTAGAGCTAAAAGGCAGCGAAAACGCGGTCCACCCCCGCAGCGCCAAGTGATGCACGCCGCACCTTGCCATCGGACCATCCAGATGATTCGTTGCTGGAAGTCTTCACCAAATCTATCGACTGTTGCATCATATATTGTCGCCCGGTGCGAGCTTCAAGTTGCTTCTTGTTTATACTGAGCTTATGAGATCAGCAGCTGCCCATGTTGACGTGTCCGGAAGGGAAATCGGCTTTCCAAATCTAGGCTGCCGAAACCTTGAGCTCACAGCCGCAGCAAGAGGTTAGCTTTGCACGCCCAACTCTTCACGTCGAACAAGTAGCCCGTACGCGTGCAAGAGACGGCTCCTTGTCGCACGCAGGCTACGAGACGGTAGTTCAGCTGAAAAGGGCAAATGCGCGGCTGACACACCCTTTACATTTGGCCCCCAATCGCACCTTCTTAAATGATGGCGCTCAGCTGCTGTCGCCTCGTCCACTCTTCTTTCCCAGACTCTTCGCACCTTTTCTCGTCGCGTTTACATTCATCGACAGCATTCTGCCCTCATCCTAAGTCGTCGGTCTTCGGTCGTACGACAACGGCTGCAGCGCCACCCAAGTAAACAGTCAAAAAGAAGCAAACATGAGCTCTGTCTCCAGCAGCGACAGTCAGACCACCAATGCGCCACAAGATGCGATCAACGAATTTTGGGAGAGCCTGATCACCAAGAAGCCCGCGAAGGTCACTAAAATCTTCCCTCCTAGCCTCTACGCAAATCTTCTCCCACCGAAGCGCAAGCCGGGCACATCGACGGGAAAGAATGCGGCTGAATCGTATGAGTCTGCAGCTGCCGAGTGTCGCGCTCGCGTGAAGCGCGCAGTGCGCGAATGCCATCGGATCAACGAAAAGTTCACCGACTCGGAGTTCGACATCGAAAATCTACAAAGCAGAAATTGCCTCAAGGGGCTCAACTACTGGTACGATGAGAAGCCAGCTACAGCGGGATCATCAGTCAGCGCAGAGAGACTGGGCTCCGCTATATCGACCATGATCGAAGCCGACGTACTTATGCAGAACAATGTGCCATTCGATCTCATCGCAGCAGCAAAGTTATTGACTAGCTCTAACGACTGCGAATCAGGTCCGGGGTCCGTCCATCGTGTGGACTGGATCTTCGACAAGCCCCAATTCGAAATTGATGGATTTAGCTCGTCGGATGTATGCCAAGGAGCCAACGGAGACTGTTGGTTCATCGCAGCTGTAGCTATGATCTGCAGTAATCCGGAGCTCATCAACAAAGTATGCGTCGAGCGGGATGAAGAATGCGGCGTGTACGGTTTCGTGTTCTACCGAGATGGAGAATGGGTCTGGACTGTGGTGGACGACAATTTATACCTGAAGATCGCGGATTTCGATGCTTTCGGAGACCGGTACGATCCGACTGGCGTCAAGGAGGCACGTCACAAGAAGAACCATCAGACTGGCTCCGAAGCGCTCTACTTCGCTTCGTGTGCGGACCAGAATGAGACCTGGCTACCTTTGCTTGAGAAAGCATATGCCAAAGTGCACGGGGACTACGACTCAATCGCTGGTGGCATCAGCGGCGAAGCCGTCGAAGATCTAACGGGCGGAGTCACGACCAAAATTTTGACAGACCGCATTTTGAGCAAACAGCGGTTGTGGAAAGAGTTGCTACAGGTCAACAAAGAGTTTCTGTTCTCGGCCTCGTCTCCCGGATCGTATGGAGATGATTCACACGCTAGGCGAGGCCTTGCGCTCAATCACGCATACTCTGTCCTCAAGGCGGTCGACGCAGAGGATGAGGATGGGAAGAGCCACCGCTTGGTGCTCGTCAGGTACGCAACCTTCTCCCCACTCCAGCACTACTGGAGGCGACTGACAAGGATAGGAACCCGTGGGGCAGGAGAGCAAATGCGGCGATGGGCGAATGGACTGGTCCTTGGTCTGATGGCTCACGCGAATGGACGCCGTATTGGATGAAAACGCTGGACCACAAATTTGGAGACGATGGACTCTTCTGGATGACATACGATGATTTGCTCAAGCGTTTCGACCTACTCGACAGGACACGTCTCTTCAACTCGGACTGGACCGTTGTGCAGCAATGGACGAGCGTAAGCGTTGCATGGGTTACTGGATACCTGAACACCAAGTTTTCCATCGAGATCAAAAAAGCAGGACCCACTGTCTTTGTGTTGTGTCAGGTAAGTTTGTTGTGTTCAAGTCAGTATATTTGGCGATCAGTGTGTCCTGAATCTTGACACAAAATATTCGAGTGTTTTCGTACATTGACTGACGGGCGCAGCTTGACGATCGCTACTTCCAGGGTCTCGAAGGGAAGTACGATTTCGATCTACACTTCGTGCTTCAAGAAAAGGATTCAGAGGCCGGAGAACATATTGTGCGAGCTCGTGGGCCCTGGTTTGGTAACCGCAGCATCTCCGCCGAAGTCGACCTGCCTGTCGGTACTTACGAAATACTTCCGAAAATCGAAGCCACGCGTGATGCTGATGCGCCTGATGTTCACGAGGTAGTAACAAAGGTGGCAGAGGCCAACCCACAGAAACTGAGGCAAATTGGATTGAACTATGATATTGCAAATGCTAAAGGGCTCACCGAGCTTACTGACGAGGAAAAAAAGGATAAGGAACGCAAGAAGAAGGAAGCGGCAGAAAAGAAGAAGAAGAAGTTGGAGCAAGAGGAGAAGGAGAAGGCTGATTTCGAGGCATGGAAGAAAGAAGAAAAAGCTGAGTACGAAACATGGAAGAAAGAGAAGATTTCGCGCAACACGAGAGAGTCTACGAGCAAGGCCGAAGCGAAGACAAGTGCATCCAAGGATGAGACAGCTCCAATTCCCGAGATTATCGTTGAAGCCGCCTCTCCGTCCACAGTTGCTGAAAGCAAGCCCGAGGCTATAGACCAAGAAACTGGAGCGGATAAGGTTACCGAGGCTGGCGCACCCAAGATCAAGGATGATCAAGACACAAGTGAAGACGATGGTCCCCAGAACACGCCCCCAGAAGCTCACATTCCGACCGCCGCATCCTCAGTCGCAGACGGCCCAGCGCCTTCCCAGGCTGGACGCGGAGCGGATGCTGGAAGTGTCTACGGCGATCTCCAAGCGACTCCTGCTCCACCACAAGCGAACCCTACTACATTCGACAACTCGCCAAAGCCTTGGAACGCGGTGTGCGTCCTAGGACTCAGAGTCTATAGTCAGGATGCCAAGATCAGCATCAAGCTAGTCAAGCCGAAGGATGAGGAGGAAGCCGCCCTCCTGGATGTCGATGGCAACACGGCGGCGGGAGCGACGATGTGATGATAGAACTGCAGGCCAATGATTCAAAGACTTGATCCTGCAGGAGCAGAGGTATAGGGACGGGTATTCTTATAATGGAATTGCTTTTTCGGTCGGTTCGAATACAGGCTGTAATAATCGTACTAGCAGACTTCGAGACTAGATCACATATCTCATCTCCCTTTTACCAGGTATGCTGCAAGTCAATGGTGCATTACTTCCTTTTGCTAGCTCCGGCACATCTCGCGGCTGCCGTCTTCTCCATGCTCGGTTGCAGCACATCCACTAATCTCGAAAAAGCAAACGCACGATGGCGTACACTACGATACCTTGCCGCTTGTCTCCCTTATCCGGCTAGCGATGCGTGGTGAGAAGCCACCAGTTCGGCGCTCGACTCAGGCTTGAGTTTGTTACGACGCCATGGTGCACGTCAGGCGCGAGATGGCTGCTCCCGCCTCGCTTCTACTGAGGTGTGGTGCTCTGCATGAAGCCACGCAGCGCGTGGCTCGGAGGATTCCTGCCGCTGTTAGTTTTTGGGCTGGGGTTTGACGGGTGCACGGGATATGTTCGCCGATCTGCGAGATGTAGTCAGTTGATGTTGATTTGATCCTGTAGGATTGTGATTATTCTGGTCGTCGACTTCGGTCGATCGAGGCCCAGTGAGTAAGTGCATTTCATTGCATTGGCACAAAGGCTCTAACTTATATCATTTGTGAGCCTTATGCTTACATGATTCTCTTTTGCAGAAGCTGAGGTGGTGCCTAGTACGCAATGCAATGTCTTCTTGCGACGTTGTCGTATAGAGATGCCGGTGTACTCGACTTGGAGTTGCCGAGTCTCATCAAAAGTGTAGCATTCGTGTCGCGCAGTTTCCAAGGCGAATATGTTCTTCAGCATAGGTTTCAGCCTTATGAAGGGCACTTCACCGGTCGCGCGAGCCTTCTTCTCGCCGCGCGCTCACAGCCAAACAACACTCCTCTGACTGCGACTACGAACACAAAGTCAGTCTTACACAAACACAGCATGATGTGTGAAGGTCGGAATGGCCCTTTGAAACTTCGTCTGAAACACGGATGCCAAAGACTGGGGTGGCGGTGCGGTTTCAGGTGGCGAAGTGTACACAGCTGAGGCTGAGGTAGGTAAGAGTGCGCAGTGGAAAACGTATTCGCGGCGTACTTCCGGTAGTTAAGCAAAAGATCAAGGCTGAAATCGGTATATATATTGCTGTACGGCACGATGGCCTACCAATTCTGACCCACAAGTATCGTTCGTACATAGTGCAATAACAATACACCAAGCTGGATCTTGGCCCTTTATACACACTTAATAATTCAACACTTGCACACCACTTTCTCGAATACCTAACGCCAGAGCCACGCCCACAGAACGACCGCACTACGCTCTATTTACCTCTACGACGAGCAATGGGCTGCATCACGGCCGGTCCACGCTCTCTCGACCCAGACTGGCATACCAATGGCGATTCTGTGATAGCGATAGTGATTGGAATCCTTGCTATCTTCTACGCTATCTTGCAGGTGTTCTTCAGCTGGCAAAGCTACATGGCATTGAAGGTGCTTGGTCGCCCAGGGACTGCTTGAGGTAGATTATATACTCTAGTGATGCGAAATCCTGGCTAATTGACGTTTAGGTCGAAGTCTATGATCAAGGTTGTGATTGGACCAGGTGGAGGGACATCTGAATAGTGACTGTCAAAGATCTGTACCAGACTCTTCCAGAAGACATTCTGTGCAATGTCGTCAACACAACCAATGCAAGGTCCATATGCGATGCTACTCTCCCCATCTACCTCCTCACACGCTCGTGTATCCTCCATCTACAGGCAATCCGATCCCCGTCACCCATCCGGCATCATCGCTCGCCAAGAATACCGCTGCCCTCGCAATGTCCTGCGGTGTCCCTAGCCCTCTGAACGGATGCAAAACCTCCACTGCCTTACGCGCCTCCGCCATTTCGGGCGTCATCAAAGCTGAAATGAACGATGACTGGACATATCCCGGACAAAGGGCATTGACATGAATCCTCGCTGCCGCACAATCATTTGCAGCGACCTTTGTGAGTCCCATCACTGCGTGTTTGGAAGTGATGTACGAGCCTCCAAGAATGTTAACCAGAATACGTTCCGTAGGTCCAGGAGTACTACTCACATGCTCCCTGACTTCCAACGAGCCCGAACACGCTGGACAGGTTGATGATCCAGCCACGTTCGCCGCTTGCGTGCGGTTCTTGATCCTTCATCTGCCGCGATGCGTATTTGATTCCAAGAAAGACACCTTTTACGTTGACCGCCATGGTCTTCTCGAATGCAGCTTCGTCAACATCCCACACCGGCCGAGAGCCATGTTCGCCCGTCTCCACCGCAATCCCTGCATTATTCACCATGATGTCGACTTTTCCAAATGTCTCGACAGCCTTTTTGATTAGGGCTTCGACGTCGGACGACTGCGTGGTGTCGCATCTCTGGAAGATGGACTTGACGCCTAGCTTTTCGACTTCCTGTACTGTGGTACCAGAGAGTTCATCTGTACGGTATTCGGGCCTGAAGTGCTCGCGGATATCGCTGCAGACGATGTTCGCGCCTTCAGAGGCAAAAGCGAGGGATATGGCGCGGCCTATTCCTGAGGAGGAACCGGTTATGACGGCGATTCTGTTGGTGAGGCGTCCGGGCATGCTTGCGAGTTACAGAGGCTTCATAAATAGAGTCGATCCTAGAATTACATCAGATAGTATGAGTCCACACAAGATGTGATAGGCGACATATACTTTACCACGCCAGTTTTAGGCCCACTACGCGTGGCAGTACGGGATGTCAGTGAGGGGTAGCATATCCTCGGCTTCCATGAACGAAGAGGGCGACTTGACGGCACTACACACGTGATGGCGTGAGTCTCGACACGGGTAGATGGCTAGACATTATCGTGTGCCTCGCGTCATGGTCTTCGCCCCGAGAAGGGTGCAAATGGGGGGAGACAAGCGAATGACATGAGTGATGCTGCTGCCATCACAGCCGACACGACTGCATTTGGAAGCTTTGTCAGGAAGAGATAGACAAGACCGATTCTATGAAACTATGATATTGCAATCGCATCATGCAGGTGCATTGCTGTTGGTAGAGGGAAGATGGAATCGGAGGGTGGTGGTGCATCGGACTTATGCCAAGGTCCGCGTGACGTCATACATCACGAAATTGAGTAGGACGCTTCGTTGAGAAGGGCAGCAAACCCACTCGAGAGAAATACTACTAGCAACCACCAACATTAAGAGCCTCTTCAAACCGTCTTTCTATCCTGTGGATATGGCCTTAGAAATAGACAGCAGCAGCAACAATGAACCGTTTCCATGGCATATCGGCGTTTTCGATGCGCATTGCCATCCGACAGACACCATGTCGAGTATTGATAGGATACAGAGCATGAAGACGCGAGTCCTCACTGTCATGTCTACCCGGAGTCAGGATCAAGATCTCGTGGCTTCCACAGCCGACAAATACAGCATCCAGTCATCTAACTGCGATCAATGGTCTCAAGAGGAATGGATGATCCCATGCTTTGGATGGCATCCGTGGTTCTCACACCAAATGTACATCGACGGATACTCAGATCGAGAAAGAGTAGAAAGCCAAGAGCCGGGCAACCTGACAGGCGACGCGAAAATTGCGCATTATCGATCAGTTCTCACGCCATCACGAGAAGCATTGAGCGAAGAAGACCGCCAGACCTACCTCTCGCTCCCAGATCCAATGCCTTTCTCCACATTCCTTACTCAGACTCGGAGACTCTTGCAACGCTATCCTCACGCTCTAGTCGGCGAGGTCGGCCTCGACCGCTCATTTCGCATTCCACAAGCTTGGGTTGAGGGCGATGACTTCTGGTCAAAACGCGACCCCAGTCTCACGCCTGGCGGCCGCGAAGGACGACGCCTGACAAGTTTCCGCTGCGACATGAAGCACCAAAAAAAGATCCTCAAGCTGCAGTTGCAACTCGCTGCCGAACTGGGCCGAGGCGTAAGTGTCCATGGAGTCGCAGCGCATGGCGTCCTCTTCGAAGCACTACAGGAGCTATGGAAAGGCAACGAGAAGGAAGTTCTCACCAGGCGTGAACGCAAGAAACAGGCGTCCGAGCACCGAGCAGTCGGAGACGACTTGTCGAGAGCTCCGCAGCCGTCGCAACAGCCGCTACCTTACCCACCGCGCATATGCCTGCACTCTTTCTCTGGCAACAAGTCTATCTTCAAGCCATATATGGGTCGAGAGATACCTGTGCAGATCTTTGCTTCGTTCAGCACGGCGATCAATCTAAGCGATGCGCCGGAGAAGACACCAGCGTCATTCGAGGAGTTGATCAAAACAGTGCCGGATCATATGCTGCTTGTTGAGAGCGACTTGCATACTGCGGGCGATGGAATGGACAGGCGCATGGAAGACATTGTGCGGAGGATATGCAAGATCAAGGGCTGGGGTCTCGAGGAGGGCGTGCAGCAACTGGGGAATAATTGGAAGACCTTTGTGTTCGGCGAGCTATAAGCAAGTGCTGAGAGCATGAAGTTGTACAGTCATGCAGAGCGAGATATTTGAGTCAGACATTGTATCGAAGCGCAGACATGGAGGGGCATAAGTGAGTGAGGTAGATGAGATCTTCGTTCGTTGAACGTGTGAGATCTTGAGGATGACCAGTGAGGGCAATCCTGTAGGTCGTTATGAACCCAATAGAAGCAGCAATAGCCGTGTCGAAATGTACAACTCAGAAAATCGATCATTGTTGTCGACGAGTCGCAACAATCAAAGAGTGTAAGAAGTAATCGCAATCGTGAACCTCGCAAACGTGAACCTCGCAAATCCCATATCCTGCCATCCCAATGACCAGTCTTCTTGCAACCGTCAACGCCGTACCCTACCCGCCAATGGTCCTATTAGTGGAGACCGAGATGCCCTGACTGCCAGAGACAGGTATGATGATGATGGGAAGTGAGCTCACTTTAGGCGGATGAGCGTGGTGTTTGCGTCTCCGAAAGTCGTGAACGCGGCGGCGAAGTCTTGGTCGAAGCTAGACTGGGGGCCAGCGTTGGGCTCGTAGACGGTCTCGCCAAACTCGTCCTCGTACTGGGTAACGCGAAAGTGGACGGTATCGTAGTTCCAATCTCCATAGAACAGGGTGCGGTAGTTCAGCTGTGGGTGGTAGAAGGATAACTGTTGGAGCTTCTCGTTGTCGACCCATCCGGGCAGATGCTCACCGCACTACAACAAGTTAGCTCGAGCTGGCAAAATTTTCATTGGAAGATCGCCTACCTTGAGAACGCGCCTGAAGACGAAGCGGATGTTGGAGCAGCGCTCGAAGATCAGACCGAGCATCGTACGGTAGCCGCCGCCGTTGATGAAGGAGTTTGTGAGAGCCATGTCGCCGACATGGTCATTGCTGATCTCACCCATGAGATGGAGATCTTCGGCCGTGAAGTCCACGTTTTCCCAGTTCTGTAGGTCCTCCCAGGCCCACATGTATCCGTACTCCGGCATCTTCATGCCGTCGGTCACCAGGGTGAGATAGCGAACGGAAGGTCCCAAGGCAGGGAAGCGCACGAGCAGGGCGACGAAACGTCCCACACTCTCATACCTCGGGTAGATGACCCTGTCTTGGAGTAGCGAGCGGAAGAAGGTACCGGTGGTTGCGCGAGCGAAGTGCTTGTTGACGAGCCGGAGGTTGCCGATGTCGCGAGCGTTGTCGAGGTATCCGGCGATCTTCTCGACGATCTCACCTGGGACATATGGCATGGTCTGACGGGTGAGCGACTCAACATAACGATCTATGTAGGTGGAGGTGGGGATAGGGAGAGTCGCGAGTAGCGAGCTC
>Ga0265780_10006732_pt1 | contig 14204 bp, 7 predicted proteins | sample P1T30metagenome_FD_192432 | JGI IMG/M metagenome (GOLD analysis project Ga0265780, IMG submission 192432) | Plant litter microbial communities from East Loma Ridge, Irvine, California - P1 T30 | ecosystem: Environmental > Terrestrial > Plant litter > Unclassified | place: USA: California... | reverse complement strand
GTCTGGAATGATGGATACGATATCATGACCAAGAAGAATGGTATCTTGATGTAAGAAACGCCTGGAAAGAACAGGGATCGCCGTTCGAGATGTGACATGTACAGGTACTTCGACCATCTAGCCATGGCGCGCCCACCGGTCATATATGACGGAACAAAGACTTAGAGTGTGGATACGAAAAGCTTCGATGGAAGGTTAATTGGATGTCCCCCGCAAATCAGCCTCGGGACCTGCATACCGCGCTCTGCCGTTTTTAGGCGCTCCAAAAATAATACTGGCAAAGAGAATGGTGATATGGCGATATCGGCGAGCCTCGTATGTGGTCAGGTGACGACTCCCGGTTCGAGATTCGTTTTCTGCTGGAAACTGCTGCCAGGTTGGTCGTACAAAACACATCTATATTTCCGACGTCCAGGATACCCGTGCTTACAGAACATGGTCTCGATCTGGTTACAACAATTTGCAGATCAATATGGGCGGGTCGCTTGTTTGGGTAAATCTGATGTGAGGCGATCAGCCGGGATTAACGTGACACAAGCCACTGGCTGGTCGAACCGCGCACGTTCGAGAAAGAAGTATATGAGTAACAAGTAGCCGTGGATCCACTGTAGATGTTTTTAGTCCAATATCCTCACATATGAACGTACATTAATCGAGCCATCGTTCGTCGACTCCGCCTCAAACTTCGGCTGCTGTAGAGGCTGGTCACGCTAGAGTCGTATACGAAAATGATTTTACGAAAAGTTGCTGGCCAGACTTGAATGACTGTCTTTTGTTTCCGCCGTGCCATCCGACTCACCGATGATCTTGCGTGAGAAGCCTCCAGCCCAGAACCTACCTTGATCTTTCGGACATAGATTGCGGAACGCCTGGAATGGTACCAGATCGATTTCGGAGGAACTGATTGCTGGGTGTTCGGAGTAGCTAATGGCGACCATCGTAAGATTGGGTCTTCAGGTTCTTCTGATGTCAAACAGCTGAAGGGCAAGTCTAGTATGTGGTTCTGACATCCTTGAGAAAGGGGAGATTGCTCAGTCCGTTCGTTGTATTCGAGCGATTATTTTTGGAAGTTCTTGACCTGTCTCATGCACGCATACATCTTTCCAGCTCTTCACCTCATCTCAAATATACCTCCTCAACACAGCTCATGTTCTTACAACCACCCCCCCACATATCCCACCAACCTATCTCTTCTCTTTTCCTTTCCCACTCTTCACATCCCATCACAACACCACCCTACATCCTCTCCACAGGATTCAGCCCCAAAATCCTCATCCCATTACTCAACACCTGCCTCGCAGCAACATACAACGCAAACCTTGCAACCATAACCCTCCTCTCACTACCCACAACCTGCAAATGATCATAACTACTACTCAACGCATGCGCCATCTTGAAAAGATACGTCAGCACCGTCGTAGGCTCCTGCGTCTTGATCGTCTGCAGGAATGTATCGGGCCAGACGGCTAGTTGGCGAATGAGTTCGATGGCGTGCGGTTCCGATAGGGGAGATAGGTCGGCGGTGGTAAGGTCGAGGGTCGAGAGCGAGGGGTCGGCCGCGAGGGCTTTGCGGTGTATGCTGCTTAGTCGTGCGTGTGCGTACTGGAGGTATGGGCCTGTGTCGCCTTCGAAGGCGGTCATGCGGTCGATGTCGAAGGTGTAGTGGTTGATGCGCTTGCCCTTCATGTCCTGCACCATGACGGCCGAGATGCCGAGCGTGTCGGCGGTTTTGTCTGGGTCCTCGACTTGTGCGTATTTGGCTTCGTTGCTGCGCATGACTTCGTGCATTTTCTCGCCGACGTCGCGTAGGATGTCGTCGAGGAATTTGGCGGTGCCTTTGCGGGTGGACATGCCCATTACCATGCCGAAGTTGATGTGTTGGCACTTGTCGGAGATGTCTTTGCGGCCCATGAGCTCTTCGATTTTGAAGAGTTGGGCGAGGTGGAGGTCTTGTTGGGAGGCGACGACGTAGATCATCTTGCTGGTTGGATGTTAGCTATCGGAACCTCGAAATCGCATGGAGGACGTACTCGAAGTTGTATTTGTCCACTCGCTGGATCGCCTCGCCAATGTCTCGGGTCAGGTACAGCGACGTGCCGTCCTTCTTCTTGACGACGGCCTTACCCAGCTTTTTCGAGTGCTTGGTGAGATCGACAATGACAGCGCCCTCCGAGTCTTCGCAGACCTTCTTTTCCCACATGATCTTGGCTGCCAAATCCATGCTCTCGTCCTTGACTTGCGACTCCCCACTGTAGTCGTCATAGTGGATGTTGAGTCGGGCATATGTCTGCTTGTACTTTGCGATGGACAGATCCTGCTGCACGTTAGCCTGGTCTACCAACAACTCTGCCTGAATAATGCATACCCTAAAGCGCTTCCAGATGCCGAGCGCCTTAGGCTCGCCATCGACCATGCCCTTGAAATACTTCCGCGCCTGCTCGTCAATGCCCTCAGCCTCAATCTTCTTGACCTTAGCCTCCTGCTCCGACGCATCCTTGCCCTCCTCCTTCAGCTTCGCGGCCTCGGCCTTCAGCGCTTTGGCCTGCTCAGCCTCGTCGTGCTGTATGCTGCTGACCTTGACGTAGATGTCGTACAGGTGGCCAATCGGGTTCTTCACGAGCTCCTCCTCGTTGCCGAACAGGTCGAAGCCGATAGCCAGCACGCCGTACTGCTTGCCCCAGTCGCCCAGGTAGTTCATGCGAATGACATCCCAGCCCGCGCCCTCGTACAGATTCGCAAGGAAGCCGCCAATGATTGTACTCCGCAGATGGCCGGCATGGAACGGCTTCGCAATATTCGGCGAACTGAACTCGACAATCATCTTCTTCGCGCCACACGAGGGGTCCGACGGGTCCCGCAGGCCCAGATTCTTGTTGAAGCCATACGACGGGCCGCTCTTGAGCACCATAGGCACAACCAACGACGTGATGGGCTCAGGCTTGAAGAAGAAGCCCAGCGCCGTATTCGTGACAATGGGCTTCGACACGAGCGGCGATTCCGGGAACTTGTCGGCCAGCTCCTGCGCCCACGCCTTCATCTCGTCTGGCTTCTTCTTGACGCGCAGGGCCGGCACCGCCAGTTGCAGGTCGCCGTGCTCGGGCTTCGCGGTCCATGAGAGGGTCGGGTATATGACTTTCTTGTCGACGCCGGACACGCCCGCGAGCAGCTCGGTGATATGGCTCCGGTAGATGTCAAAGGGGTTGAGGGCGGGGTATGTGTTTGGTTCCTGCGGGACGGCGTCGAGGCCGAGTGTGCGGAGGGTGGTGGTGAGGTCGTCCATGGTGACTGCTGAGCGCGCCGACGCGTCGAGGAGGCGGAAGGGCGCGAAGGGAGTGGTGTCGATCTGGGAGTAGTGCCTTTGTAGAGACAGTGGGTATTTGGTGTCGCGTGGTATGCGCCGACTGTACAACAATTGTTGTGAGTATGTGTATGAGCGCAATGGCGGGGTGCGTCTCAAGAGCGCTGGTGGTGCACGGCGTGCGTGAGTCAAACAAGGGCAATGAGAATGAGTCGCCAGCGGTCTCGTGAGAAAATGGAAAAGTCTGTCTCTGCCTCGCGCAAGACTCGGGCTCTGCTGCATGCCACTGCCACTGTGGAGCTTCTTTTTGCTTACTTGCTCTGCGTCAGTCGAGCATTCGAACAAACACGCTAGCACCAAATTTTTGGAGGGGCTGTTGATCGCCAAGACGAGCCTGCATTTGCTCTACCGGTGCACTGTCACTTGGAGAATTCATCATCACTTTCACCAGTAGTCCTTCCTTCATCTCATCTCATCTTCCTCTCAATCAATTAGATTCGCATCCTGCCTCGCCCTCCCCCATCTCACCACACCCACCACACTCGTCCGTCCCACCACTCCCCCATCAAATCCCCCAGTACCACACCCCCCCATCCCATCATGCACACTCCCCATCCCCGTGCCCACCCCGCGCTTGACTCGGCCCTGCAGCTCGCCGCCAAGCCGTCAAACAAGTACACTCCCGCATGAAAGTCGGGCAGATTTCCTCCGTCGGCGTTACAGGACGAGTCATGCTATGTAGTGCGCAGTCATACTGCAGATTATTTTTTCCGCAATGGGTGGTGCGCAGGTTCAGACGCGGCGGATGGGCGGATGGGCGGATGGAGGCCGATGCGGGTGATATTGTTTGTGAGAGATGCGGTGCGAGGGCGAGGGATTGTGCATTTTGATTGATATGGTGCTTGGGAGGTGGTGTATGGGTGCGAGTGAAGATGATGTATCGTGTATAACTATACGATGTGATGTGTGTGAATCGCGTCAGCGAAGAAGCTCAGGCGAAAGTAACCTTTTGGTAAGAAGCTTGACTCGTGCGAAGTTTCTAGCGCAAGCATACACGCTTCCATCGCTGAACTGACTGCAACCCGTACATGATTCTCTATCACGCTGGTCACACAACATTATTTCGTTGACATGATCAAGCATCTCGATAGCTATTGATACACCACAGTATATTTCTCATTGAAGCAGCAAAGATGCTGAAGCCTGGCTAACAATTACGCTTCATTCTGTGCCTTACACACATCAAAGACTCAGTACATCTACTCAGATTCCGAATCATCTGTGCGCGAAGAGCTTCAAAACTGTCCACGCTGTCAAGCGGCGTCACTGCTTTCAATGACAAGCACCGCAAGAGGCCACTAGACACATTCCCACATCCAATGGTACCTGAAAAAGCAAACAGGCTCAGGTGCGCAGCCACATCCCGTTCCTATGTGTCAACGTCAAATGCGAAGCGACCCCAACCTGTTGTTCCCACAAGCTACCTATACCATCGCCCTCATTTCCCTAATAAATCATAATCTCCAGAGAAGAACACCAACACACCCACTAGATACTGTGGCTTTACACTGACAGAATCAACAACGTTACAAATGACGCTGGCACGTCATCGCATCGCGGCGCCTGGTACGAACAATTTGCAGGGAGCCATGGGCGCGATGGGGGCGGTGTGGCTGATGGGCTAGGAGAATTTGCGCAACGTCGTGGTGGGAGGGGATTGAGATGTGTAGATATGATGGGAGGGCATGGGTACGGCGCTAGAGGGACGTTTGGTTTGCTTCCGGCTGCTTCGCTGGAGGGAGAAGAATGCGAGCGTATGTTGGGCGAAGTCACTTCTCTGAGTATGAAAGCTCGCGGTTGGCTACACGTTCGACAAACTCGCCTTGAGCCGCTAGAGTGTAGACTGCTCTAGCTGTCAATGTGAATGATGTCTGGCGCCGTCCAAGCCGTAGCAAGCAATCATTCCAAAGAGCCGCACAGCGGAGGAAGGCGTGCAAGCAATGCCCCAAAAACACACCTCATCCATGCACCATCACCCATTCCCATCGCCACTGCGCTAAATCTACAACAAGTTCCAGAAGCCCTGCATACACAAATACTCCGTGACCACTTACCCACGCCACCAAAAACAAAAAGGCGCACGCAATCCCAGCCCGCAAAATCCCAACCATACGTTTCCAGACCTGCGGCGCTGGACCCAAAATATTGGAACCACCAGTGCAAAGGCCACGGAACGGCGGTTTGCACGACGCTGTGTGACCCCACGTCTCCTGTGCACCTCGACAACTCGAGACGGGCGCGCATGGGAATTGCGTCGTGTAACTCGGGCGCACGTCCCGGCGATATGGGAGGCATGCTGACGTTCCCCAAGTGGAAATGACGCGGGCGGAAGTCGATCTGGCTGGTGCTCTGGGTATCTGAAACACTGTTCCTGGAAGAAGCTGAGGTTGGTCGAGGGGTGGTGCGCCGAGGTGTCACTGCTAGATCGTGCGTTTGGGTGTTAGGCCCTACTGTCAGTGCCTACCATGCGGTTGCTGTGCTTCTCGTGGATGCGGGTGGCTCGATTGGGAGGGGAGATCGGATGCAGGTGTGCTGGGGGAGTTGCCAGCTGAAAGGCGCAATGGTCATGTATCCTACCATCATGAGACTGGTCTCGTCCGCTTGCTGTCCTTGCTCATCCTTCGCACGTTGCCTTGCTTCAGATTGGCGAGGAATTGTTGAGCGATTTGTGAGGATCGCTCAGTTTCCTACAGAGTGAGTGAAAGCAAGCGAGGTTTCTGCAACAACATGTACATTGGGACATATAAGTGGGACAGACAGTTCTTGTCGCCGAGGTATCGTGTTGAAGAAGGACAAGCATGACAAGGAACATCCTAGACCTTCCGGATCTCGTGGAGGGATGCTGGTCCATTCGGTCGGTAGCCGGCTGGGAGACCCACATCCCGCAAAAGCATCATTGCGTTTTTGGCTCGATGCCGATACGAGATCCGCGGTCGCAAAGATGATAGTGTATGGCTGATGACACGCCTGATGCAAGCTGAGGCTTGTCGAAAGGCTTCTGAGATCTGTACGAAAGTAGTTTCTGGGGCGCAATCACGCTGCCCATATGGTATTCGTGAACATCCATTCCTAGGAGTTTGCTGGCAGTTTCTTGAATATGGCTTTTGTGGTCGAGACTATATTTGGAAAGAGAACAAGGCTGACTGGAGCGGTGTCTTGGATAGATATTGTTGCACGGGCGAAGTGACAGAGAGCCTTCCAGAAATCTAGTAGCGGTGACTTGTTTATGGCGTAACTCAAACGCAAAAACGTTGCCCTCACGTACGCATCCTACGGAGCTGGAGAGGTGATAGTGCGGCACTGTTGGTCATGAAATTCGCATCAAATAGCTTCTTGGCGAGTCATATACTCACGAAAGATCTCTTCCATCTCACAATTCGCGGGTAGCCACCCGTCAAATCAGGGTCGACTCGTAAGACAGGAATGGCGGATCGCGGAGATGCTCGATCTAGCCTTTACCGAAGGAAGAGATAGGGTTGCGCCATACATGGTATATTGCATTTGATGGGCGCGCCCACCCGTGAGGCATGGATGTGGGAGGTGATTTCGATCAATCTTTGATGTATGCACGGTTGCTTTGGGGACCAATGGAGACGCCGCATCTGCAGCCGCATGCGTCGCACACATCGGCTTCGCTTTGGGACGGCCGTTGTGGTTAGGCTACCAGCCGCCTCTGACGCTGATATGCTCATCTCTCAGATCGAGTTGTGGCGGGCAAAGATCTGACGCCTGTGGTTGAAAAGGTGAACGCCAAGACCACCAATCTTCCACTGGCGGCATCTCTTTTGCGGCAGCGCTTGGGGATCAATCGGCAGGGACAAGGGCTGGCTAGCAGCACGATGACTCCACACATCTGATTCACTTGTGTTGCTAGATGCGTGCAGCACGCACGGGAGCACTGTCGAAAAGTGGAAGACAGTGGCCACCCAAATAGCGGATGGCGGCGTCGGAGGTGAAGGAGCTGCACGACACTCCAGGAAGGGCAACGCCATATAGAGGCCTGCGACAGGATGAGCGTGTATAAGACGGGCTACTCACCGTCCAGACGTTGGCTATCTAAGTGCATGAAGCATTCTGCCGCACACGGCTCGAAGGCATTGGCTCAAGATTCCTTCATCGACTGAGACAAGACCCGTCTCCCCATCGTCATCGGTTCACGACATTCCCGAGGCGTGCAATTAAGAAGGTGTCCGCTTGCCTGCATAGGGTACCACCCGTCACCGAGGTATGTCGGAAGTGTTCGGTCTTTTCCCAGAAGGTGGTGGGCGATAGGCGGTACTTGGATGAGGTTGGGTTGTCCTCAGAATTCATGCTGCGGGCCTGGCGGAGTGCGGAAGATGGCACAACGAAACTGCACTTCTGGGCAAAGCATAGCTAATATACCGATGGTCGTGTAGGATCCCAATCGACGCCGGCGCCCACTGAAGGCCCGAAAAAGCGCCTTCCCGGACAATAGCATCACGACAGCTGGTTATCAGCATCGTCGCGCCATCTACTGTTGCGCGCATCGTCGAAGCTCCGACTGCTTGAGCCGCCGTCGATAGCCACGGCAAAGAACATTTGGTGTAACCATCAAAAGAAAAGTAAAGGATCGGATCGGTGTGCCTGCTATTTCCGAGCCCGGGTTGGGTGTGACGAGCATCGAAGGTGAGCAGCACTCAATCTCGCTTCGCCGTCCGTTCCTGCCATCCCCCCACATCCCTGCCCTCCACATGGCGCGCCTGCTTCGCTGGGTCCTGTGACGCACGACCGCTGCATCACGCTGCCAACCTGCAACACCACCAGCTCCACTCTTTCTACACCATCTCATTGCATTTTCATCTTACTGCTCTCTTGTTGTCGCTGTCCTGTTGTCTCGCATGGACATCTTTTCTTTAGCCTAAGGACTGCATGACCAGAGGCGAATCATGGACCTTGGGCCAGATCCCCGCACGCTAGGACAACGTTCTGTGGGCCTTCTCGGTGCAGGGGAGGTATCTCGAACTTGACCTCACCCTATAATTCACGAGATATGGCTGACTGCCACCATCTCGCTCTACACTTTGCGTGTATGAGATTAAAGGGACTCAGTGCTGGGCTCTGATGCGCTCACTGAAAGTCGATGACCTGCGATTTTGAGGTCAATAGCATGCGGGTCATGAAAGAGCTTTGATGAGCTTCTGACTCGTGGCTTGACTTCATTTCCTACCTATCTCAACCCGATCTCTGCATGTCTTGGACTGGCGTGTTATCGGGAGTACTTTAGAAGTCTCTTCTGCCCCACCTGTTCCCAAGTCACTTTGAGAGCATTCTTTCACTCGCTTCCGTGTACATGTTTCTACGCCGAATCTTTTTCTGATTTCACCCGCACGACACAACAGCAAAGCCGCGACTTTGCCGAGTACAGTCTATGAAACTTTGCTAAACAGTACCAGGTTCAACCTTCCTCAGATGCGAAGGGGCTCACAACGTGGACGAGGTAGAAATCCAAACCCCATCCGGGGTGCTTCCACCAGGAGGAACAGATCCAATCCACCATCACCAAGCGGGGTTAGACCCACATCTCGCAGTACCACCCTACAACGTAGCCGCAGCAGCAGCCGCAGCCACGCCTCACCAAGACGCTCAGCTCGCATTGCAGAGTTACTCAACGGAGAAACAAATACTCAAGTCAACGGTGCAACCTCATCGATGGCTGACGTTGCAAGACCCAGGGCGCTAGGAGGCCGCTCTGTCCGATCAAGGCACTCCACTCGACCCTCAGGACGATCAAGATCAGGTCGTCCCTCATCATCCCCAGACGACATTGGATACGCCATGGACATTGTGGTCCAGCCGCCACGCAGCGCACGTGTCGGTCAACCCTTGCCTGGATCAATCGTGGTACGATTACGGACCACCAACGCAGACTCCGAGGACGCCGTCGCCGATTCTGGAAACCTTGTCGCTGTCGCCACGCTGATCCCTGGAAACTCTACGGCTCCGACAGACCCATCAGTTCTCAACACGCTGCTGATGGGTCGGCGCTTCGACAACATCCATTCCTTTGCCGACGACGCGGCAGATGGATCGATCGCTTCCATGGATATGGACATCCCCAACGGCGTTGGCTACATGCGCTTCCCGGACCTCATCATCCGGCAGGCAGGCACATATCGCATCCGCATCACTCTGATCCGCATCCGCAACTCGTCCTCGGACCCACCGGTCTCATCAGCTGGAAATGGGTCATACGTGCAGGTCGTCGACAGCGACTTGATCGTGGTTGGAGGCGCGGGATCCTACAGCTATAATGGTAAGTACATGATGTCTGTATATTGACTTTCTTTCGATTCCCTAATCTTGTCTTCTTCCATCTCTAGGAGACGAAAGCTCCAGTGTAGATGACGGTGGATGGATGGAGGTGCTGCGTACCCTCCAAGATAGACGCATGTCTCGCTGAAAGGAAGGGCTGATGTTGCCACGTTTCGCCGTGGCTAACTCTTGTACGATGTATGCTGTTGGGACAGTCGGGCTTTTCTTTTGTACGCTGGATGTGTCTTTGTACGACGAGGGGGAAGCAAGTGATGTTCGGATTTGGTTGCACATGTGGCTGCATGGATCTGCATGCCTGGCGCAAGGGATTGGTAGGGCTTGAATTGTGCTATTGTTAGTTCCAGCATCTTTTACAGCGAATAGTAAGGTATCAGACATTGAAACATGTTCAGCGCATATCCGAACTTGTTCAATTGGCGTCCATTAGTCTTACACTTGTCTGGTCTCGTTACTGGGAAGACGGTACCACCACATCACAGGTGTCTGCATGGTGGTACACACCGAGTCGTGTTTACTGCGATATATTAAAATCTGGGTTGATGATCTCGCGGCAGTCACGCAGCTTGGCCCTCGTGCCGGTAAGCTTGCTGATAGCGCTAAACCTTGGTCTTACACGGAGCTGGCTCATTTGATTGGCTGCCGGACGAAGTCAAGATGGGCATGTATGCCAAGGACGCAGCGACCGCGAGGAAGATCTGGATGTCTTTGAATGATATGCACCCTCGGAGCTGGGTCTATAGGGCGCTCGAGGACATGTATGAGGCGTGGGAAAAGGAAAGAGTGGGTGGGACGGAGGATAGATTGGGGGCCATGAGTAAGCTGAGTGTTACTTAGAGGGACTTGATAGGCGTAGCGGATAGGAACTAGCAGTGTAATATGAATCATGAAGCTACTCGTTGTCCGTAAATCTCGAGTCGCCCGTTCTAGCACCCAATGTGTCCTGAAGGTCGACACGATGGGTAAGAGCACTGTCAATAGCGAGTCCTCTTGGTAAAAGCGTCGGTGAGAGCGGCAGAGGCTTTACGAACGCGACTGACCGTTGTGATGCAAGGTTGTTGTGTGTTCGGGACCGGCACGACTGACACAGGGATAGTCGACGTCGAGGTACCCACCGGAGGTAGTGGCAGACCACTTGCTTGCGTATCCGGCGAAGCATTTGAACTACTTTGTTCCTCTTCCACCGGATCGCCATCGTCTCCCCATACTAGGGGCAATTTCCTACTCTTTCCGAAAATGACAGCACCGCTGTCGTCCAGAATGTCTGTACATGAATGATCTTTTGGTTTTCCTCTGAGCTTTAGCAGTTTCTGCAACCGCCCATGCGGTACTATGACCTGGATCCGATCGCTATGTGATTGCTTTTGATTTGCGTCGGCGCCGCTCGTACATTGGCAGGCACCGAAAAGCTTATCAGGAACGAACCAGCATAACTTCCCCACGAGCTCGAAAGGACCAGTGTTTCCTGGATCATTATTTGAATACTGCTCTAGCACTGTTTTGAGGACCGAGGTAGGAACAGCAAGGAAGTCCTTTGCCTTGGGCACAGTTTTCCACGGAGAGCACATTATCGTACCTGGAGCAGGCTCCAGTAGCTCACCAAATCCAGTGCCAAATAAGTTGATGGCACCAATAGCTCGCGTAAAGTCGACCCAGCATTTGCCTTCAGGCAGCAAGGTGACCACTCGCGCCTGTAATGGGGCTTTGTTGGAAGCGATGTCAAGAAACTGGAAGCCTTCGAGCTGTTTCCGCGGTGAAAGTCGAATTTTGAAGCCAACCCCATCTTCTGAATCAGTATCTGCTTGGTGATCCATGATACGTTCAAGGAAGCTGCAAATCTCCTCGATTCGGTCTTTGAGTCGGTACCACGATTGTTTCTTTTTGGTGACCGTCTTCACCACCTTCTTTGGAGTAGCACATGCGGTGCTCGCTTCGGTAGAGGTCTCTTCATACTCCTCAATCTCGTCTGGATCTTTGTACAAGGGGATTTCTAGGTTTTCATCGTTCCGTAACACTGCCGCGGCGTTGTTGCATCCTTTTCTCTCGGCGACACCCTTGATACGCTTTTCGATGCTGGTTCCTGAGTCGTGTGGGAACTTGCTCATCTGATCCTGGCGAAGAGATGCCCGCACAAGGTGGAGTAGTGCGCTTGTGCCGTCAACGAGCCAAGCGCGGCGCTCAACAACGTCATACATGTTGATGAATGTTGTATCGATGCCTTTCAAGCGCGAAACGAAGGTTCCGGCTCGTGAATGTATTGGTTTGCGTTTCTTTCCGATGATCCCAGAGAAGCTGGCATTGACCCTGTATCCAGCGGTTATGGTGACACGATCAAACGCGCATTTTGAGTGCGGCTTGTCGAGCTTGGGGCGTCCAATTTCATAGTTCGCGTCTGCAGAGCCTGTTCAAATTGTGGGTGAGCCTTCAATAGGCCAGAGATTGAATTGTTTGCAGGCACACAACCAGCTAACGATGGTTTGAAAAACGTATGAGCCCCGCTTCAATATGACATAGTCACTAGCGTATTATTGCCAGTGTAAGAAGAGGTCTTGATATCCTCCGAGTCACGAACTCTAGAATTCGTTGTGGAGGGATAGATCAAGACCATCACTTTTCGACGGCTCCCATGCCAAAAACCCGAGAAAAAAGGGGTTGACATCACGCAGTATCGTAACGACAACAGTGAGTTTAATAAACCTGGGTTGCTTACCTATGACCCAATGGACATCCTGACACCAACCGATTACGTGTCTCATGGAACCTATCCACGCGTCGCAAGTGCTTACGTCCTCCACCTCAAGAGCCCTAGCCCTTTTCACTCTTGGGTCGGTGTAGCGTATCCGACTACCATCATTGTTGAAGACGTAGTGCCATTGACATATCTTGTCATGTCTTTTGGTGAGCACCAGTAGGGAACTGTAGCCTTTCAAGAAGACATGTGGCCCGAAATTAGTTAAGCGAGAAGCGCCAATCAAAGCAGTCATTGCGAATAATGACAGCTCCAGACCTATGATGTCTTTGGGCTTCTTGGGTATGAGATACCCCGTAGCGATGTTTGAATCGAAAAACATGTCGTGCCAACAGGTACCGGCTGCATTCGGTGGGAAATCGCCTTCGAGTATCTCGTTGAAGGAACATTGGATCTCCCATGTGACTCCGTCGCTTGAAACGACTGTGCGCCTCACAATGGTAACAGAAGATCTACATGGAATGACCTTGCAGTGCTTTGTAGCCGGCGCCCTCAAAGCGGTCGCTAGCCACGTTAGGGCATCGCCAATCTCAGATATCCAGTCTATGTAGCCGAATGTGTGGAAAACGACGGATTTGGAATTTGGCGCGTGGTCCTTCATGTATACTGTGTGAAGTGCGTTATGCTCGTCTAAGGATGGACTTAGCAGGGTGCCCGTTTCTCCATCACACCAGATCGGGACAACATACCGTGGCGGCTGGTATCATTCACTGGGCGGCTTTTGAGGGCAGCTGAAATAGAATCGGCCAAGTGTGGCCAACACTGCCATAGGTACTCCGTCACCGTGGTAAGTTGTGCATCGAGTCCAGATCCAACTAGAACTACTGCCTGGTCGAGGAAGTCATCGTATTCGCTTTCGTAACTATGCTGCTGAAAGAACACCTTTGGATTCCACTCTAATCGAATGTCTACTTTCACCGCCTGTCGATGATCAATCGAGTAGATGAATTCGTCTAGGATCTTTTCCGCGATGGTTTTGGTATTCTCAGCAAGGCCAGGGCGGACCGAAGACATCTCAAGCTTGAACTTCTGGGTCAACCATTCGCGTATAGATGTAGTAAATGTTTCGCGATAGGGATAGAGGCTATTCTGCGTGTCCCGAAACCTGTCAATGCTGTCATCAATGTGCGAGTACCCACGTCTTCTTCGAGCACATAAGCTTTCAAAAGCGGTTGCGATTTCTCTATGCGGGTTTCATTAGTTCTGAAGGGCATAACAACGAGGCGACACGCACCGCTTGTGGTCAATCAGAAACCTAGAATATTCCAAATGCTCTGCACAAGGCTCATCCTGTGACAGATTAGCGACCTTGATCGCCAGGCTTTGCAGTATGTATTCGAGTTTAACATGCAGCCTGGGAGTGACGGGATGGTCGTTTTCCAGTGCACCCGGCGGAATCTGGCGCAATATCGTAGTGGCAGTGTCGTATGCATGTGCTGTGACAGTATTTGGTGCTGGTCCTATGTGTAGCGGCGCAGGTCGCGTCGCTACCGGAAGCGTAGCAGAGGTAGTTCCCCCTGTATCGGTACCCTCCAGTCGACAGCCAGAACACCAAGGTGCGAGGCAGGATGCACAAGTTGCTTGCCAGCTTCCCCATGCATTGCCGCACTGACAGCACACCCAGACCCGTGCGGGTGGTAGGCGCGAGTTCTTCGTCATGTCGATTAGTACTTCATGTGATGTTGTTGAGTGAGAGAGGCAGGGCTTCGCTCGCCTCCAACTTCTAGGAGCAGGCAGCTGCAGGCAGCGTCAGCTTGCCATTCCGGTGAGCAAGTACGGCCAGAAATCTAGTCTGCCATTTCAGTA
>Ga0265780_10006731_pt1 | contig 14206 bp, 18 predicted proteins | sample P1T30metagenome_FD_192432 | JGI IMG/M metagenome (GOLD analysis project Ga0265780, IMG submission 192432) | Plant litter microbial communities from East Loma Ridge, Irvine, California - P1 T30 | ecosystem: Environmental > Terrestrial > Plant litter > Unclassified | place: USA: California... | reverse complement strand
CGCACCATGACGTTGAGCGTCAAGTATGTTGATGCGACAAACTTCCGAAAGAGGAAGCAGGCTACTCCCCAAGGGCGGCGCTATGGTAACTCAGCGGTAGCTAATCGGCAAGGCGCGTGGCGGGCACCCCGTCGGTACATCCGGGCGTCAGGCAAGGGCGGCGCGGCGCCTTGGCGCCAGTGTGAGCGCACGTCCGAGCGGCAATTCGACGCCGTGATGGAACAGTGCGCCGGCGATCATGCTGGCAATCCAGGCCAGGATCACGCCGGCAGTTTGCACGAGCACGTCCTGCGGCGCGAAGCGGGTGAATGCCGCATTGATGACGAGGCACACGGGGAAATGCACCAGGAATATGGAGAACGAGATGTTCCCGGCGGTGCTGACGACGCGCCATTGCCCGGGTGCAGTCGACGCGGCCTGCATGCGGCCGAACGCGACCAGGACACACGCGACGAGCAGCGCAAGTGCAATGCGGCTGCGAAAGTCGACCGTCAGCGCGAGCAGCGCCGGCACGGTCATCATCAGCAGCAGAATCGCGACCGAGCGCGGCCGGCGGGCAGGATCGCTCGCCCACCAGGCCAGCGCGCCCAGGCCATAACTGCCGAGAAAGTAGGGCGCCCAGACGTCCCAGTCGGCATCGAGGTTGAAGTACAGCAGCGAGGCGCCGGTGGCAATGGCCGTCATGGCCGGGATCAGATAGGTCGGCATGGGTCGTGCCGATGCGCGGCTGCAAGCCCACAGCAGGATGCAGAACATGGCATACAGCTGCAGATCGATGGCGACGTACCAGGCGCCGGCCGAGAGCGCGTCGTAGGCGAGTACGTCGTGCAGCAGGAACGCGTGTGCGAGGAGTTGTCCGCCGCTGGGCGGTGCGGAGATGGCATCGTGTGTCATCCAGAGGCCTGCCAGCCATGAGGCGGCAACGGCCAGCAGGATCGCCACGAAGAAGGGTGGGGCCAGCTTGGTGTAGCGGCGCAGGATGGTTTTCCACGGCGTTGCCGGGCCGGACAACGCCTGGGGCGACAATGACTTTGCGGCGAGGAAGCCGCCGATGACGAGGAAGACCTGGACAGCGATGCGGGCGTCCTGGGCGAGCCAGTCGATCAGGTCAGGGAGTGCTTCGCGGGTGTAGTCGGCCATGGGGCCGTAGAAGGCCAGGTGGTGCAGGACGATCAGCTGGGCGGAGATGGCTTTTAGCAGGTTGATTGTGGCGTATTCTGCGGGGCGTTGTGGCGGGGTTATCGGGGCGGACTTCATGTGCATTCTGGATGATGGTGCCTGGTGCGTCTGCATTGCTGGTGATTTCGACGCACCTGTGGGGGCGCTATCATAGCTGAACTTGCTAGAAAAACATCGGGAGGTGGCTGGCGTGCGCGGGGTGGTGCCTGGCTTTTTGGTGGTTTGCTTAGCTTTGCTTTGCTTGACACTGCGCTCCGGTCGAAGTCGATTGCGTTCTAGCAGAGGCGGAAGGGCAAGAAATCGCCTTGGCGATTTCCCTCTGGTCAGGCGAATCGGAGAGCCTTGCGCTTGCAAGCGCAAGGCGGATTTCCGGCGGGGAGCGGTGCTCCCCGAATTCCCGGAAATCCCCCGCGTCCCGCGGGTTCGATTCCCGCCGCCTGGAGCGCAGGCGAAAAAAAAACCGTCCACTGGACGGTTTTTTAGGAATACTGGTGGAGGCGGCGTCTACCGAACAGTCTTCTGTAAACCGCATGGGTACTGATGTTTGTTGCATGATAGATGTAGAGTTACCCCCATAGTTACCCCCTAATGAGTTTCGTGTCTCCTCATTCGCTATGTTGCTGGGATGCCACGGCCTCATCTTTCTTCGACAATCTTTGCTCTTTGCTCTTTGCTCTTTGCCGGACTACGTGGGCTAATGCCGATTGGGCGTCGCGACAGACAGGCTAGTAAAATATCCCATCGGTCCGGTGAGATGTCTCACTCGGCAGCAGCGTCCGGACATAAAGCTTCCCCACTTCAACCGCCAACCACATGAGCAAAAATACCTCCGTAATCTACCAAGGCATTGCCGGCCTTTTCTGCACATGCGGGAACATCGAGCTGATCAGCGACGATAACCCGAGCTATCATCGGTTCACCTCCTGGTGGGACACCTCGGGTGGCCGCGGCTGCTCTAAAGTCTCCTGCCTGAAGTGCCACAGCGACATCCATAACCCTGATGTGCGACCGCAGCCGGCTGACCTGCGCGAGCGCCTGCAGGCAGCCTACCTCGGCGCCGACGTCGACGAGTTGCTGGCCAAGTCCGCGGTGCCGCAGTGAGCGCCGTCACCGATGCGGTGCGCGCCGCCGCGGTCAGGATGCTCGACGCCCTGATCGCCAGCGCCGGCGAGGGCCGCGCGCCCTTCCGGTGCCTGACCGCTATATACCTGGATGGCGTGGCCATGCCGATGCTTATGGTCGGCACGGCCGATGGCCGCGTCGAGGATGGCGAGGCGATTGTGTTGCTCAATCCAGACGAGGGCCTACTGGACCGCTTCAAGCCCGGTGTCGGGTACGACGGTGGTCAGCTGAAGGAGATCGTGTCCGGCAAGTGCGATACCATGCTGCATGTATGGCTGGATGCATACTCGAAGGCGCCGGACCGCTCGAAGGTCCTCGCCTCATACATCCCGCGCACCTTGGCCGGCGCACCGAAGTTCCTGGTCAAATAACTTACAATTGGACGTCCGATGTCGAAAGCACTCGCCTTGAGCGAAAAAGAGATCCAAGAACTGTGCATGGCCGGTTTTACCGTTGAGCGAGCCGCCGATACTGGCACCGCCGGCTTCGTCTGGCGCCACAAGGACGGCGCTTCGCAACGAATCGACACCCCGAAACATCCGCCGCGCCGCTCGGCAGCGCAAGCTTGGTACGAATGCGCCCAGTATCATGGCCTGAACGTCAGCACCATGCCCGAGCCGGATTGGGAGGACGCATGAACCGCGGTACCGCACCGACTTTAGGCGCCAAGACTTCCGCCGGGCTCCTGCAGCGTGAGCTCATGACATGCTACCCCGACAACTTCATGATTTATGCCGGCCCGTTCGCGATGGGCTGTCTGCCGCACCTGCAGGGCCAGCACCGCGCCGGGCTGAAGCTGATCGGCCAGGTGCGCCGTGTGTTGCCGACCACCGGCAACAACCCCTACTTTGCCGACCTGCTGGCGGCGCTGCCGGGCAACGAGCTACGCTTTGCAAGGGAGATCCAGGCTCACCCCGAAAACAATGAGTTATTCGAGTTCGCCCAGCGCCAAAAAGCAACGCCGTCAGACGCTGCGGTGTCTGCGCGAGTGGACGTTCCCAAGTGACGGCCGCGCGCCGTTGGCCGTCGGTCTACCGCACGCACCTGCAGTCGCACTGGCTGGACGATGGCCGCCTGTGGTACGTGCTTGAGACCGGCCCCGGCACCCGTGAGTGGGTGCTGGCCGGGGGCGACGGCGGCCTACAGCGCTTTGCCGACAGCGCGGACTTGAAGGCAGCGCTCGGACCGGGAGTGCGCCTGGATGTGCCCCTGCGGCTGGCAACGAGCCCGCAGCCTGGCGAGGAGACCGGCGAGACGGTCGTGCTGTGCTTCCAGAACCGCAGCAGCGCTGCATTCAGGCTGTCCTGGCGCGGCCCGTCCGGGTGGGTGGCGTATAACGTGGTAGCGGCCGGCGCCAAATTCCGGCAGCCGACCTATGCCGGCCACCTCTGGCGCGTCGATGATGCGCGTGGCGGATTACTCGGATTTCTGACCGCGCCTGCCTATGATGCGGTAGTCGATGTTGAGGGCGCCGTCGCTCCTGCTCCGCAGGAGCAGGGCGCCTCGCCAGATGGCTGCTGGATTGCTTTTACCCGAGGCGACGACGTCTGGGTACGTCCTGCGCAAGGACAGGGCGAGGCCCGACGCCTGAGCACGGACGGCACACCCGACGGAACCTATGCGGGCTCAGGGTTCTTCTGGTCACCAAACAGCAGAAAACTGGTAGTGTTCCGCATCGAGCCGGAACAGCAGCACAGTTTGGAACTGGTATCCGCGGCGCGCGACGCGGGTGGCAAGCCACTTACGTTGTCGCTCCAGTACCTAGTGCCGGGCAATCGCATCGCCCGCCCACGGCCGGTGCTGTTCGACCTCGCCCGCAACAGCGCGCTGCTGTTGCCGAACGCGCTGTTCCCTAACTCCTGGGGACTGTATGCGCTCGACGGTGTCGCCGAGGGGCCGGGCGTGACCTGGGCGGCCGATTCCTCGCGCTTCTGGTTCACCTACAACCAGCGCGGCCACCAGCTGATGCGCGTGATCACGGTCGATGCCGCCAACGGCACGCCCGGCACGCTATTCGAGGACAGCAGCGAGACCTTCATAGATTACTCGGGCAAGTACTGGGCACACTACCTGCCGGCCACGGACGAGATCGTTTGGATGAGCGAACGCGATGGCTGGAACCACTTGTACGTGCACGATGCCAGAACCGGCAGCGTCAAGCGTCGCCTGACCGAGGGCGACTGGCCGGTGAGGCGAGTGGAATGCATCGACCAACAAGCCGGCACGCTGCTGGTGCGGGTCTCTGGCCGTCGACCGGGCGAGGACCCCTATCACGAACACTTCGCGCGCATTGCGCTGACCGATGGCGCATTCACTCCGTTGACCGAAGCCGACGGCACCCACGTACTAAGCTTTTCTCCAGACGGCAGCCGCTATATCGACCGCTGGTCGCGGGTCGACCTTCCGTCGGTGCACGAGCTGCGCCGCGTCAGCGACGGTAAGCTGTTGGCGACGCTGGAACGTGTGGACTCTGATGCATTGCGCTCGGCCGGCTGGCGCGCACCCGAGCGCTTTGTCGCCAAGGGGCGTGACGGCGTGACCGACATCTGGGGCATCGTGGTGCGTCCGCCCGACTTCGATCCGGCGCGCCGCTATCCGGTCATCGAGAAAATCTACGCCGGCCCCCATGGCCACTTTGTGCCTAAATGCTGGGATGCGGTCGGTGCGGACGTGGAGAGCCTGGCCGCACGCGGTTTCATCGTGGTCCAGATCGACGGCATGGGCACCAACGGCAGGAGCCGCGCCTTCCACGACGTCGCCTGGAAGAACCTGAAGGACGCCGGTTTCCCTGATCGTATCGGCTGGATCCGCACCCTGGCCGCGAAGTACCCGCGCAACCTCAACCTCGAGCGCGTCGGCATCTTCGGCGGCAGCGCCGGCGGGCAGAACGCGGTGGCGGCCCTGATCTGGCACCACGACTTCTACAAGGCTGCAGTGGCGGACTGCGGCTGCCACGACAACCGTCTCGACAAGATCTGGTGGAACGAAGCCTGGATGGGCTGGCCGGTCGACCGCAGTTACGAGGACAGCTCGAACATAGTGCACGCGGCCAAACTGCAGGGCGACCTGCTGCTGACCATCGGCGACTTGGACACCAACGTCGACCCGGTCGCGACGCGGCGCCTGGCTCAGGCGCTGCGCGACGCTGGTAAGCGCTTTGATCTGGAGGAGTATGCCGGCGCCGGCCACGGCGTGTTAGAAAACGAAGGCGGCAGGCGCCGCTTAGCGGCGTTCTTCAGCGCGCACTTGATGCCGGCGCCGAGCCTGAAGTAGCGAGGGCGCGGTGCCATTTCATGCCTCGGCGTCGGGGTTGTCCACCTTGGCGCAGCGCTCGCGCCCAAGCATAATGCAAGCGCTGCGGTCGAGCACGAAAATCTACTTGATAATGCTGGACATGCCGACATGCCAATGCATCGTTTAAATCCGAATAGGCAGGCTAACCTGGGCTTGCAGCTCCTTTAGCTTGACGTGATCAGCAAGGATGCGGTCGTATAGGTCCAGGTGCTTCTTCGCTTCAACCGTCACGACCAGTGCATAGCGGATCCAGTCGGCACCTGCACCGATGGTGTCACCACCTTCACGGGCGTTGTAGTGGATGTCGAAACACGGCTCCTGCAGGCTCGTTCCGAAAAAGTTATCAGTCGCGTGCAGGACCGTTTCCCACTTCCCCAAGTCGCTACGCTGCTCCTGCTCGGTACGGAACTTTGTGGCGGTGAAAAACGAGCGGGTTTTCGCCTCGCGTCCGCCGAGCTTACCGGCGTGGGGCCGGAAGGTAATGCCCAGGCCCGCCTTGGTGTAGCACGCTGCATTCTCAACATCAACCGGGCTGGCGAAGCAGAACGTCGCCGTAATCTTTACCTTGCCTTCGAGTTCTCCAGTGGGTAGTGGGATCGGCGCACGCAGGTATTTACCCGGGCGCAGGCGGCCCTGATAGATGATCCGCGCGATGCCATCGCCGCAGGTGATGACGTTGGCCACCTCACTCGCAATGCGTCCCCAGCCGATTTCGTCGATTCCGCACTCGGCCGACCCGTCAGCAGCATGCAGCAGAAGCGCCTTGATGGTGAGCGGATCGACGTCGGCGCCCAAGATGGCGCGCACTCCGATGCCTGTGCGCAGAGCAAACGGAGATGCGAAGCTGGTACCCATCGTCGCTGCCAACTCAGGACGCGGGCCCGAACGGATCACATGGAAATACTCCTTGCCGCAACCGCCGAACGCCACAGCGTCGGGTTTGCGCCGTCCGGGACTGCGGCCCGGCCCCTTGGCGCTGTAGCCTGCGCGCGCCCATCCAGCCCCAGAATGGTTGGCCGCGCCGATTGACAACGCATTGACGCTGTCGGCTGGTACCTGGATGCGGTCCAGGAACAGCTCGGCATCGCGCTCGCCGTTATTGCCAACTGCAACGGTCATGAGTGTCTCACCATCGCTCAGAAGATTGTCCAGGACGGCAGTCCAGGCATGCACGTCGGAGTCCTCGTACGGAAGATCCGGCCCCAGGCTAAGATTGATGAACTGGTACTGACGGGTTAGCAAAACTTCTTCAATGTGCCCTAGCGTGCGGTAGAGTTCATACGGGTCCTCCTCGTCAGAGCGAGTATCCAAGACGCGGTAGTGATCGACTGGTGCGAACGGCCGCGCCGCATTACCGCCTGGCTCGACCGGGCCGAACAGCACTGCGGACGTTACGCCCAGACCATGCTCGAGGTAGTCGGGAACGTCGGCTGCGTCGGGATCACTGCGCTCGTAGTGGTTGACGTACGGCGTCAGGACATGCTGATCTGGTAGGCCGCCGTCGAGGATGGCAACTTTCGGCTCGCTTGACAGGGGATCTGCCACCGGCAGCGTGCATCCGACGGCTACGGCGCTCGAGCGCGCAATCGGCCGGGCGCTACGCACCTTGGGCATCGGGCGCACCACCCGAAGCAAGGTAAATTGCGCCAAACCGTCAAGCCCACTGGCCGGGCCTTCGACCGCTACGAACAGCATTCCGCCTACTGGAAACTCGTACCTCGGGTTTACCGTAAATCCATATTGGCGGGCGAAGGCCGCGAACACATCGCGCAGCGCCGTGCTTGAATGGCCGGGCGCCAGATGCAGGCCCACCTCAAACACTTTGCCGTCGTAGTTCTCGAACTGCTTGACGCGGTCTACCGGCGTCATGCTGAAGAAATTTTCGATTTGACGAAACTGGTTGCCGGCCGGGCTGTCCGGATCGAGCTGCCCGGCTAGGGCGGGCAAGCGGTCCAGCGCCGAACGCGATCCAGCCACAAAGAGTTCAGTCGTCTCGCATTCGGATGGTGCTGTCTTCCTAGTGTCATAGCGCGGCCGCAAGCGGATGGTGCGGCTGCCGATTGATACCAGGCCCGCTTCGCGCAGTACCGCACGCGGGAAGTAGGACTTCGAAATGTAGGCCGGGTGTAACTGCAGCTTAACTACGGCCAGGTCGAAGGGACAGGCTTCGCGCGGAAGCTGGGCTAACTCGGCCGCCGCGGTCGCGATCTGCGGAATTAGGATCTGCTGTGCCTGTTCGAGCGTGTATGGGTGGACCTTGTTCGGAAACATCGGTGGCGCGCTGATGTCGTAAGTTAACAGCTCGCCCTTGCCGATGATAAATCGATTCGCCATCTTCACTCCTTCTTATGTCCGCGGCCCTTCAGGGGAGAGGGGCCTGCATATTTACGCAGTGTATCGCGAGCCACCCCGGTCAACTCCGAAATCTGGTTGTGCGACATCGCTCCCTCCCTCGCCAAGGATATTGCCAAGTCTCGGCGCGCAATCCTGTCCATCGTACCGGCGTGGCGCACCGCCAGATCGACCGCCAGGCGGGATGGCTCCAGTTGATGGATGAGGGCATTGCGGCGCATCGCGAGAATCGAACGCTCGACGTCCGAAAGGGACTGTCCTATGAGTGAGGATGCCATTACGCTGATCCAGGGTTCGAACTGCTCGGCATCGCGGCCGAGGAAGCGGCGAATCGCCAGCGCCACCGCTTCTCGGTCGGACATGTCGAACTGTAGGACTGCATCAAACCGCCGCCAGAGGGCAGGGTCAATTAGTTCCGGATGGTTCGTCGCAGCAAGCAGCAGTCCGGAATCAGGCCAGTTATCCACTTCTTGGAGGATGGCGGTCACAAGGCGCTTTAGTTCGCCCACATCGGAATCGTCACTGCGGCGCTTAGCGATCGAGTCGACTTCGTCAAGCAGCAGCACCGCTTGGCCCTGTTTGGCCGACTCGAACACCAGCCGCAGGTTACTGGCAGTCTTGCCGAGCAGGCTGCTCATCACCGTGGTCAGGTCCAGCACCCAAAGCGGCTTGTCGAGCTGGGCAGCGAGATAGCGGGCCGACAAGGTCTTACCAACGCCGGGAGGGCCTACCAGGATCGCCGAGCGTGTCGGGCGAATACCGTGCGCCTCCAGCATGACACGCTGCTGGTGCTCGCGGACGATGTCGTCAATCTGCTTAGACAGGGCTTCCGGAAGAATGGGCGCGGCCAGACCTTCGCGGTCGTCGAATACGTGCACGAGCGACCGGCGGGTGTCCTGATCCTGCGGCAGCAACGAAAGAGCGTCGGCGGTAGCAGGCCCACGCCGCATCACTGACGGACCCGACGAGCGAGTCTGGCTTGACTTAAGGGACTGGTCCAGCTTCGCGGAAAGAGCTGGGCGGATCGTCCGGTATTTGCGTACCAGCTTCGCAAGATACAATCGAACGTCTTCCGCTGCGCCACTCGCTGCTAACCGCGCCAAGTTGGCGAAATCAGATTCTAAATCGTCAGTTACTTCAACTTCGTTCACAATAAGCTCCTAAAGCGTGCCAAAAAAATGGCCATTCAATTGGCGTATTATATTGAAGTGGCGTAAAAGTCGCCAATGGTTTTTCCAGGCGTGGGATGGCTTGTGCTAATCAGCGCATAACGAGCGCCGTACGTTTGAGGTAATGGGAGTTTTTTCCATTGCGAACTGAACAGTGCAGGCGAGCGCTTGCCGGCGATCGCTGTGTGGTCAGTCGTTGGCAGGTACGCTTGCCGCCAGTCTAACGAGGTGCGTGAACTGGTCTCCGTGGTGCCTGTTTATGACGATGAGAGGGGGGGGACTGGGCCAGGCTAGACAGGTGCTCGTGTCGGTTTTTTCCGTCGTGCGTGCGAGCCGCTTGAGCAGATGCGGTAAAACCGCACCAGGCCAAGCGGCCGGCCGATCATTGCCGACGCGTCGCAATGTCGACCGCCTGGCGCAGCGTCTGACGGCCCCAATATTCGACGCGCTGCTTCTGCTCGTCGCTGCGATCGCCGATGGCGGCCTTTTCGGCCTGGCGCCAGACGCGCGCGAACCATGCGACTCTCTCGTCATCGGTGCACGACTGGTTCGTCATCCCTTCCTGCTGGGTTATCGTGCAGCTCCTGGCGCCCGGACTATGGCCAACTTTGGCCGGTGACGCGGGTATGCGTAAGACAGCGATTCCATCATGGATAGGGCATCTGGCTGGCAGTCATCCCGCATTGCGCGGAAATAGCCAAGCACTTGCGCCTCCACCGGCAAGGGCGCGCCACAGGCGGCCACCTGGGCCAACTGCTGCTGCGCCCGCAGGCACAGGGCGAACAGGTCGACCGCACTGTTGTCGACGCTGGCCTCGCCTATATCGCGCAGCAGCTGGGCCATGTCGATGCTGTCGACGGGCTGGCCGGACGGCCGGACGGATTGCAGGGGACGGGTGTTCATTCCGTACCTCCATTGCGGCCGTCCTTGGCTGCATGATCATTCAGTTTCTCGACTCGACCAGCAGCGCGATCACCAAGCATGCGCACAGCGGCGCCGGCCAGCAGCAGCAACCGCTCTTTGTCGACCGCGCCCAGGATCGGCGGGAAGTCCGCGTCAGCATCAGGGCCGGACGATTGATCGGCAGCATGAGCCAGGCCCAGGCACGTCTGCAGCCCGTTGCATACGTCCAGCGCCAGCGCGGCAAACTGCGCATCCTGGCTGTCCGCTGCTGCCCCTTCCAGCCAGGAGAATGCCCGGTGAATCGGGCCGGCCGGCGCGCTGGTGCCGCTGGTGTCAGTCGTGCGGCTCATGACTTTGCCCCTTTGCGTGCGCTGGTTACCGCGATATGCAGCTTATGCTCGGCGGCCTCCTCTCGGAAGTCGATCATGAACTCCAACTGCAGGGCGATCTCGGTAATCATGGCGCCGAGACGCGCGCAGTCGCCAGCATCGGGTGGCACTTCTTTATTCATGCCGGCTGAGTACATGACACGGCCAAGCGATTGCAGGCCATCCATCAGAATAGTCGTGCTGTTCGTGGCGTGCCTGTCCGCCGCTTCAACTTGCTCGAGCAGCTCGGCATTCAAGGGCGCGCCATGCAGTTGCGCCGGCAGATCGCGCAGCATGAGCCCCAGCTCATAAGATGCGCGCTCGCTGTTCTGGAAAAGGGAAGTCGATTTGCTCATGCTACACCCCCGCTCAGGTCAGCGACAACGACCTCGAACATGGCTTCGGTTTCGGTGGCTAACTGACGGGCCAGCCACAGGATGCTCTCCTGGGCCTTCGGATCGATATCGCGGAAGTGATCGATGCCGTTCCCGCCGATCAGCAACAGCAGGCTTGAAAGCTGGCCGCTGCGCATGATGGCGTGATCCAAGGCGCTGCCGCGCTCGACGTATTGGATACCGAATGGGGTTATTACCCGGCCGACATATTCTGGCGGGAGAGTAATTTTTTTTGATTCCGGCGATGCCACATCGCCAATGTTTGTGATAACCTTCGTTTCGTTGCACATGTGAGTTCCTTTAAAGCGCACTTGTCCACACCGGTCAGAAACGTCTCGTCCACGTTCTGGCCAGCAGCCTCCCGGTTACGCCGGGCACGGTTGTAGAAGAAATTCCAAGGGGTCAGCCTGCAAGCTGGCCCTTTTTCATTTCAGGTTCGATTTACACGATAGTTCCCCTCCGCTCGGTTACCGGCGGCTCCATTCAGATAATCAGTTCGCAGGCGGTGCTTTATTCTCGGCGCCGACCATGACCTGCTGGTTCATCCGCTCGCGCAGGATTGCCACCACCTGGCTGTTCATGGAACGGTCGCTGCGCTTGGCGTCGAGCTCAAGCCAGTTTTTGACGTCGGCTGGCAATCTGAGCTGAAACTTGATGCCCTGCATGTTGGTACTCCGAGTTGAATGATGTAGGTTAACTATATGGCTCATAGCCATCATGCGCAAGTCTTTTTGCTGGCTCAGTGCCATCATTCACAGAATGGTTCATTGCCAGTATGCTCACGCTATGGAATCTTCAAAATCTCATCGAGCTCCGCAATCGGCAGACAAGTACGTCTTGCGGCTACCGGACGGAATGCGAGACAAGCTTGCGAAGTTGGCTGGCGAGAACAATCGGAGCATGAATGCCGAAATAGTACTTATCCTTCAACAGGCACTCGATGGGGATCAGTCTTCGTCCGGCGCTGTGGCCGACACGGAAGCAAAAAAGCTCCTGACAGCAATCCTCCAAAAACTCACTGAGCGCGCGATACCGCTCGACGTCGATCTCTGGGACACGGAGCACGTCGCGGCCTACTTGAAGCGCTCGTACACGACGGTGCGCGACAAGATCATCGTGCGCCCAGACTTCCCGCGCCCGATCAAGCTCAACGCCACACAGGAGCGCGCGCACCCGCTGTACAAGGCCCGCGAGGTCATTCAGTGGGCGGAGGGATTGCAGGGGCAGTAGCCACCGCAAAACTGTGGCGGCGCAAAACTGTGCCGCGAGATTGGTGGATCCAATTTTGGATGGGCGGTCACAGGGTCGATGCAAGATTGCACCCACCCCGCAGCCGGCACAGTTTTGCGCCTGCCGTTAACCGGCACAGTTTTGTGCCCGTCGAATCTCTGGCCACGCGCCGCCGCAAAAGTGAGGGGACCAGCGCCAGCGTCACCGCGCCGGCCTGGTGTCATACCCTGTTCACAAACGACCGGTTTTGAACAGGTATACATGCCGATCACTGCACCGTTCATAAAATAACCCTTTTACTTTTGAACATGTTCAGATGTAGAATGGACTTTATTGGACAGTGTTGGATGCTGTCGGACGGCGGAGAATATCAGCATGGCAACTTTTGGATACGGTAGGGTCAGCACGAAAGACCAGACAACGGAGAATCAGCGCCGTGAGATCGAGGCCGCCGGCTATTCGATCGCGTACTGGTACGCTGACGAAGGCGTGTCGGGCAAGGTATCGGCCTCCCAGCGTCCGCAGTTCGCCAAGCTGCTCGGCCAGATCCGGGACGGCGAAACGCTCGTCGTATCCAAGCTGGATCGCCTTGGCCGTGATGCCCAGGACGTTGGCGCCACGATCAAGGCACTGGCCGCTCGCCGCATCGAGGTTGTCGTGCTGCAGCTCGGCAAGCTGGACTTAACCAGCGCCGCCGGCAAGCTGATGCTGACCATGCTGGCCGCAGTCGCCGAAATGGAGCGTGACCTGCTGGTCGAGCGCACTCAGTCTGGCCTGGCCAGGGCGAAGGCAGAGGGCAAGACCCTGGGTCGCCCAGCCAGCACGAACGACGAACAGCGTGCCGCAATGGTCGCTCGGTTCAGCGCCGGGGAATCGATCAGCGCCTTGTCCCGCGATTACGCCGTGTCGCGCGCCAGCGTCATGCGCGTCGTGAAGCCGGGCGCCAGTATCCAGTAACGAGCCATAGACGCCACGATCAATGACACTGCCGACCACCGGGTTTGTTCGCCAGGCCCAGCTGCTGGCCGGAGGGGTACCGCTCTCGGCATCGACCCTGTGGCGGCGCGTGCGCGATCACAGCTTCCCGGCGCCGGTGAAGCTCTCAGCCGGCGTCACCGCCTGGCGGGTTGAGGATGTTCGGGCCTGGATGGAGAATCAGCCAGCCCAGCCAGCCAATGCCCGATCGAACAGCGAGGGAGGAGGGCAGGTGATCGATGACACGCTGATCGCGAAACTGGCCGTCGCCTTGGCTGCGAACCTCCCGCCGCCCATCCCGATCGAGATCGACCTATGGGACGTGGCCACGATCGCGCGCCTGTTGAAGCGAAACGAGAGCCAAGTGCGCAACCGCATGGTTTGCCTGCCAGACTTCCCAAAGGCGGTCCGCCTGCCGGTCCCCAGTGGGCCGCGCCTCTACCGCGCTGCCGAGGTGCTGGCGTGGGTCAGCAAGTACCAGGACAAGGATTAGCCGGCGCTGGCTTCTTCACTGCCTGTCCGCACTTGGTGCGCCGGCCGCCGGTGTAATAGAGGTGCGACAACGCCAAAATGACCCGGGTTCGACCCGATTCGAATATGCAGTCAGGTGACAATTACATAGACGGATCGTAATATTAGTTATCGATCTCACACGAGTAATGGTCATGACTACGTTCAAACCTTGTGAATCTGTCAATCCTTGGGACGAGGGTGGATATCGCATCCACGGATTTTCTGTACTCGCTCCTGATGGTGGCTATTGGCCGGCGTATTCGATTGAGTGCATCCATGAAGTACCCGACGCTCCCAAAGAAGCCGTCGCACGACATGAAGTCCGCACTCAGGTCTTCAACTCAGCCGAGCTTGCCACAATGATGGGGGTCTCCCATGGGGTCAACTGGGTGCGCGGGAACGATCGGCTGGGTTGTTATAGCACGATTGGTGCCACTTCCCCTATCCTGCCGTAGGTAGTTTTGGCCGCTGGCTGTTCAGCCGCTAAACGGCGCTGCCGGTTTACGCTACTCTTCTGGTTCCAAAATTGTATGGGGCAGGCATGGATGGGATGCAGCTATGGACGTGATCTTGGACCGAGAAGAGCTGCACCGCGAAGTTTGGTCAAAGAGTGTCAGCGCCGTGGCGCGCAAGTACAACGTGACGGATGGCGACATACGAAAGGCATGTTTCGCTTTGGATGTCCCAAGGCCCGATCGCGGGCAAT
>Ga0265780_10006729_pt1 | contig 14209 bp, 14 predicted proteins | sample P1T30metagenome_FD_192432 | JGI IMG/M metagenome (GOLD analysis project Ga0265780, IMG submission 192432) | Plant litter microbial communities from East Loma Ridge, Irvine, California - P1 T30 | ecosystem: Environmental > Terrestrial > Plant litter > Unclassified | place: USA: California... | reverse complement strand
ACAATTACTTTAAAGAAAAGTTGAGTCGTAGTAAGTGAAGTATGGGAGGTAGTAGCGGAATGACGTGTTTAAATACCAAGGGCGTTGATTTTGCGGAGTGGTACAGGCGCGGGGCGAAGTCGAGAAACGTACGGCCATGACGTAGGCGGGGCTATGCATTGTGGCTATCCCTGCCAAGTGGCGTGGCCAGATCACCGCACAAGTCGCGCGAATGTTCAGGAACATAATCTAATTGACATGTGAAGGCACACTCTTCAAAATGCAGTTGCGGGCAAACATTTGACATGTGTGTATTGCATTCGGCTTGATTCACGAATCCGCCTTGATATTGAGTAGCAACCAAGATGCTATCTTAGTGGATATGGTGCAGCTCATGTGCAGTCTTACTACAGGGGCTTCTACGCCGTTTGAAAATCCATGTTTGGTGATGCGATTCTGTCCTACGACTTGCAAGCCCAGTAACCTTAACAATAGCCTATGACCTAGACGTCCAGCCCTTGATGGCGTCATCAACCTCTTTCCTGTAGCGCTGCTGGCCTTCGCACTGCTCCAGGAACACTTTGTACTTTGCGTCCAACAAGCCTTTCAGGTTCTTGTCGGCAATGGGCTTCACTGTCTTACCAGGCTTACTGAACCTGTCCATGATGTCCCACAATGGCTCACTGTTACCATCCTTATCGGTACTCGCGGCCTTTGCACCAAGCATAGCTGCCCCGTGTACAACGGCTGCATGTACGTACCGAGGAATGAGTACAGGCATGTCGCAAGCTGTAGCCATGAGCTGCATGAGGAGATTGTTCTGACACTGGGATCCCGACATAAAGATCGATGAGATGACGTGCCCAGACTTGTTCATAGCAGAAACGATCTGATGCGTCTGCAGAGCGATGAACTCCATTGTTGCGTAATAGTAGAGTGCAAGGCCGTCAAGACTCTTATCAGAGCTGAGGCCGATGACCGAGCCCTTCATGTTGGGGTCTGCGACAGGCGAACGATTGCCAAATAGATCGCCATAGAAGAAGAAGTGACGTCCTAGCCATGCGATATGTGGTGCCGACGCGCTCTCGGCCATTTCGCGGAGGTGCTCGTTGAGATAATCGTAGATGTTGGTGTTGTAAGTTTCCGCAACCGAAGTCGCTTCTTGGAAAGCAGGATGTGTCTCGATGACGTGCTTCAGAAGCTCTCCTGTCGCACTTTGGCCACCTTCAGCCATCCAGTACCCTGGCAGGAGAACGTCTCGGTAGGGGCCCCATACTCCGTCCACAAAGACTGGGTCGCGGGACATGGCGAGATGGCAGGTCGAAGTTCCTGCCACTGCGGCAAGGCGCGTAAAGGCTTGAGAGACATCATTCTTGGGTACCTCCATATCCAAGGTGTCTTCATTGAGCTTGACCTTTGCACCTACGGTACCGATCCAGCCAGCGTAGGCATCAATGACACCGCTACCCACCGCAATGCCGGGCTGTAGGCCCATGTCTGCCGCTGCCTTCTCACTAAGCGTGCCAACAAGTTCTCCGGCAGTAAGATAACGTCCGTTCTACGGTCGATTAGTTTTATAGAAGTCAGATTGTAGAGTAGGACAAACCACTTTGTCGACGCCTCCCATGCGCTTGAAGTTGTCTTCCACCAAGTCTTCGAGGCCAATCTCAGTGAGGAAGTCCTCTTGCCAGCCCTTCACACTGCCGTCGACACCGACTGGAACAAAACCCTGCTTGCAGACTACACTGCAAAAGCTTCGAGTTTCACTGCCAGTGGCCATGTGTGTAAGCGCATCTGTCAAGTCGTAGAACTTGCAGCGGTCGAAAAGGTCCTTGGGCATATTGTTTTTCAACCACAGCACCTTTGGAATTTCCATCTCGATGGACATCTTGCCACCAACGTAGCGGAGCAGATTGTGCTTGGTCGCGTTGATCTTGTTTGTTTCCTCAACTGGGCGGTGATCGAGCCACAATATTACGTTGCGATCATTGCCGTCCTTGTTGTCGAAGTTGGGCCCGGTGACAGCAACGGGCTCATCCGTGTCGTTGGAGAAGACGGCAAGTGAGCACGTAGCGTCGAAGCCAATGCCGCGGATAGAGTCTCGCTCGATGTTGTGCTGATCCATTGCTCGGCGTACCGACGAGCAGATGCAGCGCCAAATGTCCGATGTGGATTGTTCCTAACTGGTCAGCTGCCACTTCTGTATGCACATATCTGTGTCAAGTTACATAGTATCCGGTCTGTGGTTGCCATAAACCGATGTTCTCTGAAGCCAGGCCAACAATGTCGCCTTGATCATTCATGATACAGGCTCTGGCACTGCCTGTGCCTACATCGATGCCGATGTAGTGATCAACGTGCGGGTGAAGCTCGTTGCGAGGGTCAGTCGACATCTGTCGCGACTGCTGCCGTGAGGCTTGCCTGTACGGAATGGCCATGTTCACCAAGTGTAAGATTTGACAATGATGAGAATGTAGAAGCAGCGAGAGACGTAAATCAAAAATAATGTTGAGACACAAGACAGCTCTTGGTGCAGGATGAGCTCATAGCAAGAGCTATCAAACGCTCTAGTGGAATGGGTGGGGGCGGGGCAGGGTGCCTAGTGACCTCTGAGACCCTGAGGAGGTGCCCAAAGCCATGGGGGCGCCGAGTTGCGCAGTCACAGCGGTCAAGATTTACCACGATCCTTCCAGAAGCGCTGGGGATTGTGGAGATCGCGAGTGCCCCGGGTCCACTTGTTTGGGCATTTCGGATGTTGTTGGCCGTTGACAGCGCCACTGAGTTAAGACCGCGTCTTGGTATTTGCTAAAACCGTACCGACTTCGGTCATGCAAAGAGAAGCACGTCGGGACGAGAGACGATTTACTAGCGTGTGGCAGACGCGGAGCAGAGAGGACCAGCATTGGCGGCGCATCGGCGTTACTATTCCCCGTGGAACCCAAGCTTCAGCCCTGCGCAACCGCTCCAACAAACAACGTCTACCTCTGCTCGTCGCGATACAATACGATGATACTCGCAAAGCTGCTCCTGCTCCCGGTAGCATTCGCCTCTTCCGTGACACTCTACATATCCTCGGTGCCGGTTTCCGACAACGGTGCCATCATTCCCTCGCCAATCCCCCTCGCGCAGATCGAGTATGACATAAACCAATCCGTGGGAACGCTGTCCTCGTACACGCCTCCAACAGGCTCATACGCCCCAGATCATCTCTTGCGTGTCGGGCTGTCAGATCCCCAAACAGGCTCCTGGCGCGGCATCGTAGCGTCAGCAGCAAGTTTCGCGGACGAGTACCACAAGAAGTTTGTTATTCACGTCGATGAGAAAGGCGAGCCATTTCACGTGGGGCTTGGAACGAGCGCAAAGCAGGCTGGCGACCAGGTCGAGATCGAGATAGTGAGGAGGCAATCAGGTCCGAAGCCGGTTTTAAACAAGCCCATTGTGTTGAACGCAGAAGGCAAGATTGACTCGAAAGAGCCAGAAAAGAGCTTCTTGCAGAAGTGAGTTTCGGTAACGTTCCTCCTCAAGGTACACACAATGCTAATCAATTTGCAGATACTGGTGGGCGATAGCATTATTCTTGGTTGTTCAGCTGGTCGCGGGTGGAGGAGACGGAAAATAACTACATTCGTGTCAGGACGCAATATACCGTCGTGAGCGACGACTCTTTTACTGAGATTGCTTGCGTCCCCTTGATTCTATATATGAGTGACACGACACCCGTAGCAAAGCAGTCGAGGGCATGGCTGAAAACTGGTATCTATTGCTCCCGCTGATCCAATACGCATAATGATCCGTTCTTTCCGCAAATATCGGCCGCTGTCATTGCCAATCGTAAATGGGGTATTGTACATTAGGTCTTGCTTGTTCGTGGGGTCCTAGTAACGCCTTCGTGGGCCGCGTGGCGGTTCTCTACGGCCCCCTTCGCTGAAGCCGAATCGTCCATCCTGGTAGCTTCCACGTGCCCCAGCATTCATATCGATGTCCATATCGTCTCCGAAAGGCTGGGTAGAACGAGCAGGTGGAGGCCGTGAGTGTAGGCTAGCGGTGGTGGCTGGTGTCTCCTTCAGGTACACGTACAAAACTCTGCCGTCGGCCTACGAAAGTTAGAGAATTAAGATGACAGTACTGAAAAGATAGCTTACCTTTTGATTGGTAAAAGTCGCAATGACATTATCGGCGCCTTCCTTGGTCACTACTGAAAGTTCCACCATCACCGTGGGCGCAGCGGTAAGCAGCCTGCAGCCCAGCGTCTCTCCCGCGTGTGGCGCCATAACAGCCTCAATGTCTGCAGCTGTCGTTCCAGGCGCAAAGTTGCTTGCAATGACTATGTATGGGCCGCCTTTCGCGACGCCTCGGATGTTGAAGCCTGGCGCTTCATTGCGTGCCGCTGGGTTTTTACTGCGGTTGAGGACAGACGCGAATTTGTCGTAAGTGCGGCTGTTGCGCTCGACTTGCGATGCCGATGTGGTGCGATTAGGTCCAGGGCCGCGTGCCCTTGCTGCCGGATTGTTGAGCTTGTGCAGGTCGTGTTGCCATTTCCCTTCGATGCTTCCGGCTGGCTTCGCCGAAGATGAGCGCTTCTGCACTCCAGCGCCACCGCTTATGCGACTCAGTAAAGTAGGCTTTTCTGACGTGTCGCGAACCTTGCCAGCCGCGCCGGCACCTGATGCATTGGCTTTGCGCCCGCGCCCTAGAAACTCTTGTGCCAGCTCTTCATTCTTCTTCTTATCGCGTTGTTGCTTGACGAATGTGGCGAAGGAGGTCGAGTCCGGCATGGCTGTTGCGCGAGGCGAGAATGCTTGGGAAGTGCAGTGATGGGCGGGTGCACAGCAACAAGAACGGCAGACGCGTAGAGCTAGAAATCGCGCCGCGCTAGCGACCGGGGAGCACCTGCGGACAAACAATCCCCCGGCGCTGGCGCAAAAAGTTAATAAAATTCCAGGACTGCGCGCTCCGGTTAACCTTCGCTCACCACAACCACCAACCTTTGGTAAGTCCATCCGCTCCTGTACCCTGCCCTTCTACATGATGAACTTTCGTGTCGCCCCTATCATAAACTCTATGTTGATCGACCCCCAAGCCAAACGGGATTACTGATACAATTCAACCCTCGCCTTTACCTGTTTGCAATCTTACATGAGCACTTGCTAACTTGTATTCAAGACACAGGCCGGTCCGTGGAGACACCTAGTAAGCCCGCTGTGCATGCTAAATAGGATGCGCGCTTTCGCCTACTCTGATGATGCCGACGGCGTGGTTTGACGAGGCCTTGCGGGACATGAGACATGACGTGCATTCGCTGGCTTGCTCGAAGACAGACAAAGCACAGGTTTGGCTAGGCATTGGCTTCTTGAGCGCATAGTCGCGTCGCGTAAACCAGGTCAGTACTATATGCCCTTCCGTCACCCTGTGCAATGATGAGCAACATCAAATACTATCAAATGCCGACCTACCAGTGGGGAACAAAACAAGTTCGATTACCTGATCGCCAACTTCACACACTATTATTTGCGCGCATCATGAAGGTTTCCAGCTGACCCCAGAACAGGTATTTGGTGTCATGCCAGCGTCTAACTGACCTGTGGCGTTCACAGGTACACATGACATGTACGTTCTCAACTTTTCCTCCCATGTCGTGCGATGATGATACACTTATACTCCATGCTAACTCCAGAAGAGGCTTGCCTCAATGCTGGAACAACTATACGCTTTTCATCTTTCTTCTGATCTGCTCATTTTCCTCTCGAATCACAGTCTACCAATGTCCAATGTGCTTTGCTAACATTTCAGAAGGAGATTTCTTGGTCTGTGACATACTTGCACCTATCCTCCGCCATCCATGATCGAACCCGCCAAATCGTACACCCGAATAAGCATTCAGGGTTGGTGCTGGATGACGTATAGCGCACACTGAACAAGACTAGAGTTGCGACTTGAGAATACATGGCGAGCATCACACAGCCGGGGCTTATTGGGTAGATGAAATGAATAAATACAAATTACATCACAAGTTGCGCCGGCCTATGTTTGCATCGTTGCAAGTGCGTGACATGAACCTTTGCTATCGTGATTTAAGGGTGTATTGCAGGAGGTTAATTGAACCGGAATTCAGATATACATTTCATGTCAGGCTCAAATGTTGTGTAATTTGTGCCGTGCATAATACGTGAGAGCAGCCATGGCGACATTCGGAGTTAATTTATCGTGTCGTCCAGGAACTCGATATCAACCCCCCCCTTTCCGAGTATTGCTCTGCATCCTTTCGCTTTTGGCCTACTTCTCCTCAGCCCACTTGACATCTATCGAATATGGCTACACAGCCCGAAGAAATCAACAGTGCGCCTGCCGACAATGCTGGCCTTGTAGGAACTGCTCATTTGGCCAAGCCCGCGGTAGAATCCGATGAGAAGGTCGTCGACACAGCCAAGGATCTGAGCAACCTGGGTCTCGCCGACAAGGAGGCAGCCATCAAAGAAGAAGAAGAGGAGGAAGGGACCATTGCAGCCCCATCAGCACCCGCAGGGGACACCATACAGCCCACCACAGGGCCCTCTTGGCCGGCAACAGCTCCCGATCATCCGCTGTCCAAATTCCACGATATCTTCGAGGACGTGGTCAAGAGCGCCGAATACAACGAGGTCTACGGCATCCACCTGACCAAAGAAAATCCCTTTCACACGAAGCTTATCCTGCAAAAGTTCCTGCGCGCCAATCAGAATGACTTGGACAAGGCGAGGCAGCAACTGCTGGAGACGCTCAAGTGGAGGAAAGAATTTGATCCTGTGAAGGCGACGAGTGAGACGTTTGATAAGGCGAGGTTTGGGGGTTTGGGATATGTGTTGGAGGTGCAGGGTGTCCCGGAGAGTAAGAACGACAAAGACATTGTCACATTCAACATCTATGGTGCTGTCAAAGATAAGAAGGCTACGTTTGGAGATCTAGAAGGGTTTGTTTCTTGAGACGCGGTTTGGTCGGGGCGTCCTGCTAATGTTTCTTGACAGTTTCCTGCGCTGGCGCGTCGGGCTCATGGAAAAGTCGGTCCAGAAGCTCAACCTCGCGTCTGCCACGACCCCCATCCCAAACTACGGCGAGGGATCCGACCCGTACCAAGGCTTCCAGATCCACGACTATCTCCAAGTATCCTTCCTCCGACAAGATCTTGCCGTCAAGGCCGCAACCTCCAAGACTATCGAGGTTCTTGGTAGATACTACCCCGAGACGCTATCCCGCAAGTTCTTCGTCAACGTGCCGGTCATCATGGGCTGGATGTACACGGCTGCCAAGCTGATTGTGGCAAAGGAGACAGCGAAGAAGTTTGCCGTGTTGAGCTATGGAAATCAACTGGCGGGAGAGCTTGGGAAAGACATTCCAGCAGTCTATGGCGGTATCAAGGAGGACTTGGAGAGTGTGGCCGAAGGCATGAGCCTTGAGTGAGGTGCCTTGGAATACGTGTGTGTGCTTCTAGTATGGTATGCAATTGTTCTTAAAGTGTAATAATTCGGCTAGATGTCTGCACGCTTCATAGCTTTGCTATAAACATTCGCGACATTGCTGAGAAGTATTAAAGATACGTTTGCAATATTTACTATACAGGATACAATTCCAAGCCGTTGGTCGCATATCGAGGCCAGTGGCTTAGTCACTTGCTTGTCTTTCGTCTTCCGGTGGTAGCGTTGCGCGATCGACCCAGCCCTCCCCCCGGAGTACACCTAGACCCTTGCGCGCAACACCGCTGTTGACGCTTCGTGGCGAAATTTCATACAGAGCATTGACTGTGGCCAAACTCAGAACAAATAAGAGCACATCGCCGTTTTTGATGCCTCTCCACCAGCCTTTCTTGACACCGACCTTCCACAGCGAGTCAATCGACATGCGGGCTGTATACAGGAAATTTGCACGTCCTTTTTTGCGCTCGAGGAACCCCCACAAACCGCCAAGGAAGCCTCCAAAGAACCAGCGCTGTGTAGGTAGCAAAGTGCGGGGTAGGAAGTGCTGAAACAGGCACACTGAGCCCCAGCTGGTGCCAATGGCACCGGAAATGAAGAGAGACATGCGGAGAATGTTCTTGGCTAGGTTATGGATTGCGGAGATGGGGGATTTGAGGAAAGTGCGGTAGCGAGCTAGACTCATGGCGGTGAAATAGAGGGTGAACAGACGAGCGACCTTGGGAAAGGCCTGGATCCAGTATTGTACATAGGTGCGCAAGCATGACGGATCCTGTGGGTGGAGAAGTGCGCAGGACAGAGACGTGATGGCTGGATGCGCAGACGAAGATATGGTGGACATGGACGCCAGGCTCGTGGGAAGGGTCTCGTGTGTGGGGAACAGGATGGGCGAGACGAAGGGTGGCCAAGGCTGCCTCGAGATGGCTGCCAGATTGTCGGCGATGTCGGTTGCAGTAGGCCAAGGTAGGTGGGCAGGGTAGTGGGCAGGCCGTTTCCGTATGTACTCGGGGGAATTGTTCAGGATAAGCTTGCCATAGGCTGCAGGGAAGCAATCACGGTCAAAGACAAAAGCGTGCAAAAGTTGGCCACATGCAACGGGCATGATGAGCCACGAGCCGAACCATGAGGGCGTGTTTCTACAGTAGCCCAGGGCTTCGAGGTGGTTGTAGCCGAATTCCAGGGCGCGGGTGAAGACATAGATGGCGACGGAGATGCGCAGCTGGTCGGCGGGGCAGACGGCAAGGAAGAAGCCGGCGAGACTGGAGCCGATGGCGGGCGCCAGCTTGGAGGTGAGGGAGCGGGCGACGCGTGGATTGCGGCGGCGGAAGGACTTTGCGTCGGGGGAGAGCAGGCTGTCGCGGAGGCGGACGAAGAAGCGGCGCAGGAGGCGGTGGAAGAGGAGGATGAAGGCCAGAGAGCTGCTCAGGCGCACATTGGGCGACTTCCAGAAGGGCGAGCGCGGCGAGGGGCCATGGGTTGCATGAGTGCCCCCGAGCCCCCGGCGCAGCAGCCTGGTGTTGACCAGCTCCCACGCCTTGAGGCCGGAGAGGGTGGCCACGGCCAGGCGCAGCGACGCGCGGATGGCGGCAACGTTGTAGTCGTCGGCGCCCTGGGAGAGGGCGTCGAACCTCTTCGGGTGCGGGGCGCGCTTTCGGACGGCGGGCGCGCGCGACAGCAGGTACTGGTGCAGCAGCTCATACTCCTTCGCGCTGATGGTGTAGCGCAGGGCATTGCGCAGCACGGGATCCATTGTCGGCGATGGAGACGACGACGACATGTTGGCGTGGTTGCGTCGATTCAGCGGCGGCGGCAACGTCGTCGTCGTAGTAGTAGTCGTTGACCATGTTGTTGTTGTGCTTGTTGTTGTGCTTGGATGCAATCTGGGGAAGCTAGCATCATGCCTCCCTCCTCCAGCTCCAGGCCTGTGCCGAGGTACTTCGTATTCCTAGCCGCCTTCACATGCTCCCTTCACCATCACACATGAGACTACACAACACCAACGACACATGAAGGTCATGTACAAACACCGCGTGCGCATTCAGTCATCAGTCTAGCTACTCAACACACTCCACTACCAGCCTGTGTCCAGCTGCCCGCAACCGCAACTAGTCAGCCCCCGACACGATCACTCATCCGCGTTGTGGGCGAATCCTCAAGTGCGTCCATGGGAAGCAGCGTTTTCACCTCTCCTTCAGACAGCCGAGCACTCATAGGCTCGAGCAGTGGACTGGCCGAGCGGGACATGTCCAACTGTGGGACGCTCAGCTTCAGCCCATCCCGAGGTGTCGTCGAGAGCGGCGAGTTTCCTCCATCGACAAGTGAATCACGCTTGCGTGGCAGCTTCTGTCTGAATCCAAGCTCGTTTCCGACTCGCTCTATACTCTTGAAGTACTGCGGCGTGTTAGTTGGCTATCGCTGGAAGACATCGCCTCTTACTTTGACAGTCTTGACCTGTAACTCTAGCGTGGCATCCTCGTCCACGACAATCATTGGATGCGCATGTAACTGTAGGCTAGACAGCGTCCACATGTGGTTCACACCGCCTTCGATGCATCTCTGCAACGCCAGAGCTTTATGTGCCCCCGTGATGATGATGACAACTTCGCGCGCCTGCTGCTCGTCAGCCACTGCTGCAACGCGGAAGCGCTCTCAACTCACGTCCAATACTGTTTGCACGCCTACAGTGAGTGCCATTTTGGGCACCTGATCCAAGTCATTGTCAAAGAATCTCGAGTTGGCCAGTATTGTGTCGTATGCGAGCGTCTTTACACGGGTGCGAGACTTGAGGCTGGAACCTGGTTCATTGAAGGCAATGTGCCCGTCCGGCCCAATCCCACCTAGAAAAAGCTCGATACCACCTGCCTGCTGGATCTTTTCTTCGTACTGCTGGCATTCTGCCTCAAGATCGGCTGCGTTTCCATTGAGAATATGGATGTTTGCCGGGTTCACGTCGACATGGGAGAAGAAATGCTTGTACATGAAACTGTGGTAGCTTTCTGGGTGGTCCCGCGGGATGCCAACGTATTCGTCCTGATCGGTCAGCTTGATTCGGGGCCATGGGTTGTGTTACGCCCCAAGCCAAGGGTGTAACAGACACGCAGGGACAGCATATCATACCATGTTGAAGGTGACCACATTGCGAAATGAAATCTCGCCAGCTTTGTGGCGCCAAACGAGGTGTTGGTAGATCAAGACTGGGCTGCTTCCAGTTGGCAAGCCCAAAACGAATGGCTTGTCAGCGGTAGGATTGAATCCTTTGATACGTCCTAAGGATAGTCATCACCTGCTATCGAGGCTGCGCAAGGGAGAAGAGCATGTACCAATGATATAGTCAGCAATGTACTCAGATGCAGCTTGAGCGTCGTCTCTAATGATGAGCCGCCTATAAGCGGTAAGCGTCCTGCTGTGATCTGAGGGGGCAGTGCATGTGCATACATGGTCCAAGTCTTGTGTGATAGGATGGGGCGTATCTGGGCTGGGCGAGGATTGAAAGTTCAGGATTCACGGCGTCTGCCTGCAAACTAAATGAATTTGACAGAGCATGCAGATGGGGAATCCACGTCACATTTGGAGAGCCACGGTGAAGCGACAAAGTCCCGTCGTTGGTCAATGACACGTTCTTTGTCAAAAGGTAACAGCGGGCAGATTTACCGGATGCGAACATGCGTCTCCAGAGCTTCTGCTTCCTTCCAACGCTCATGTTCCGGTCGTAAAGGCCAGCCGGACTGTGCGACGCTGCAGTGAAAGGCCAGGTGAACGTGGTGGTACAACGCGCCTATCTGCAGAAACTAAGTGGCATGCTGACCCTTGGCTCCATGCCATGCTGCTGTAGGAGTAGGCGAAGCAGCGTCTGATAATGATGAGTGATATGACACGCAACGAGGGTGCCATGAGCCACGGGACTCACACTGGTTCGGCGAGTTGGCCGTTACAGGAAGTGAGCATCTGGCGGCACCGCACGAAACTGGAGACTCACGATAAGGCATGCAGTGTGGCCGAGACGACGAGGAGGTGAGGTTACATCTTCTCCAAGGGCGGGCTGTGGCAAGCGGAGAGCGTTGGTGATGGTGGCTGCGACGGCTGGCTTCTAGTGTGCCCTTGTGGGCCGGGGCGTCGAGTCACCGGCCAACGGCTGCAGATAAAGGCCCTCCACAAGGCCCGCTACAGGCGTCAACTTGGGTTCCGAACCCTGCTAGGAAACGCCTCCCGTGGAGCGATGATTGCCACCAACACGATAACCGGTCGAGGGGTTGTTTGTAGTGTTACAAGCTGGGGTCGCCAATACGGGTGCGTGCTTGCTGGTGCTTGCTGGCAAGGGTCGTCTGCAGCGCCAGCAAATCCCCGACAAGCCATGACCATGAGGCGCGAATTCTATTATCTTGCCCTCGCAGTTGGCCAGCTGTACGCAGGACCGTGGGTGTGTCGCGTGCGTCTTGGTTCCATTTCCATGGCTCGTTTACTGGATACGGACAGGACTGTGAATGGACCGTGCTGACAGGTGCTTAAAGAAGCTCCCCCTCGCTTTTTCGACCGTGTCAATCCGCACTTAAATATAGCTTCGAGTATCGCACGTTCCGGGGTCTGAGCGAGTCGCGTCCTTCAGCATATCTTATCCCCCTTGGTCGCATCATTGCTGTTGGTCTTCTCCAGCCTCGTCGTCGGCTGCCCACCGCACCATCCTCACGCGCGTCCGGCAGGCCTCAGCAACCAAACACCACCAACTCCAGGTCGTCGCGCACCCGCGCCGACAGCTACACTCGCTGTCAACATGGCCGCGCTTTCAGACCACGATGAAAAGAGCCCACTCCCTGCTCACCATGCAACAAGCTCTACCGACCATTCCATGGCTGACAGCAGCACTCTCGAGCTCCCCAACAACTGGAAGTACAAGCGAGTTACCGTATTCGGCTACAAGCTTCCGTGGTTCGCATCGCCGCCAGTGCAGCTCGTCATTGTGTCTTTCGTCTGCTTCATGTGCCCGGGCATGTTCAACGCGCTCAACGGCATGGGCGGGGGCGGCCAGCTCGATCCGACTGCGAACAACAAGGCCAACACAGCTCTATATTCGACCTTTGCCGTCGTTGGCTTTTTCGCAGGCACCTTCACTAACAAACTGGGCATACGCACTGCTCTGTCATTCGGCGGCATTGGTTATTCTGTCTATGTGGCATCCTATCTTTCGTACAACCACACAAAGAACCTAGGCTTCACCACATTTGCCGGTGCGCTGCTCGGTGTCTGTGCTGGTTTGCTATGGTGTGCCCAGGGCGCTATCATGATGTCCTACCCACCCGAGGCTTCCAAGGGTCGTTACATCTCCTGGTTCTGGATGATTTTCAATTTGGGCGCCGTGATTGGTAGTCTGGTACGTCATGCTATGCTTCACGTCGCGCTCGACTATTGCTAATTTCATCAGATTCCCCTGGGTCAGAACATCCACATGAAAGGCGCATCGTCTGTCAATGACGGCACGTATGTTGGGTTTTTGATCTTGACCATCATTGGTGCTGCCCTGGCCTGGACCCTAGTCGATGCCAGGGATGTTATCCGAGCGGACGGATCCAAGGTCATCGTTATGAAGCACCCCTCGTGGAAGTCTGAGATTGTAGGCTTGTGGCAGACTTTCTTCACCGACGCTTACATCATCCTCTTGTTCCCAATGTTCCTTGCCTCCAACTGGTTTTACGCGTACCATTTCACCGAGATCAACAACGCCTACTTCAACACACGGACACGCGCGCTGAACGGAGTCGTCTACTACATCATGCAAATCATCGGTGCCTACGTCTTTGGTTTCGCGCTCGACTTCAAGGGTGTGCGCCGAACCACCCGTGCTAAAGCTGCGTGGGCATCGCTTTTTGCCCTCATCATGATCATCTGGGGCTTTGGGTACATGTTCCAGAAGACATATGATCGCAAGTGGGCCGAGGACGCCAAGGCCCACGACACACAACACGACTGGACAGACGCGGGCTATGCTGGGCCTTTTGTGCTTTACATGTTTTATGGCTTCTCCGATGCCGCATGGCAAACATGCGTCTACTGGTTCATGGGCGCTCTGACCAACAACGGTCGTAAGCTCGCCAATTTTGCAGGATTCTACAAGGGTATCCAGTCCGCTGGTGGTGCCATCACCTGGCGCCTGGACGACATGAAAATACCCTTCATGTCCATGTTCGCCTCCAATTGGGGCCTCCTCGCTGGCAGTCTCCTCATCGCACTTCCTGTCATCCTATGGAAGGTGGAAGACACTGTTCCGTTGGAGAAAGATGTCGAGTTCACAGACGACACCGTCGCAGAAGTCGCCCCAAAGCATGTGGCTACGACGCCGGGCGAACATATCAAGGTCTGATTAATGCCTTGAATTAATGACCATGTAATGATTCTATCCTTGCGGGATTGGGGCGGAGTTCGTCATTGTGGAGTTTATGATACCTTTTCCTAGTTTGATGGCCTTTGTTTTCTGTACATTTCTTCGCAGAGTCACGAAGCCTGGGTTTACACGCGCACGCCTGGTGTACAGTGACAGGTCTCTGCCCGATAATGCATATCTCAAACACTAGCTGCACAACTGAGTGATCCTCTTCGTTATAATGCAATTGCAATAGCACAGTCGCGGAAGGTGGCACATGGAGAAATTTGTTTCGTCTCCCTCGCGTGGGACGCCAGCATTCGTTTATTCCGTACATCCGGTTGTTCGCCAGTAAGACTGTCTATATGCGAGCAGGAGGATGGCGGCAACGGCGATGTTGGTTGACCCAGGGCGGGCCTGCTTATTGCCGCAT